>Ga0153982_1000561_pt1 | contig 10205 bp, 5 predicted proteins | sample TSGA066MetaG_FD_104743 | JGI IMG/M metagenome (GOLD analysis project Ga0153982, IMG submission 104743) | Attine ant fungus gardens microbial communities from Georgia, USA - TSGA066 MetaG | ecosystem: Host-associated > Fungi > Mycelium > Unclassified | place: USA: Georgia, Alexander Wildlife...
CAACATGCCGGAGGTCAGTCGTCCCCAAATCAGATCGGACACGCCCATCTGCACCATCTTGGCGCGGCTGGTGAACCCCATCTTGATGCCGATGCGGGCTTCACCGCGCCTCAACCGGCGCTCGATGCTGGCGCGCTGAACGGCGTAGGCATCCGCCAGTGAAATCTTGACCTCCAGTTGCGCGATTGCAACCGCATTAGCGGCGGCGCGGTTAAGGCGTTCGGCGAGTGCGTCGACATCGATCATCAGGTCATGCAGCCCTTCAGTCGTCGTGCTTGCGGACGAGTCGTTCAAGAGTCGACACCGTGCGCGTTGTGACGGGAACATCGAGGAGTGATTCCAGGAGCCCAGTGACGTTCCCGGCCATGTTGCGAGGCTTCCAGCAGGCGCTCCACGCCCACGACTCGCTAATGCCTGGTACCTCGACCAGGCCGTCGGGGCTCCGCAGTGGAATCATGAGTTTCGGGATGTTCCGCGCATCATAGAAGGACACCATGAGCCGGTAGATGCCCTCAGCTGGATCGGCCGAGGGGATGCTGCGCACAAGGCTCGCGATGTCCTGCATAAAACGGACAGCGAAGTGTTGCCGAAATCCGTCCGCGCCGAGACACGCACGAGCGCGGCGCGCCACTGCATCCGGGTCGTCGGCTTCGAAAACGACCGTGCCGTTGGTCTGAAAGCTTGTCGCAGCGGAGGCGCCGCCGAATGCTTCCAGGAGCACAGCGCCAGACGGGCTACCGTCATGGCCAAGATTCACATTGCGGAACAGGGCGACGAATTTCATGCGCGTTCGGTCAACTCGGTGATCCGCTGTTGTCCGCTGCGGATGTGTTGCGAGAAAACGCTGCGGTAACGCTACCCAGACCACAGATGCGCGCCTGGAACACGTCTCCTGCGCGCACCGGCACCATCGGCCCGAGCGCGCCGGACAGCACCACTTCTCCTGCACGCAGTGGACGGCCGACCCGCGCCATCGTGCGCGCCAGCCAGAGCACCGCGTTCAGTGGATTGCCCAGACAAGCCGCGCCGCAGCCAACCGAGACCGGTTCGCCGTCCTGCTCCAGCGACATACCGCATAGCACTAGATCTAACGTGTCGATCTTACGCGGCGAGCCACCAAGCACGTACAGCCCGGACGAGGCATTGTCGGCAATGGTGTCTTGGATACTGATCTTCCAATCACGCACGCGACTGTCGACGATTTCGATCGCCGGCAGCGCACAGCCGAGTGCGTTCAACACATGTCCCAGCCCCGGACGCTCACTATCAAGATCGCGCTCGAGCACGAACGCGATCTCGGCTTCGACCTTAGGCTGGATCAAACGCGACAGCGGCACTTCCTGTCGATCGCCGAATTCCATGTCGTCGAACAACATGCCGAAATCGGGTTGATCAACGCCCAACTGTTGCTGGACCGCTGTAGACGTCAAACCGATCTTGCGCCCAACGATGCACCGGCCCGATGCCAGCTTCTGTTCGGTTAAAAGCTGCTGTACCGCATAGGCGGCGTCGATGCCGCCACCGTCAAGCAATGGCTGGACAGGATCGCACGGCGAGGCCGTGCGCGCAGCCTCGCTCAGCCGGCGCGCGGATTCGCGCACCGGTGCGGATGTCAGTAGCGCTTCAGAGTTTGATGCAGACATTGCGTAGCTCGGTATAAAACTCCAAACCGTGCACACCGCCTTCGCGGCCGATACCAGATTGCTTGGCGCCGCCAAAAGCGGTGCGCAGATCACGCAGAAACCAGCAATTTACCCAGACTACCCCCACCTCAATCGCAGCGGCGACGCGATGCGCGCGGGTCAGATTGCTGGTCCAGATCGTCGTCGCCAAACCGTAAGCACTGGCGTTGGCGCGTGCGATCGCCTCATCCTCGTGATCGAAAGGCGCAAGATGACAGCATGGGCCGAAGATTTCTTCACTGATCACCGAAGAAGTCTCCGGCAGACCGGTCCATATCGTAGGCTGTACCCAGTAGCCGCCGGCCAGCGCTTCTGGCAATTCGGGCACGCCGCCGCCGATCACCACGCTCGCGCCATCGTCTTGTGCACGCGCGTAGTACGACAGGACCTTGCTGCGATGCTCGGCGCTGATCAGCGGGCCGAAGTTGGTCGCGTCATCGTTGGGATCACCCGGTTGCAGTGCCTGTGCAGATGCTCGCAAGCGCTGCACGAACTGGTCGAAAATCGGGCGCTCGACGTAGACGCGCTCGGTGCCCAGACACACTTGTCCGGTATTGAGAAAGGCCGAACGCGTGATGCCAGCGACTGCGGCATCCAAGTCGCAGTCCGCGAACACGATGCCGGCGTTCTTGCCGCCGAGTTCGAACGATACCGGGCGCAGGCCGACGGCAGCCGCTTTCATGATCGCAGCGCCAGTGCGGGTCTCGCCAGTGAAGGTGATCGCGTCGACGCCAGGGTGCTCGCTCAGATACTGACCGGCGCTGTCCGGCCCGAAGCCGTGGATCACATTGAACACGCCGTCCGGCACGCCTACATCGCGCATCACCTCGCCCAGCAGCGTGGTAGTCGACGGCGTGTCTTCCGACGGCTTGACCACCACGGTATTACCGAACGCTAGCGCTGGGGCGCACTTCCAGGTCATCAATAGCAGCGGCAGATTCCATGGGCAGATCACCGCGATCACCCCACGCGGCGTGCGCAGACCGTAGTTCAACGCACCACGCCCGTCCGGTGTGGCGGTGCGGAAACTTTCGGTGGCGCCGGCCGCGATCTGATCGGCGAAGACCTCGAAGTTGGCCGCACCACGCGGGATATCGAGTTGACTGGCCAGTCGGCGCGGTTTGCCAGTGTCGCGAATTTCGGCGGCAAGAAAGTCGTCGAAGCGATCACGGATGCCCTGCGCCAGCTTGCGCAGCACGCTTGCGCGCTCAACGTCGGTGAACCGCGACCAAGGACCGCGCAGCGCGCGCTTGGCCGCCTGCACCGCGAGATCCACGGTCTGGCGATCGGCCTCGTGCACCATCGCGGCCACCGCCCCGGTTGCTGGATCATGGCAAGGGAATTGCTGGCGCGAGGACTCGACGGATTGACCATCGATGTAGTGGCAAATGATCACCGGGTCGTTAGCGATCGACATTGGAACTCATATTGAGAATTCATATGCAAGTAGCACAGTCGCGGCCATTCCATGCTCGATCCAGATCACGTCTGCTCATGCACACAACGGCTGCACACAACTGCCAGCTTACACATCAGGCGGGCGGCGCTCCCGCCATGGCATCGCGGTTTCGAGCTGGGTCGCCACAGCGAGCACGGTGGCCTCGTCGCCATAGCGGCCGACCAACTGTACCCCGATCGGAACTGCGTCGCTCGACCAACCCAGAGGTAGCGACATCGCCGGCAATCCCGAGAAGTTGAAAGGAAACATGAAACAGGCGTCGGCCCACAGCGCGTTGTAGGCGTCCAGATCGGTCATCGACATGTCATAAAACCCCATCGGACGCGGCAATTGGGTCAAGGTCGGCGTGATGTAAACATCGTAAGGATGCAGATCCATGGCGACATCGCGCCCCAAGACGCGCAAGTTCTGCGTGTCTTCAGCCAATTGTGTTGCTTGCAACGACCGTCCGCGCTCGATAGTTGACCAGGTCAATGGCTCGACCAAATCTGCTGTCACCTCACGTCCGACGACCTGCGCCAGCGCATCGAACGCCAGTGCTGTTTCAACCGTGGTCATCCTGGTGTAAATCCGCCATGCTGAATCGCCATCGAGCGACATGTCGTGCTCTTCTAGGATATGACCTGCGCTTTCCAGCTGCGCCACCGTCGCAAATACAGCAGCCTTCACCTGCGCGTCGATCGCGGTGCCATTATTGGGTGTGACGGTGTAGCCGATACGCAGCTTGGCGGGGCTCTGGCGCGACAGTTCCAGCCAGCTTTGGTTTGGCGTCGGCGGTGTGTAGGGATCGCCAACCAGACCACCTGCTAGCGCATCGAGATAGGCGGCGGTATCACGCACGGTGATCGAATTGCACAGCGTATAAGTCCCGCCAAACCAGAAGTCGCCACCGGGAGCCAGCGTCACCCGCCCGCGTGATGGCTTCAAGCCGACCACACCGCAACACGAGGCAGGCACCCGGATCGATCCTGCACCGTCGCTCGCCTCACCGATCGGCACCATCCGCGCTGCAACGGCCGCCGCGGTCCCTCCTGACGATCCACCTGGAGTGATGCCTGGCTGCCACGGATTCTGGGTCGCGCCATAGAGCTTGGGTTCTGTCGAAATCGACCAGCCCATCTCCGGAGAGTTGGACTTGCCCACCAGAGCAAATCCCGCGGCTTTGATGCGTTCAACTGCAACGCTATCGGTATCGGCGACGACATCTTTCAGATAGACAGAAGAGTCGGTCATTGGCGCACCGGCCCAGGATGAGACGAGCTCCTTGAGCAGAAATGGCACACCCGCAAACGGCGCGTTCGTATCAACACTGGCAGCTGCCGCCCGACCCATGTCATACAGCCGATGCACAACGGCATTCAGACGCGGGTTGAGCGCTTCGATGCGGGTCACCGCGCACTCGACCAGTTCAGCGGCAGACACCTCCTTGCGACGCACCAGATCGGCAAGAGCCAGACCGTCGGACGTGGTATAGGTCGCAAGCAAACCTTCGTCGATCGCCATCGGAGTGCTCTCTGGAATCGTTACTTGGATCGTGCCAGCTTACTGGACCGTGATGGGGTCTCGATCCAGCGATGTGAAACACAGTGTGCCGAAGGCTGGTGACCTCGTCATCACGAGTGCGGGCTGGATGTAGTTCCTGCAAACACCTCGGAATACAACCCTCGAAGTCGTAAGGATCGATAGCAATGTGGATTAGCACGCGGACCAAGATCGAGGCCTAGTGTTATCAACGCCCAGCATGACAGATCGGGATTGCGGCTGGTGCTGAATTCAACGCATGGACTCACGGAATATCGCGATTTCTTGACAGTTTTTTGGATAGATGCTGTGATCGTGCGGTCACTAAGGCCATGGTGCCTACTCGCCGTGGCATTATGTCGACTGCAGCCTCCCAGCGATCTAGCCAGGCCGCCGCGCGAATTGTTGGACACCAGATCAGTCGCCATCTTCTTGGAGTGGCATGCTGTCAACAGCGTGCTGTAAACGGCATGTTTTGAGACGACATGCTTTGAGACGGCATGCCGTAACGCTGTGCGCTTGATCCAACGTGTCCAACCGCTACGGGACCTCGAGAATCTCCGAGATCCCTCACTGCAGCACCCGCGGAGGGGCGTTTTCAATGAAGCACAACAAGACGAGCATTGGCGTAAGCACGATGGCATCCGCGATCAGTGTGCTAGCGCTGGCTGTTTCTGGCGCGCTGCACGCGCAAACATCCGCGCTCGCACAATCGGCACCTGCACAATCCGTACCTACACAATCTGCACCTGCACAATCCACGCCCGCGCCAGCTGACCAGGCGCAGACATTGGACACCGTCGTCGTGACTGGCACCCACATCCGCGGCGCGACGCCGTCTGGGAACACCGTGCTGGTGATCGACGCTGAGCAGATCCAGGCCAGTGGCAAGCCCACGATTGCCGATTATCTGCGCGAGCTGCCGGCTAACTTCGCCGGCGGTGTGGGGACCAGCGATAACGTTCAAGCGTCGAGTAGCAGCGTGTCCGGCGCTAATTTAACCGGCGGCCAGGGCGTTAATCTGCGCGGCGTTGGCGCACTGTCCACCTTGGTACTGGTGAACGGGCGCCGGCTGGCGGCAGCGGGTCAATATGGCGACTTTGTCGACATTTCAACTATCCCCACCAGTGCGGTGGCGCATATCGAGATCCTGCTCGACGGCGCCTCGGCAGTGTACGGCTCCGATGCGGTCGGTGGCGTGGTCAATATCATCCTCAAACGCAGCGACGATGGTGTGCGCGCCACTGTGCGGCTAGGCAGCACCAGTCAAGGCGGCGGCGACCAAGTCCAGCTCGGTCGGAGTTGGGGCAGGCGATGGGACCACGGCGGTTTGATCGTCGGCTATGAATTCAATCGTCAGAAAAATGTGCTCGCCAACGATCGCGATATTTATCGCGAAGGTACCGATTTCAGCAGCCGCGGCGGCGTCAACTGGCGCCGCTTCGGTGCGCGCGCCGGCGCTGAGGCGAATTTGTTTTTGGCGCCCCCGCCTGGCGGTGGTGGCGGTGGTGGCGGTGGTGGCGTAAATGGTTCTAGCACGGTCAGCTGGCGCGTCCCCGGCGGCGCCGGCACTGGCCTGACCGCGGCCGATCTGATCCCGGTCAGCGACGGGGTGGGTAACACCCACGATGCCTGGAATCTGGTTGACGTCCTGCCGGAAATGGAGCGGCATAGCATCTATTTCGGCTTTGAACATGCCCTAAGCAAATCAACCGAACTCTACGGCGACCTGCGCTATACCCGGCGCCGGGGCAGCTATAACCAGGGGTATCAAGCGCTGTACGGCACACTGGGTCCCAGCAACCCATATTTCATACCCGGCATCGGTCCAAACCAATTCGGTGTGCTGATCGACGATCGCCCATTACAACGCGATGTGGGCGTGGACAGCCTGATGGCGAACATCGGCGCCGGTTTCGAATTGGGCGGCAGTTGGCACGGTGAGGCCGCATTGTCGTACAGCCGCGACGAGCAGTTCCGCTATTCCGATGTACAGCGCAACGCCAACATCTACGACGCGCTGCCCACCCCAGGCGGCGGCCGGATGCAGGCGCCAACCGCGATCCAGTGCAGTTTGGGGCTACCACCCATGGCCAGTCCCGCGCAGCAGGCGTATTGCGCGGGTTTGAACTTCACCCCGTTTAATCCATGGACCACCGATCCCCTGTCCGAACAGGTGCTATCGCAGCTGATCGGCTATGAAAATCTCGATTTCACCTCATGGTTGGCGCAAGCCAGTTTCAAGATCAACGGCGATCTGTTCGAACTCGGGGGCGGCACCGCCAAACTTGCAGCCGGTATCGATTACCGACGCGAAAACATCGGCGGTGAGTTGGATTTCAACTGGCGCTCGACCTCGAACCAGCGCGAAGTGTTCGGTACGACCGAGCGTGACGTCGGCGCGCTGTTCACCGAACTCGCCTTGCCACTGATCGGCAAAGACAACCAAACTGCATACGCCAAGCGGTTGGATGTGTCGATCGCTGGACGCTATGAGCGCAGCCGCGGCTTGGGCAATTTTTCCACCTTCAACCCCAAGCTGGGCATCGATTTCAAACCGACCGACAGTCTGACCTTGCGTGGCAGCTGGGGGACATCATTCCATGCTCCTCCGATGCGTTACGCCTACGACGGGGTGCAGCCGGTGCAGTCCGGCAATGGGGCCTTTCTGCGCCCAGATCTCTACCGCGCGCCTTGCGACACCACCCTCATCCCGCTCAATGGTGTTTCCGAGAATCCGGCCGGCTGCACATTTACCGCGATCGTGATCACCGGCGGCGCTGGCCCGACATTGCGTCCTGAGGAAGCAGAAACCTGGACGCTCGGCTTCGACTGGCAACCAGACTGGGCGCCTGGGCTGCGCGTGGCCGCCAACTATTTCAACCTCACCGTCGACGACCGCATCGTACGCATCCAGCCCGCGCAACTCGGTGGCATTCTTGCCGAACTCTTCCGCACCGGCACTACGCCGTATCTCGATGCGCTGGAGATCAATCCCGATGACGCGCGCGTGCTGGATATCATGAATAACGACCCGCGCTATCTCGGCCAACTTGGTCCCGGTCCGGTGCAAAGTGCGGCCGATGTGGCGATGATCGTCAACGCGACCCAGTTCAACCTCGCTTCGTTGCAGATGGATGGTGTTGATTTCGACCTCAGTTACGGCTTCGATGTCGATCGCGCAGGTTGGCTGGAACTGTTCCTGCGTGGCACCTGGCTCAATTCGTACGAAATCGAGGCGACGCCGGGCGCTGGTTATGTCGATCGTCTTGGCAAATACAACCCCGCTGACGGTTCCAGCCCGGTGCCGTTGCGCTCGGCCCAAGGCCTGCGCTGGCAATACGGCAATCTCGATGCAGCGTTGACCATGAATTATGTCGACGGCTACGAATGCGTCTCCGGATGCTTTGTTCCCGATGCCAGCGGCATGCCCACACCTGCGACCACGCCGGTGCAGGTCAAGCCATGGAAAACTTTCGATTTCAATGTTGGTTATGACCTGTCACAACTCGGCGGGTTATTCAGCGATTTCCGTGTCAATTTCACCGCGGTCAACTTCACCGATGGCGATCCGCCGTTTTTCGATACCGGTACGACCGCCGTGATCGATACCCTGCCCGATCCTTATGATCCCACCAACGCGACCTTGCTAGGACGCACGCTGGTTTTAACCCTCGACAAGCGTTGGTAGTCCGATTGAATGAATGCACGAGTCAATCAATGCACGCTTCAGTCAATGCACGACTCAATCCACGGCTGATACTGCTGATAGCTGCCGTACCCGCTGAGACTTTCTGGCCTTTCCCAAGCTCCAGGCAGTCCGTCGCCAACGAGACTCAAGCATCTGGATGAAAGCGATCTGGATGTAAGCAATCAGGTTGGCGTTGTCAGATCAACCTCGATGAAGCTACGCTGGCTACATCGGCGTTGCCTAGGCGAATAGCACGGCGTTCAAGATCTACGTCAGAGTCTGCTACGACGCGAGATAAGCGATATCCGCTGACCGCACAACGTCGTGATCTTGGCCGTCAGTCTGGGTAAATTCGCTACGACCTGATGTGGTAAGCGCACGCGCTCCAGCTTGATCGCCGCCACGGCGCAGCGGGCAAATACCCAAATAGATTCTGGCTTCACCGATGCGCGGATTGTCCGGACCATGCATCTGGGCGCACGTCGCCATGGCATCGCGCACCATTCGCGCGCATGACGATGGTGTTGTGCCGCGTGCCTATCCCGCTGCTTACCGCATTTTGTGCCTCAACCGCTCAAGAGCGCCCCCCGTGACGTCCGGCTCCGGCCGTGCATCGGCGCCGCCTGTCCAATGATCCGCTTTCGCCACGCACGACGATAAGCCTATTCGAGACGCGCAAATCCGACTCCTCGCTCGAAAAGGAAACCCAAACGATGTTCCCGCCAATTTCAAACCCCACATCCTTGCCCCCAACCAACCCGATCGCGATGTGTGCAGGACCGCCGGCTGATCCCAATGGTCCTGATATGCGGCAAAATCCAAACGTTGATCGCGGCCCGAATGACTTCACCCTAGGCATCAACGGTCCTGACCCCATGTTAGAGGTGGGCGGCACACAGGACGATCAGGAACGTCAACGCGACTTCCTGCTCGCGCTGACTGGCCGTGCAGCGCTGAGCTACGCCTCGCGAGAACAAGATGGCATGGCACGGCTACCCACTGATGGCCAGGTCGAACAGACGCTCGGACAGCTTGAGCGCAATCCTCCGATCGGCACGGATGGGCGCGAAGTGACGCGTGCCGTCTACCAAAGCACCATTCCCAACGCCTCCGCACAGCAAGCCTTCGAGTACTTTATCAACAACCCCAACGAGGTCTTCAACGCCGGTGGTATGGAGATCCGTCCACCGACTGAACGCTTGGAGGACGGCGGCCGCTACATGATCGAAGTCGGCGGCCCACCGCCGACATGGCTACCGGTCGAGATCACCGTGGACGCGGCCAACAACGCCTTCACGATCTCAACCTTGGATGGCCATGTCCTGCGCGGCGAGCAGACTTTCACCTTTACCAACAATTTTGATGGCAGCGGTGCCACTCTGACCCAGGACGCGCGCTTCCAGGCCAGCACCCCATTGGTGGGCGATCTGCAGAACATTGTCCCGATCTCCAATGAGCAGCACGAAGGCTGGCAATTCGCGCATCGCGAGATCTACGAGCAGTTCAACGGCGATCCCGACTACAAGGGTATGGGCATCGACCTCGACGCAAATAAATGGCGCCAGTTCGCCATCGACGTGATCAAAGACCCCGGCAAAACGGCGAACGTCGCCTTTGATGTTGTTGTCGGCGAACTCGCCAATGAAACCCTAGATTCAATTGGCGGGTGGATCAACGATGGTGCGGATCGCGTCGCCTCGGGCGTGGATCAGGCCATGGACGGGCTGGGCATCCCTGGCGGCGATACCGTCGAGAAGGTGATCGATACCGCTGGCAACGTGGTCGAAGGCGGCGTCGATCTAGTGGGCGACGGCGTGAGCTGGGTCGCCGACAAAGTTGGCGATGGCGCCGA
>Ga0153982_1000562_pt1 | contig 10197 bp, 8 predicted proteins | sample TSGA066MetaG_FD_104743 | JGI IMG/M metagenome (GOLD analysis project Ga0153982, IMG submission 104743) | Attine ant fungus gardens microbial communities from Georgia, USA - TSGA066 MetaG | ecosystem: Host-associated > Fungi > Mycelium > Unclassified | place: USA: Georgia, Alexander Wildlife...
GGGATGCCGATATAAAGTAGATAACCGGTGTAAACCAGCGCCAGCGCGCCGACAAACACGCACAGCCAGACCAGCGGATAAAGTGCTACCAGGCCGCTGACAAACAGCGGGGTGGCAACATAGCCTGCAAATACGGTACAACGTTGCAGGCTGGGACGCTGTGGATAGTCACGCGCCATCCAGTAAATCACGCGGCCCATTACCGCTACGCCGCCCAAAATCAGCGCATAAAACAGCACGGCGAGAGCAAAAGCGTTTACCAGCGTAAGCTGAATGGTGCTGCGCGCGCCAAAATCCCAGCCGAGCTGCGTCGTTCCAATAAAGGCGCAAATAACCGGAATCAGCGCCATCAGCAAAACATGGTGCGTATAGTGATGCGAAACGGATTCGTTTTCTTGCCGGATATCGCGCATTTCACGGTCAGGATGCGCAAGAAGTCCCCAGACATGGTTCATATCTTCACTCCTTATTACAGGTCGGTTGCGAACTGGCGGGTCAGACTGAATTATAAGTCATCCTCAACTGTTTATTTTTTCACCGCCGATTTTTTATGCTAACCGCTTCTGTTTATTACGAAAAAAATCGCGCTTTTGGGCAACTTTTTTCCCGCTTTAGCCGACAGCGTTTAGACTAAAAGCTTTTAGCGCACTGACCGCAGGAGCAACAGTAAATGGATATCAATCATTTGATCACGCAGTACGGTTATCTGGCGCTATTTTTGGGGTGTATTGCCGAAGGGGAAACCTTTACGCTGCTGGGCGGCGTAGCGGCACATGAAGGGCTGTTGCACTATGGCCTGGTGGTGCTGGTGGCAATGGCGGGCGGCATCCTGGGCGACACCGCGCTGTTTTTTATCGGCCGCCACTATGGCACCGCCATTCTGCAGCGTTTTAAGAAACATCAGAAACAGATAAAAAAAGCTAATACCCTGATCCGCAAACGGCCCGTGTTGTTTGTTATCGGCGTGCGGTTTATGTACGGCCTGCGCATTATCGGCCCGATTATCATCGGTTCCAGCGGTTTAAAACCGCAAAAATTTCTTCTGCTGAACGTAATTGGCGCGGTGCTGTGGGCAGTGATTTTCGTCTCGCTGGGCTACGTGGGCGGCCAGGTTATCGCACCCTGGCTGCACAAGCTGGACCATCATCTGAAGCAGGTTTTCTGGGTAGTGCTGATCGTCGCGCTGGTCTGGGGCATCAGGATCTGGTTTAAGCGCCGTGCTGCTCGCCAGCCGGATGAAGATGAGTGATTGTAGCTGCCGGATAAATAAAGGCAGGGTGTTACCGGCCGGAAAAAATCACGGCTGGTGATCCTGCCAGCAGGCAAGAAGATGAAGGCTGGTAATCCTGCCAGCAGACAGGAAGATAAAGGCTGGTGATCCTGCCAGCAGGCAAGAAGATGAAGGCTGGTAATCTTGCCAGCAGACAGGAAGACGAAGGCTGGTGATTCTGCCAGCAGGCAAGGAAAGACGACGGCTGGTAGCTTCGCCAGCCGAACGGGACAAATGAGCAGGCCAGGCAATGGCTCTACAACCTTATTTGCCGATATAAAACTGCGGGTTCGCCAGGGTAAAGCCACCATCGATAATAAAGGACTGGCCAGTGGTGTAGCTTGCCCACTGGGAACAGAGCCAGGCGACCATGCTGGCAATTTCGCGCGGGTCGCCTGGCCTGCCTGCCGGGATTTCCGGAATGGAAACCTTATGGGCATCGTCGTCGCTCATCGCATTCATCGGCGTGGCGATAGCACCGGGCGCGACCGAGTTTACCAGAATATTGTGCGGCATCAGGCTTAGCGCCATCGCTTTGGTCAATCCACCCAGTGCATGCTTCGCGGCCGTATAGGCAACCGAATCCGGCAGCGGCGTATGCTCATGCACGGAAGTGATATTAACGATACGTCCGCCGTCGCCCTGCTCCACCATGTGCCGCGCGGCGATCTGACCGCAGATAAACGCGCCGTCCACGTCTACGCTGAACACCTTGCGCCACGAGTCAAAAGAAGTCTCCAGAAACGCCGCTTTATCATTGGTGCCCGCGTTGTTAACCAGCGCGTCAATACGGCCAAGCTTGCCAATCAGCGCCTCCAGCGCCTTGCCGCCTTCTTGCGGATCGGCGAGATCCAGCTGGTGAACTTCTGCTTTCCGACCCAGCGCACGCACCTTGCTGGCCGTGTCCTGCGCGCCCTTTTCGTCCGAACGCCAGGTTATGCCGATATCGTATCCCTGTTCCGCCAGCATAATCGCGCTGGCCTTGCCTATCCCGGAATCGGAGGCGGTGACAACGGCAACTTTCTGCTCTGCTTTACTCATGGATGGCTCCTCGGTCACGATAAAAAATTAAGTATAGGCGAGGGAATTTCAGCGGCGTTTACACTTGCTTGCGCTTCCTGACGCCGCCGCTGGCGGGCACTGTCTATAGTTAAAAAACAGCCTGCACAATTAGCCAGAGGAAGGAATGAGCAAAATAAAAAGAAAGATTGAGGATCATGGCGTTATCGGAGACCTGCGCACCTGCGCGCTGGTGGCAAACGACGGGGCAATCGACTACTTCTGCTGGCCGAATCTTGACAGTCCCTCTGTCTTTACCGCGCTGCTGGATGGCGATGAGGCGGGCCTGTTCAGCATTGAGCCAGACTGGCCGCAAGCGCGACGGCTACAGCTCTATTTGCCTGACACCAATATTTTGCAGACTCGCTGGCTCGATCATAACGGCGTGGTGGAAATCACCGACTATATGCCGCTTTGCAATCGGGAAGACACCCAGCCGCGCCTGATCCGCCGGGTAAAAGTGGTTCATGGCGAAGCAACCTTTACGCTACGCTGCGCGCCAGTTCACGATTATGCCAGAGCGGAAACTATAGCGAGCCTGCATGAAGGCGGCGTGCTGTTTAGCGCGGACAGCCAGCCGACGCTGCGCCTGAGCGGAAAAGCCGATTTTGCCACGTCAGAGAATGCCGCAACGGCAACCTTCACCTTAAAAACCGGTGAGCACCGCGAGTTTGTCCTCGGCTGCGCGGACGACGAAAAAGTCGATGAGGAAAAAACCGCCGTCTGTTTCCAGGAAACGCTGCATTTCTGGCGTGACTGGAGCGCCAAAAGCAGCTATCGCGGACGCTGGCAGGAAATGGTGACGCGTTCCGCGCTGACCCTAAAGCTGCTGACCTCGTGGAAACACGGCTCCATCGCCGCCGCCGCTACCTTTGGCCTGCCGGAAGAGCTGGGCGGCGAGCGCAACTGGGACTATCGCGCCTCCTGGCTGCGTGACGCCTCGTTTAGCATGTATGCGCTGATGCGGCTCGGCTATGTGGAAGAAGCCAGGCACTTTACCCACTGGGTTGGTCACTGCGTGGAAAACAGCCATCACGACGTGGAAAAGCTCCAGGTGATGTACCGTCTTGACAGCGGCACCGAGCTACACGAAAGCGAGCTGCTCAATCTCTCTGGCTATGCTAATTCCACGCCGGTGCGTATTGGCAACGACGCCTGGAATCAGAAACAGCTGGATATTTATGGCGAGCTGATGGACGCGATTTATCTTGCCAACAAATATGGCGAAGCGATTTCCCATCGCGGCTGGGCGCACGTCAGCAAAATGATTGACTACGTGGGGGCAAACTGGAATCAGCCCGATGCCGGTATCTGGGAGATGCGCGGCGAACCGCAACACTTCCTGCACTCCCGCCTGATGTGTTGGGTCGCGTTAGATCGTGCAATCAGGCTGGGCCAGAAACGTTCGCTCTCGTTTCCTTACGAACGCTGGCTGCGCGTCCGTGATGAGATCCGTGAAGATATCTGGAGCAACTTCTGGAACGAAGAAAAAGGCCATTTTGTTGCCACGCGACACGGTGATTTTGTTGATGCCTCTATGCTGCTGATGCCGCTGGTCAGATTCGTGGGCGCAACCGATCCCGACTGGCTGAAGACGCTGGACACGATTAAAGAACAGCTGGTTAACGATGGCCTGGTAAAACGCTATAACCGCGCCGAAACACCGGCTGATGCGCTGGAAGGCACGGAAGGATCTTTTACCGCCTGCTCGTTCTGGTATGTCGAATGCCTGGCGCGCGCTGGCAGAGTTTATGAAGCCCATTTCGAGTTTGAAAAGCTGCTAAGCTATGCCAATCCGCTGGGGCTTTACGCGGAAGAGTTTGATCATCAAGGCTATGCACTGGGCAATACGCCGCAGGCGCTCAGCCATCTGGCCCTGATTAGCGCGGCATTTTTCCTTAACCGCAAGCTGAACGGCGACGACCCGCTATGGCAGCCGTAACGCAAAGCCATTTTTTACGCGTTATTTCCAGATAAATCTGCGTAAAGCTGGCACGCCAGGCGCAAATGCAGGTTTATTCCGGACGCTTATGACCATATAATGTGCAGCCGGTCACCTTTGACCGGCACAGGCTTCTTTATCCACAGTTTACATGGCGCTATACCTTGAAGAATATGAAAAAGAGCATCCGCGCGTTAGCCACTTTACTGCTGGCCGTTACCGCTTATAGCCAGTCTGCTTTTGCCGTGGTTTATAACCTGCCCGCCGCTAACAGCCGTCTGCTTGGCGACAATATTGAAATTACCGTGCCTGCCGACAGCAAGCTGCCGCTGGAGGCTTTTGCCGCTCAGTATCAGATGGGGCTGAGCAACATGCTGGAAGCGAATCCGGGCGTGGATGTTTATCTGCCCAAAGCCGGTAGCAAATTAATTATTCCTCAGCAGCTGATCCTGCCCGACGCGCCGCGCGAAGGTATCGTGGTCAACAGCGCCGAAATGCGCCTTTATTACTATCCAAAAGGCGGCAAAACGGTGGTGGTATTACCGGTTGGCGTAGGCGAACTGGGTAAAGATACGCCGATGAACTGGACCACCACGGTACAAAGCAAAAAAGATGGCCCGACCTGGACGCCAACCAAAAAAATGCATGAAGATGCCGCTGCCGCGGGCTCACCGCTGCCGCCAATTTTCCCGGCCGGCCCTGATAACCCGATGGGCCTGTACGCGCTCTATATTGGCCGCCTTTATGCTATTCACGGCACCAATGCCAACTTCGGCATCGGCCTGCGCGTCAGCCACGGCTGCGTGCGCCTGCGCGCTGACGATATCAAATGGCTGTTCGACAACGTGCCGGTCGGCACGCGCGTACAGTTTATCGATCAGCCGGTTAAGGCCAGCGTAGAGCCAGACGGTTCACGCTATATCGAGGTGCACAATCCCCTGTCGCAGACCGAAGAGCAGTTTAATTCACGCGAGCCGGTTCCGCTGACGTTAACTGCGGCCGTGAACAAGATTGTGGCGGACAGCAGCGTAGACAGCACGACGCTGGAAGAAGCGCTGAAAGCGCGTACCGGTATGCCAACTAAAGTGAACGGCGCGGCCGGTAATGGCTATGCCGCTCCGATTCCGGTACAGGAAAACGAAGGCGCGCAGCCTAAAGAAGAGCCAGCCACGCCGGTAACGCCGCAGGGCGCTAACGGTGGCGCGGCCCCGGCTGCCGATACGCCAACCGTAGACGGCCAGCCTGCAACAAATGCAAACGGTCAGACCTCTGGCGACGGCGCGGCGGCAACCCAGGCCCCTGCGTCCAGCAGCAGCAGCAACTTTGTTGTGCCCACGCAGCCTGGCCCAATCTACCAGGACAGCAAATCGGCAGCGAAAGCTAACGCGGCTACGCAGTCCTGATAGTGGCGTCTCGCTGACCAGCAAAAACGGGCCAAACGGCCCGTTTTTTTATGCCTTTTTGAGATGTTTTACATTGCCCAGGCGCCCTCCTTACCACTTCAGCCCCAGCCCGGTGGTGAAGTCACGTTCATTTAACGTATCGCGCGTGCCGCTAACCAGGTTATGTCCATAGGTAATATTTAACGACGACCAGCTGGTAAGCTGATAACGCAGGCCGACCTCGGCATCCATAGTGAAGATGTTATCGTCCAGCGAATGCCCTACGTCGCCATGGCTGAACAGCGCGATCTTTCTGCCCTGTAGAAAACGCTGATAGTCCCAGCGCAGCGAAGCGCCAAGGTGGCTGTCTGAACTGCCGTCGCTATAGCCATAGGTAAACGCGCCGCCCAGTAACGCCAGCGAAAACGAGCCCAGCTCATCGTCCCAGAACTGGTAGCCGGGGCCGGTGCCAAGCAGCGCCTGTTGTGATAAATCCTCGACCCAGTCACGCTTGTAGCTGGCCCTGCCCTGCCAGAAAAGCCGATCGCGAAACTGATAGTCCAGCGCGTAGCGCAGGCTATAGTTTTCGGTGTTCATGGTGTCATCTTCTTTTTCGCGCGTATAGGTGCCGCCAAAGTCGTTACGCCATTTGCCGATATTGACCTTGTTGTTATAGGCGAAGTGGGAATCCTGCGTGCGGGTAGACGCTTTTTTCAGGCTGATCCCCATATCAATATTACCGGTCCAGGTCAGCGCATCGGTTTTAGGTTTGGGCTTCATAAACTCTTCAAATCTGGTTATCTGCACCCGCTGTTCATCTGCGCCGCGCCGCACCACGATATAGCCCGGATCGGCCGCTTCAAGCTGCGCTTTGAAAACCTGTTGGCCATTGCGTACATCGATCGCTTTTTCACTGGAAAGCGTACTGACCGAGCTCCAGTTAAGCGAAAGCGTGCCGCCGTAGCTGGTATCCATCACCAGCTTGCCGCCGCTAAGCGAGCGCACCGTGCCGCTCAGGCGATCGCCGTTTTTCATCCACACCGTATCGGCATGAACACAGGGGGTAAGAAAAAACAGGACAAGCAGACCGGAAAGCCGCAAACGGCATAAAAGAAGATGCATATAGACAGGTACTACCTTTGAGCGCAGGATGAGCGAATGTTTCCTATACCTTAAACGATAACCGTTTCGCTAAGCAGGGGAATATGTCTGATAAACAGAGCAAGCAGGTTCCGATTTGGCACGTTGACCGCCTGTTTTTAAGATAAATCGCGACGGGCTTCGTCATCTTACTGTCATTAATCCTGCGTACATCTGCTTAAGACAGCTATCTCTTTCCGCCCACAGCAAAGAGGACTTATGAGCCAGAACAGCGCAATCGATCGGTATCAGATGGCCGGTAGTCGTCCCGTTTACCGTAAAAACAGCCGATTATCGGTACTGCTGTTTATTCTGCTGATGCTTATAGGCATCGCCTTTGCCGGCGTTAATCTTTTCCATGACGTTACCGATGCAGGCAGCGAAAGCACCAGCTATGTACCTTATTTGCTGTTGGGTCTGGCGCTGCTTATCGCGCTCGGCTTTGAGTTCGTTAACGGGTTTCACGATACGGCAAATGCCGTGGCCACGGTGATTTATACCCATTCGCTCACGCCAACCGTGGCGGTAATCTGGTCTGGCTTTTTTAACTTTCTTGGCGTGCTGCTCTCCAGCGGCGTGGTCGCTTTTGGCATTATCTCTTTATTGCCGGTCGAGCTGATTTTACAGGCCAGCAGCGGCGGCGGTTTCGCAATGGTTTATGCCCTGCTCTTTTCGGCCATTATCTGGAACCTTGGCACCTGGTGGTTTGGGCTGCCCGCCTCCTCCTCGCACACGTTAATCGGCTCCATTATTGGCGTGGGCGTGGCAAACGCGCTGATTCATGGCCGTACCGGCACCAGCGGCGTGGACTGGGATCAGGCGTTAAAAGTGGGCTATGCCTTATTATTGTCGCCGATCGTCGGCTTTGTCTGCGCGGGATTACTGATGCTGTTAATGAAGCGAGTCGTCAGGAATCGCCGACTTTACAGCGCGCCGCAGGGAAATAAAAAGCCGCCGACCTGGATCCGCGGGCTGCTGATCCTGACCTGCACCGGCGTCTCTTTTGCGCACGGCTCTAACGATGGGCAGAAAGGTATGGGATTGATTATGCTGATTCTGGTTGGGACGATGCCGATGGCCTACGCGTTGAACCGCTCGATTCCTGCCGAGCAAAGCCCACGCGTTGCGGCGCTGGCTACCGTGACGCAACAGGAGCTGATGCGCCAGTCAAACAATGCGCCAGCACCTGCTTCTTCTTACCACGTGCTGACGGACTACGTTCGTACCGACAAGCTTAATCCTCAGGTGCTGCCCGCACTGGCTGAGCTGACCGGCGCGATTGGCAATCAGATCCGTCAATACGGCACGGTTGATAAAATCCCGGCGCGGGCGGTTTCTAATACCCGTAATGATATGTATCTGGCTTCTGAAACCATTAAGCATCTGAAAAGCGATCCGCAGTTCAAACTGCCCGCGCAAACCCAGCGAGATCTGGATGCGCTAAAAGCTGAACTGGATAACGCCACGCGCTTTATTCCCTGGTGGGTTAAGGTGACCGTCGCTATCGCCCTGGGGCTGGGAACCATGGTCGGCTGGCGCAGGATTGTGGTCACCGTCGGAGAAAAGATCGGTAAGGCGCATCTGAACTATGCTCAGGGTGCCAGCGCTGAACTGGTGGCGATGGCGACAATTGGTGCAGCGGACGGCTTTGGTTTACCGGTTTCGACCACGCACGTTCTTTCCTCCGGCGTGGCGGGCACGATGGCAGCCAACCGCTCTGGCCTGCAGATGGCCACGCTGCGTAATCTGGCAATGGCGTGGATCCTGACGCTGCCCGTGTCGATTCTGCTCTCCGCCACGCTTTACTGGCTGTTTACGCGGTTTTGACCACAAATACGGCCCGGCTGCACTGGTAAAGGCAGGCCGTATAAAATAAATGCAAGTTGCTACCTGTAGCCTGCCGGGCGTACAATAACCAGGCTATTGATAAAACAGAATACGGCTATAACAATATTGTTGATAACGAATGTTGACGTGAATCAGGATGAAAAAATGAAGCTTAATCTTCACTCAACCCCAAAAAAAATTCCTGACCCGGCTAAAGGTAATGCCGTGGCTGCTTCCCTTGTTATGCTTTCAGGTAAAAAACCTGTCGGACGTAAAATGGTTCGTGTTGGCCTTAACCCTCAGGTTATTTACGTCAATGCATCAGCTCAAGCGTTGCAAAGAGCAGTAAGGATCTCAGAAGAGTACAGCGCCAGCTGTGGCAAGGATGGAGATCCGAGGTTTGAAGAAGCCTGATAAGCTTTACTCTCCTGCTTTCAGGGTTTATCAGACCATAACGCTTAAAAACAAGCGTGCTTTAGATAATATTATTGATAAAGCCTGTGCAGATTTAAAAAGCGCGGCGCTAAGCGGTTATCTGACGGAACCCCATCTCTGGATGCAGCACGCCGCATTTAAGCTCGCTGATAATGAATCCGGCTTCGGCAAGCTCGGTCCCTTCAGGCGTCCCAAAGCCGCTCTTTTTGAACCCATTTTTCATATTCACATCCTTCCTGTCAGCTATATCTTCAACAAGCATCAACACCATGCTACGTCAAATGCATGTATCGTTTATGCCGACTTTACCGTGCACAATAAACGAATTATTTTAATGCTGGATTTCGGATCGAGTCATAATGGTGATATGTCAGAGAAAGACGTATGGAAATATATTGATGATTTCCATAAATTACGGCCCGGCATTATTGATGCCGTTAAAACATTGATAGAAACCCGCGAAACGCCAGGCCGCCAGACAAAACGCTATCCGGCAGGATGATTTTGCCGGATAGCCTCTCCGCTGTGCCATCTGAAGATAACTTAGCGCTTCTCTAGCCCGCTTTCACCGCAGCGCGTGCCGGGAGCCGAACGATAACGGCCAGCGCAAACAATACCACCACGGCGGCCACTAAATAGATGGAATCAATACCCCACTGGCCGATCAGCAACCCGGCTACCGGTCCGGTGATACCCAGGCCAAAATCCAGAAAGGCGGAATAGAGACCCAGCGCCGAGCCCTGATTTTGCGGTGCAACCTGCTTGATTGCCTCCACGCCCAGCGCGGGAAAAATCAGTGAAAAGCCGGAGCCGGTCAGGAATGCGCCGATATCCACCATCAGCGATGAGTGCGCCTGCCAGATAATCAGCAGGCCGATACACTCAATGGCAAAAGAAAATCCGGAGACGCGAAGACCGCCAAACCGGCCGATAAAGCTGCTAAAGATGAGCCGCATCATCACAAAGCCCAGGCTGAACAACGTCAGGGAGAACGCCGCGCCGCTCCAGCCGTGGCTGGCGAAATAGAGCGTAATAAAGGTAGCGATCGTACCAAAACCAATCGTGCCCAGCCCCAGGCAAAGCCCAAAGGGCCAGATGCGTGAAAACACCTGGTTAAACGGGATACGCTGGCCTATGGTGAC
>Ga0153982_1000563_pt1 | contig 10194 bp, 10 predicted proteins | sample TSGA066MetaG_FD_104743 | JGI IMG/M metagenome (GOLD analysis project Ga0153982, IMG submission 104743) | Attine ant fungus gardens microbial communities from Georgia, USA - TSGA066 MetaG | ecosystem: Host-associated > Fungi > Mycelium > Unclassified | place: USA: Georgia, Alexander Wildlife...
ACTTCTCTTGACTCTAGCCAGAGCTAGATTGGATGACAACATTGTAGGCCTTTTCTCAGATTACCTCATAGGCAGGTACATGCAATATATCTGGAACAACTTTACCTCCCCCTCCTTCCAAACTAATATTAAAATTGAATAAGGATCATTCCTCTCACCCATCCTCTTAGCCTTATACCTTGCTCCTGTACTCAGAATTTGGGAAAAGAGGATAAACAACCTAAACATTCCAATCCCAGCCTCTATACTGTCTTTTATTGATAATGACCTTGTCACAGTTGTGCTATAGACCAGTAGTTACATACTATATGGTTTACCACTACACCAAAAGGGTAACATTGGCAAGGCTACTTGCTAATGAGGGTCTAGCTATTTATGTAGTTCATTTGAACAGGTATTTTGTTATACCTTCATGACACTATTTAGTAGTCACTTTTCTATGACAGACCAATTTGTCTTCCAAGAGAAAAACTTTGAGAAAACCAATGCCAATTTATTCTTATGCTTCAATATGTTTGCCCTGATCCTCCATGACTTTGGCCTAGTAGTTGACCACTCTAAATCTGAAGTCTTTCACTTTACTTGAACCACAAAAAATGCTAATCCACTTCACTCAATCTTTTCCTACTTGGTGGACCAGCCTTCAAATACCACTCTCATTTCTATGCCAACAGAGCCATGTCCACAGTAAAAAACATGAGAATGCTAGGCAACTCCAATCATATGTAAGGACTAAGCAGTGAGCACCTAATCTTTCTTCTTATCTAAGTTAACAAGGAGAACTTGATGGAGTTCTTGTTAGATTCACTAAACTACTTATACACAATACTAGCCCTAACCCTAGCATATATCTCTTCTTTTTTTTTTTTGTTCAACAATTTATTACATGGAGCATGGAGGCAGACCATAGCAAATACAAAGTGTAAATAAAACAATTATTATAATGTGTACTGATTATATTAGTAATATTAACTGGACTTAATCTTCTATGAACATCATCGCACCGCCCTCTAGTTGAAGTATCTCAAGTACTATTGTTATAATGTGAGTGACTAGTGTGCTTAAGGCCACTATGCTATGCTGGATACCTCCTTTTACAGGTTATGGGTCCTAGAGGGCAGGTACTGTACAACCGTCACTGTCAAAAAAAATACACAACAATCCACTGTAATAAGTATCAAGCACTCTACACTCACCCAATCACTTCAATCTTCCACTAACATTCTATATCCTTTCCTAGATTATGTCCTCAATCATCTATGCACTTTTGATAGTCGCAGTCTCACTGATTGGGATGCTACTGCACACTACATCATAAATGCTACAGGCTGCCATATGGCACTTAGTGCTCAGCCTTCCCTAACCTTTGATGAGGAAGGAAATGAAACTGAAAACTCTCACAAGGCTCGTGAGAACTGGGAGGATCAGAATGTCAAAGCTTTTAGCAACCTCATGCTCTGAATCTCCCTAGACATCAGGAAACTCATTGTTCAAGCCCAAAAGGAGAGTACCAAAGACCTTTTTGAATGGTTAAAGACTCAGTATAGTACTACTACCATTTCAGCAGCCTACACAGATGTCATCGCCATTAATAAGCTCTTTATTTCTGGTGACTGTGATCCTACCCCAGTGATTGATAAGCTTCATGCTCTATTTACTTGTCTAAAAGATAACAAACTGATCTATCCTGAGCTCTTCTGAGCCGTAACGCTCTTCTCGAAGCTACCAGCCCAAATGGAGGAGATCACAAGAAATTATAATCACAAAACAGCTGATGCTACCTCACTTACTTTTTTAGCCATAAGAGATGATGTCATAATGAGCTGGCAACAACGCTCATCAAAGGGAAAAAAACAAAATTCAAAGCGACGTGAAAAAACTATCAAATATACAGCGAAAAGGCAAGGACCCTCACTTCCATTAGCAACAATTGCTGCCAGAGGGTGAAGGTTCCAACACTGGCAGGCCACATGGTAAGTATGGTAGAAAAAATTGCAGTAAATGCAAACAGCAGCATAGGCAGCAGTTGTGCTCTCATGCGTACATTGCGTAACCTGCTAATCCATCATCCTACCCAGCCTCAGCTCACGTACCTGGCTGTCAGTGCCAAACATGCCTAGATTACTCCCAAAACTTTGGGAATTTCGCTAACATCTTAGATGCTTGCCTCTTTTCCCTAGCAATTATCCCTTTTGAATCCTCCTCAAACCAAAATAATGCAACTGATACTGCTGCCTACAAAGTTGAATGCACCCCTCCTTAAACATGCTTGCCTTTTAGGTGACACCAGGGAAGGTCATATCAAAGCATGCGAATCAGTAGCATCTAGCTCTCTTATATCTTGTATTAGTAATAGGATTCTCTGGAAGGACGATGACAACATGGTGTCTCTTGGCTCTCCTTTTCAAGATGCAGTTGAGCTTGATGAAATTAGACCCCCCTATGATTACAATGGAAGCATGGACTGTGATGATGCCTACTTTGCTGAACATAGCATGAGATGTGCTACTTTACTTTACCAGTGCAACGCCAATACTCACACAACCTCAGTTCTGAAATGTTGCCTCACAACTTTGAACTGTAGTAGTGTCTTGTGTAATCTCTTTGATATATCCAATAGTGTGCAGCCTGACAAATGTGAACATGGCCTTTCCTTCTCTACATGCTTAAATTATAAGGAAAAATACAAAAAATCAAAAAAGGCAGTGCCATACTGGATTCTCAACTCAGGTGCATTCATGCACTTCACTGGGGAAAAGAGTGACTTTATAACTTTTGAAGAATTCCCTATAAAACTACCAATCCAGACTGCGAACGGCATGACTTATATAACTGGAAAGAGCTCAATTGTTTTCAGTCACAAAGGCAGACAAGACGAATCTCTAAATATGACTATCGACACAGTGTTTTACTGTGCTGACTTAATATGTTGCTTACTTTCCCTAGGAGCCTTTTTACGAGATAGTTTCTCAGTCTCTGGGAACAGAAATCTTATTGCATTAAACACACGTGATAGTAAGGACTTTATGCTCTTCAGGCCTAGAGTGTCTGAAAACACCATCTTCATACTGTAGACAGTAGACTGGGTAAACTACTGTAATAATGCACACTCAACTGCTAATCCAGTTGACTTTAATACTCTTCATCGCCGTTTTGGACACCCCTCTAAGGAAGCCCTTAGACACACAAAGGAATATACAACTAACTTTCCTCAAATAGAATTTCCTAAAGACAGCCTATTCTACCCTGGGTATGCAAGAGGAAAAATGCCAAATAAGTCTTTTCTGCCTTTGCTACACCATGCAATACACCCTTTCCAACTCATACACTTAGATATCAAATCTTTTCCCACTCTCAACTACTACCATCAAAGGTATATGATCACTTTCGATGACGACTACATCTCTTATGCATGAGTATCAATGCTCACATCAAAAGACAAGGCTATCCAAGCTACAAGGCACTTCTTATCCCTCATAGAAAATCAATACCACACATTTATTAAACTATAGATGACTAATGCAGGGAGAGAGTACAAATTGACAGCATTTAATCAAAATTTAAAAGATAGAGATATACGTATCCTCCAAAGTGCCTCTTATACCCCACAGCAGAACGGTTGCATGGAACATTTGATGTGCACACTATCAGATAAGGCAGAGTGCATGTGCTTTGGTGCATACCTCCCTGAAAACTGATGGAACTTTATATTACCTTCTCTACCACGACACAATCCCCCTTGAGAGCGGAAAGTGCTGCAACACCCAGGAAATATCTATGGGAAAAATCAGCACCCCACTGAACAACTTAAAGAGCTGGAAAGACAGAGCAAATGGGATGAAAATCAGGAACACAACCATTCCAACAACTCTTCAGCTGCACCAAGGCAACAGTCAATTCTCAGACCTAGCCATGAACATTAGATAGAATACCCTGCAAATGTTCCTATTCCCCCATCTGGCAATGACTCTACTCTACTCTCTGGCAATGCAAACAAAAATTCTCATCGTAATAGAGATGATCTTGCATGACTATGCCATGAAGAGGGGAGTAAAATTATTTGACTATCTAATTCAATTTGCTCACTCTACTGATGATAATGAGTTACCAGTTGAATATGAACCAGACCTCTCAAAAGTCCATGAGTAGCAATACAAGGACATTACATGAATTAAAGACACATGTCTTCGCAGTGAATTTGAACATACCTGCCTTAAGGAACTAGAGGCCCTCTGGCAAAGAGGTATGTTCGAGAAGGTGGAAAGGTGCTTTATTGGGAAGCAGCCTATCAAATGCAGATGGGTCTTTGATATCAAGCCTGATGGTCACAAAAAAGCTTGCTTTGTTGTTAAAGGCTTCTCTCACTGTGCAAGTACTGACTACTTAGGCATCTACTCTCCAGTGGTGTATTTCAAGACTGTCAGACTAATGCTAGGCCTTACTGTATTGGAAAAATAGCATATTACAGGCCTAGATGTCCAAAATATCTATCTATATAAAACCCTGGATAAAGAGATTTACATGGAGCAATCTGAAGGTTTCATTGAAAACCTGAATGTAGTTCTTCAACTTCATCATGCTATTTACAGCCTCAAACAAGCTGGATTAGCCTAGTGGCACCAGCTAGATGCCTCAATGAAGGAATTAGGCTTTGAATGACTTAAGTCTAAGGCTAGAATCTTTCGCTACAGAAAGACTGGCACCAATACAGTAATAGCTGTTGTTTACGTCGATGACATCTTTTTTTGTGGCCCCAGAAAAACCTTACTCAATAAGATTAAAGGTAAATTCATGCAAAAGTAGGAATATCAAGATCTAGGGGATTTAACTGAATTCCTATGAATGTGTATAGTCTGGAAAGGACACTGCATATATATAGATCAAACTGATTACCTACAAAAGGTATTACAGCATTTTTACATGGAGAATGCAAAACCTATACCAACTCCTCTCCCAACCAGCTACTACCCCACAAAAACATCAGGTCCTGTTGATACAGCACTCCAGAACTGCTTTCAAAAGGTTATTGGCTCTCTACTATACCTTATGCTAGGAACATGGCCCAATATTGCTTTTGCTGTTACCCAACTAGCCTGTTATACTGCCAATCCTTCTTAAGATTATCTTAACAGAGCATATTACATATGTCACTACCTAGTTGGTACCCAAAACTACGCTCTAGTCTATAAAGGTGACTCTAAACTTGGAGTATATGCCTGTACTGACTCTGATTGGGCATCAAATCCAGACGATTGCAAGTCGTAAACAGGTTATTATGTCATGATTGCAGAGAGAGTTTTTAGCTGGGTATCCAAGACACAAAGGACTGTTGCTCTGTCTTCTACTGAGGCAGAATATATGGTCCTCTCAGATTGCAGTCGCCAATGCGTTTGGATTCATTCTATTCTTCTTGAACTTAGCTACAATTTCGGCCCTATACAGATCTGTGCTGACAATTAAAGCTCTATTTTTATGGCCAACAACCCTATCACCAAATCTCGAAATAAGCACATTAACATTAGGTATCACGCTATTCATGATTTCATAACACAAGGGAAAGTATTTCTTTTTTACATAGAGAGTAGCGAGAACCCAGCTAACATATTCACCAAAAATCTGGGCTAGCCAAAATTTACCAAATTCAGAGAACAATTGGGGCTAATATTCTGGTGACTGCTGCTTAAAGTGTGATTACGCTTGCATGCACAAAGTGTACACTGAGCGAGGGGGAGTGTAAATAAAACAATTATTATAATATGTACTGATTAGTAATATTAACTGGACTTGATCTTCTATGAACATCATCGCACCGCCCTCTAGTTAAAGCATCTCAAGTACTATTGTTATAATATGAGTGACTAGTGTGCTTAAGGCCACTACACTATGCTGGGTACCTTGTTTTACACAAAATACCTACTTAAATAGGAGAAAAGTAAAGAGGAATAGAGAGAAAGAGAAAGGAGGCAAATGTAGAAAAGAAAAGAGCAAGTAAAGGCTGTGCTTTTACTCCCAGGAGTTGCACTGCAATGAAACCTTAACTATTATCAAAGCTAAATACACCAGAGTTGTCTGCGAGGAAGTAGACGAAGCTATTAATGATGATGTTGCATAGTCACATGGAAGGGTCATGCATGTTGCATTCCATAACAATGTGTTCTTGGGTTTGAACCTCAGCTTTACCACATGGACAGCTAGTAGGGAGGTATGGGAAGAATCTCTGTCTGTATTCACTGATAAGAGCATGTTCAGTAGTCATGTGGATAAAACAAGCACATAGTGAATTAGTGAACCCTATGATAGGGAGCTATAAGCCATCTTTAGCATATGTTAGTTTGATGACCTTTTGCTTTTCATCTTTGAAGTTCAGGAAGTAGTGGTCTTTTTTGAGGTTGTTAGTGAAAGATGTTTGCCATTTGCAAAGAATATTGTCATATTCTTTCTTTTTGCTGAATAGATGCGAATCCATGCTGGGGAATGTAGGAATGTATGTACTCACTTTGACTTGATCATCGACGAGTTTATGACTAGGCCATTTAGCTTTTTGGGGGCAGTACTAGAAGTGAATTTTATTCCTGCTATCTTTGCTGAGAAAGGTTTTGATAGCTGAGGCTAGTGGGATAATCATGTTCTAGAGGAGATTGACTTTGGACTTTAGAATTTTTCTTGCTGTGGTGATAGAATCAGTGATGACAGTAATGTCATAGATATCATTTATTTCCATGGCAAGGACAAGACTAGTGCAAATAGCTATAAGTTCAGCTTCAAGAGATGTAACATTTATAGAGTAGACTTGTAGCTTTTTTATGACCAAGTTGTTGGACCAGACATGAGCAGCTGCTGTAGTGACATGGGATTTTTTAACACCTCCATCTGTGATAACAGCTGTGCTGTTGTGGTTTATTTGAGATAACTTGAAGGCAAGATTAAGACTCTGAAGATGTTGGTGAAGGTCCTCAGAAGAAGAAGAAGGAGAATGAAAGTTAATTTTACTAGAGAAATAATTGGCTATCCTAGAACCAGAAGAGAAAAGAGGGTAAAGGGGATTGAAGCAGTTTCTAATACCATTAAGATATTTGTTGACGTCCTTGATGGGACTCTTAAGGTTAGCTTGTTGCTTTATAGTGAGTTTGGAAGTAGCAACTCTGTGAGAGGTCTAATTCTTAGAGTGGTATAAGTCCAGAAGCAAATTGATAGCATATGAAGGGAGAATAGAGGTATAGCATAAGTAATGTCTGCCATTTAGTTTATAAAGGTATAGATTGATAGAAATGAGGCCTGCAATGGCTTTGATACCTTTCGATGGTGAGGTTCAAAGAGTGTCTGTAATCCAAAGGGCTGCTCTTCACTGTATTTTCTTTAGTTCAGTTAAGTTCTTGACAATAGGGGCCCCTTTGAAGAACCAGAGCTGAAACTCATATAGGGCAATAGGCAGGATACACATTCTGTACAGAAGTCATTTCTGGATAGGGAAAAGGCCTCTTGAGGAGTTTCCTAGCATTTCTATAGTGCTAAGGGTAGAGAAGCACTTTGTAGCATAGAAGTGTGTATTGTTACAGTTGTGCTATGGACCAGTAGTCACATACTGTATGGTTTACCACTACACCAAAAGGGTGACATTAGCAAAGCTACTTGTTAACGAAAGTCTAGCTATTTATGTAGTTCATTTGAACAGATATTTTGTTATACCTCTATGATACTATTTAGTAGTCACTTTTTGTGACAGTGTATGGTAGTTGAAGTTGAGTTTGCAATCGAAGTAGAAGCCCAAGTATTGCCAGATAGGTTTAGGGGAGATGATGGAGCCTCCTACAGATGTTAGGTTGATGGAGGGATTGGGAAGATGTCGAGCTCTTGTAAAATGAAAGAGTTCAGTTTTGCTGTATTCCATGATAAGGCTAGTGTCGAGGAGGATTTTTGACATAATATTGTAACTACAAAGTAAGAAAGAGGAAGATAGTGAGTAACTCTTCTCCTGAGAAATCAGAAGACTATCATCAGCAAAGGAAAGAATATCAGTCAGAATATTTTCTTTTAGATTTTTTATTCTTTTTTTGAATGTTTTAATGATTGAAGCAAGGTAAATGACAGAGAGGATGGGGGATATCACAAATAGTCACTTACTATTTGTGATAGGTGCTTTGATACTTTAAAGAGTTCAAAAATGCAAAGTTAGACAAGTGACAAAAGATGTTGTTAAGTCTGAGGTCTAATCCTCAGACAGGGAGTTCTTATATACAGAAAAGTAATGGTCTGTGTACTAGGACAGATCATCACATGCTACTACCTATTGTTCTACATATGGTAGTGCCTTTGTGCTAGGAATAGTGATAACTTAACCATATGGAGGCTGTCCTTTGTTCTAAGCAAAGGACAGATGACTATCTATAGGTAATTAATGAAGTCCATGTACAAACATTGAGGCCTTCATATCTCTATGAATATTAATTGTCTTGGTGTTGTTTTTAGGCTTATTCTGAGCAGTATAAAGAGGGCTTTTCTCATGCCTAAAAGCAAAGCTTAAATTGTGGTGGTTTCCGAGATATTGGTGATTTAATAAATGGTACCATGGTGGTTACCAGTTGATCTGCCTAATATCTCAGCCATTATTAATTACTTTGAGACGTGACTGATATCAATCAAAAGGTATTTTTAAGGGCTTTTGGAAGCCATTAAGACTGTGTGAATTGTCAAAGAATTGATGGAGATATGGCCAAATGAAGTTTGTGACAGGGAAGAGAGCTGAACCTTAGCCCACTCCAATGTTGGTGTTAAAAGATGGGGAAGAGAAGTTGTTCCAGGAATAAGAAATAAATTGACCTGAATGATAGCTGCTGAAGAAACCCATGACACTAGTATTAAGACCAGCTTTCTTGAGGCACAAAAACAGGAAACTGTAATTTAGAGAGAGGAAAAACTATGTGATATCAAATACTATGATACTGGTATGGTATTGTTTAAGCCATCCTGCTTGAATAAGATGGGTGAGGTAGATGCCAGCATCAATAGTAAACTGTTGCCTGATGCCTCTAAGTTGATTAGGATCCAAGAAGCCATTAGCTACTATGTGAAATTGGAATCAGTTGCTAATGACTTTCTCAATGAGTTTACCAGTAGTGTTGAGTAGAACAATGGGGTGGAAAAATTTGGGAGTGCTATACAAGTTCTTATTCAGCTTGGGGATAATGACAGTGTTAGTAGACTTGAAGTGAGATGGCCAGTGCTCTAAGTTGATGTAGGCATCAGTGATATTTATTAGTTTCTCCAAACAACAGTCATTAGAAAATAGGGATTTGAGATGTCTCTAGGAAATGTGATCTGGTCCAGGAGATGATGATGATGAACACTTAGCTATAGCATCTCTGAATTCTTGCTTAGAGAATGTAAACCAGTCAATGGTATTTGCTTGGGGGATTTTATTAAGAAAGCAAGTATTTATAGGTCTGTTTTTAGCTGAGTTATAAGAGTTGTGAAGAGTGAGCCATAAGTCTGATAGAGTGTTACAAGAGTGGTTTTCATACAATATAGTCTCGATGGCTGGTAAAAGTTTTTTCCAGACCTAGTTCATTAGGTCCCATAGCCTTTTTGTTACAAACTTTATTTGGCCATATCTCCATCAATTCTTCAACAATTCTCACAGTCTTAACAGCTACAGAAAGCCCTTGAAAAGACATTTCAATCGATACCAGTTACGTCTCAAAGCAATCAGTATTGGCCGAGATATTAGGCAGATCAACTAGTAACTACCATGGTACCATTTATTAAATCACCAATATCTCAGAAACCGCTATGATCTAAGCTTTGGTTCTAGGCTCAGCAGAAGCCCTTTTCATACTTCTCAGAATGAGTCTAAAACAACCTCAAAGCAATTAGTATCAGTGGAAATATGAAGGCCTCAATATTTGCATATGGACTTTATTAATTACTCATAGATAGTCATCTGTCCTTTTCTTAGAACAAAGAACAGCCTCTATATGGTTAAGTTATCACTATTCCTAGCACAAAGGCACTACCATATGTAGAACAATAGGTAGTAGCATGTGATTATCTGTCCTAGTGCACAGACCATTACTTTTATGTATATAAGGACTCATAGTCTGAGGATTAGACCTCAGACTTAACAACATCTTTTGTCACTTGTCTAACTTTGTATTTTTGAACTCTTTAAAGTATCAAAGCACCCATCACAAATAGTAA
>Ga0153982_1000566_pt1 | contig 10157 bp, 10 predicted proteins | sample TSGA066MetaG_FD_104743 | JGI IMG/M metagenome (GOLD analysis project Ga0153982, IMG submission 104743) | Attine ant fungus gardens microbial communities from Georgia, USA - TSGA066 MetaG | ecosystem: Host-associated > Fungi > Mycelium > Unclassified | place: USA: Georgia, Alexander Wildlife...
AAAATTTTATTAAATTTTCTAATAATTACTTGACAAAACAAGAATTTTCCTTTAAAATTACTATCTGAAATATAGAATTTTTTTGGAGGTGAAAAAATGAAAAGAACATTCCAACCTAATCAAGCTAAAAGAAAGAAAGATCACGGGTTCAGAGCTAGAATGGCTACTAAAAACGGAAGAAAAGTTTTAAAAAGAAGAAGAGCTAGAGGAAGACAAGTATTATCAGCATAGAACCCGGTGTTTTAAACCACCGGGTTTTTACAAGAGATAGTTATCGTGGAAAAATAATTCAAAATTATCGGGAGTTTTATAACTATGAATAATTTAAAAAAAGACAGAGAGTTTCAAATAATCTACAATTCTGGAAGAAAAAGTTTTGGTTATTACTCTCTTATTTTTTTTAAAAAGAATGAAGAAAATTTGAAGAGATGCGGTTTCGTTGTAAGTAAAAAAACTGGAAATGCGGTTTGTCGGAATAGGCTTAAGAGATTATTTAGGGAGTATTATCGTAAATTTGAAGATCAGCTCAAGGACGGATATGATATCATTTTCGTAGCCAAGAGGACAGCTGGAGAGAAAGTAAAAACTCTCAAGTATCAGGATATGGAAAAAGATCTCATGAAAGTGATGAAGAGCAGCAGACTTTTTAAAAGTCAGGAAAATTAAATATGAAAAAAATTATACTTTGCATGATAAGATTCTACCAAAAGTATATATCAATATTTTTAGGAAAAAACTGCAGGTTTATTCCTACTTGTTCAGCTTATACATATGAAGCTGTTGAAAGATTTGGGGTTATTAAAGGTGTATATCTGGGAATAAAAAGGATAGTAAAATGCCATCCATTCAATCCAGGAGGGTTTGACCCTGTGCCAGAAAAAAAAGAAAAGAAATAAAGTTCGGGAGGATAAATGAGTTATATTTATGGATTATTAAAGGGAATTATTGAGTCTATGTTATTATTTATGCATAATCTTACAGGAAACTTTGGACTGGCTATTATTGGAGTAACAATTTTAATGAAAATAATACTTCTTCCATTGACTTTAAAACAGGATAAGTCTATGAAAAGTATGAAGAAATTACAGCCTGAATTAGACAAAATAAAAGAGCAATATAAAGGTGACTCTAAAATGCTTAACCAAAAAACAATGGAACTTTATCAAAAACATAAAGTTAATCCAGCTGGTGGATGTTTTCCGCTTTTGGTTCAATTACCTATATTATGGGCACTTTTTGGAGTATTAAGAGGAGGAATTGTACCTCAGGATTCAACATTTTTATGGATGCAGCTTGTTCAACCAGATCCTTATTATATCCTTCCAGTATTAAATGGGGTAGTGTCATTTGTGCAGCAGAAAGTAATGGGGTCATCAGACAATCCTCAAATGAAAAATATGATGTATATGTTTCCTATTATGATGGTATTTATTTCTTATAAAATGCCAGCTGGATTACAAATTTATTGGTTGACATCAAGTTTGGCAGGAGTTATTCAGCAGTATCTGATCATGAAAAAAGGAGAGTAATTTATGAGTAATGTTATAGAAATCAAAGCCATGAATAAGGAACAAGCTATAACTAGAGCTTTAAAAATACTAGAAGCATCACCAGAACATGTAGTAAGAGTTAATGAAAAACAGAAAAGTCTATCTTTTCTAGGGTTATTTAATAGAGAAGGTATTTATGAAATAGAAATAGATAAAGAATTAAAAAAAGAAATTGTAAAAACTGAACCTAAAAAAGAGGTTAAACCAGAAACAAAAGAACATAAGAAAAAAGAAGTTAAAGAATATAAAGAGCACAAAGAAAAAACAGAGGTAAAAGAGAAACAACCAAAAGAAACAGTAAAGGAAAAATTGGAAGAAGCTGTAGATGCAAGTGATCTTGTAGAAGCTAAGGCTAAAGAGCTTCTTGAATATATAGGGCTTAACCTTCGTGTAGATGTAAATAAAGTCCATGACAGAACATATCTTGTTAATCTTTTTGGAGAAGATAATGGGATAATAATAGGAAAAAAAGGAAAGACTTTAAATAGTTTTGAGTATCTATTGAATTCTTTGTTAAAAGAATACAGAATAGAAGTGGATGTAGAAGGATTTAAAGAAAAAAGAAATCAGACTTTGAGAGAGTTAGGGAAAAAAATGGCTGAAAAAGCATTGAAAACAAACAAAGCTGTAAGACTTAATCCTATGCCTCCTAGAGAAAGAAAAGTAATACATGAAGTTGTAAATAAATATCCAGAACTAGATACATTCAGTGAAGGTAGAGACCCTAAGAGATATATAGTTATCAAAAGGAAAAAATAGGGAGGAGCCATGCTTTTCGATACAATAGCAGCTATTTCTACACCTCGTGGTGAAGGTGGTATAGGAATAGTAAGAATCTCAGGAAATCATGCTTTAGAGATACTTGGAAAAATCTTTAAACCAAAATCGAAGAAAGCAGTTGGAGATTTAAAAAATTTTAGTATAAATTATGGTCATCTGTATGATGAAGATAATCTAATAGATGAAGTTCTGGTTTCTATAATGAAGGCACCAGGAACATATACCAAAGAAGATATGGTAGAAATCAACTGCCATGGAGGTTTTGTTATTACTGAAAAGGTACTGGAAACAGTATTGAAAAATGGAGCAAGACTTTCAGAGAGTGGAGAATTTACCAGAAGAGCTTTTTTAAATGGAAGATTAGATTTAACACAAGCAGAAGCAGTGATGGATATAATCCATGGAAAAACAGAAAAATCTGTATCTCTCTCATTAGACCAATTGAGAGGGGATTTGAAAGAGCAGATTGGACACTTAAAAAAATTAGTGCTAGATGTAGCTGCTCATATAAATGTTGTATTAGATTATCCTGAAGAAGGTATAGATGATCCTCTTCCAGAAAATCTTGTAGATAATTTAAGAGAGGTAATGGATACTACTGATGCTCTTATCAGATCATATGATAAGGGAAAAATGATAAAAGAGGGTATCAAAACTGCAATAGTTGGAAAACCTAATGTTGGTAAATCAAGCATACTTAACTCTGTATTGAAAGAGGAGAGAGCAATAGTAACTCATGTAGCTGGTACTACAAGGGATGTAATAGAAGAAGTGGTAAACCTGAAAGGTATACCTCTTGTACTGGTAGATACAGCTGGTATAAGAAAAACAGATGACCTTGTAGAAAACATTGGAGTAGAAAAATCTAAAAAACTTATAGAAAGTGCTGATCTGATATTATTTGTAGTGGATGGATCAAGACCTTTAGATGAGGAAGATATGAGAATACATGAGGCTATAAAAGCTGAAAAAGTTATAGGAATACTGAATAAAATAGATATAAGAGAAGATATAGATCTTTCACCTTTAACTAAGATAAATAAATGGCTGGAAATATCAGCTATAAAAAATCAAGGTATAGATGAAATGGAAGAGGAAATATATAAGCATATCATTGAGGAAAATGTAGAAGACAGTTCTCAAAAGATAACAATAACAAATATAAGACATAAGTCTGCTCTTGAAAAAACAAAACAGTCTGTGGAAAATATATTTGAAACTATAGAGAATGGGCTTCCTATGGATCTTATGGCAGTTGATATCAAAGGGGCTTTGGATTCACTTTCTGAAGTTACAGGAGAGATATCTAGTGAAGATCTGCTGGATCATATATTCAGTAATTTCTGTGTAGGGAAATAAAAAATGAGAGTGGCCTAAATTTAAGCCACTCTCTTCTTACTTTTAATACCTAAAATTTGGAGGAAATAATAAATGGAAATGAAAAAATATGAAGTAATAGTAGTAGGAGGAGGACATGGTGGAGTAGAGGCAAGTCTGGCTGCAGCAAGGCTTGGAAAGAAAACAGCTATGTTCACTTTATATCTGGATACTATTGCTATGATGTCATGCAATCCTTCAATAGGAGGACCTGGAAAAAGTAATCTTGTTGCTGAAATGGATATACTTGGTGGTGAGATGGGAAGACATACTGATAAATTTAATCTTCAGTTAAAACATCTTAATGAAAGTAAAGGTCCTGCTGCAAGAATAACAAGAGGACAGGCAGATAAATATCTATATAGAACAGAAATGAGAAAGATTTTAGAACATACAGATAATCTTGAAATAATTCAGGATTGTGTAGATGAAATTATTGTTGAAAATGGAAAAATAAAAGGAATAATAACAAGACTTGGAATAAAATATTATGCTGAATGTGTAGTTCTGGCTACTGGAACATTTTTGAAAGGAAAAATAGTAATAGGAGATGTAGCCTATTCAGCTGGAAGACAGGGAGAAAACTCTGCTGAAAAACTTTCTGATAGTTTGAGAGAACATGGAATAAATATTGAAAGATATCAGACTGCTACACCTCCAAGACTTGATAAAAGAAGTATAGACTTCAGTAAAATGAAGGAGTTAAAGGGAGAAGAATATCCAAGATATTTTTCTATATTCACTGATAAAGAGAGAAATAGTGTAGTTCCTACTTGGCTTACTTATACTACAGAAAAAACAATAGAAATAGCAAAAGAGATGCTTCAATATTCTCCAATAGTTAGTGGAATAATAAAAACTCATGGACCTAGACATTGTCCATCACTTGATAGAAAAGTAATAAATTTTCCAGATAAATCAAATCATCAGATATTTTTAGAATTGGAGTCAGCAGAATCAGAAGAAGTATATGTAAATGGACTTACTACTGCAATGCCTCCATTTGCTCAAGAAGCAATGATGAGAACTATAGCAGGATTGGAAAATGCAAGAGTAATGAGATATGGTTATGCAGTAGAATATGACTATGCTCCAGCAGCTCAGCTTTATCCAAGTCTGGAGAGCAAAAAAATAGAAGGACTTTATTTTGCAGGTCAGATAAATGGAACATCTGGTTATGAAGAAGCAGCATGTCAGGGATTTATAGCTGGAGTAAATGCTGCTAGAAAGGCTGATGGAAAGGAACCAGTTATCATAGATAGAAGTGAAGGATATATAGGAGTGTTGATAGATGATATAATTCATAAGAAGACACCAGAGCCTTATAGAGTCCTTCCATCAAGATCTGAATATAGATTAACTCTTAGGTTTGATAATGCCTTTATGAGGCTTTTTACAAAGGCTAAGGAGATAGGAATTCTCTCTTCTGAAAAACTTGATTACCTAGAAAATTCTATAAAAATAGTGAATGATGAAATAGCAAGATTAAAAGAAATAAGTGTACCAATGGTACAGGCTAATGCACTTCTTGAAAAACTTGGATCAGATCAGAAACTTACTAAAGGTGTCAAAATAGGAGATCTTTTAAAAATAAAAGAGGTAACTTATGACAGCTTAAAAGATATAACAGAGATAAATGATTATCCAGGGTTTATAAAAAATCAGATAGAAACAATAATAAAATATGAGATATTTATTCAAAGGGAAAATGAGCAAATCGAGAAATTTAAAAGACTTGAGGAAGTAAAAATACCTGTTGATTTTGATTTCTCTGAAGTGAAAGGAATATCTAATATAGCTAGATGTGGACTGGAAGAAATAAAACCTCTTTCAATAGGGGAAGCTTCTAGAATAAGTGGAGTTACAGGAAATGATATAGCCCTTTTAGTGGGATATTTGAAATAGAAATAAATATTTTATTATTATGTATATACATAATAATAAAATTTTCTCTGTTAATTTAATGGAGGTGGAAAATGAAGCTTTGCATTGTTTTTGCTGGAGTAGTTTTTAAATAGATCAAATCAAAAAGGAGATTGCTATGACTATTCCAGATATAGATAAAATATATCCAAGAACAAATGATAAACAGATAGTATATTTAAAAAATATAATTACAGATCCTAACATTCAAATTGGAGAATATACTATTTACAATGATTTTTATAATGATCCTTTGGAATTTCAAAAGAATAATATACTTTATCATTATCCAATAAACAAAGATAAACTTATTATTGGAAAGTTTTGTTCCATTGCCTGTGGTACTAAATTTTTAATGAACTGTGCCAATCATACACTGCATTCTTTATCTACTTATACTTTTCCACTGTTTAGTGAAGAATGGGGACATAAAATGAATGTAAGAGATTCATGGGATATAAGAGATTCATGGGATAATAGAGGAGATATTACAATAGGAAATGATGTATGGATTGGCTATGAAGCTGTGATATTATCAGGGGTAACTATTGGAGATGGAGCTATTATTGGGACAAGAGCAGTTGTTACTAAAGATGTGCCACCTTATACAATTGTTGGAGGAAGTCCTGCCAGAGTGCTAAAAAAACGTTTTTCAGATGATATAGTAGATAAATTACTTAAAATGAAATGGTGGAACTGGCCAGTAGAAAAGATTGCCAGAAGTTTAGAGTATATACAGTCTGGGAATATATCTCAATTGGAAAAAATAGAGTAATAATATAATATTTTAAATTACAGTGAGGGTGGCTTATTAAGTAAAAAATAATTTTTTAAGCCATTCTCTTTTTTATAAATTTATTCAATAAAAGTCAGAGGAGAATTTATGATTATATTGATTGCAGGAAGCTCACATACTGGAAAAACACTTATGGCACAAAAGCTATTAGAAAAATATAACTTTCCATATTTATCTATTGACCACTTAAAAATGGGATTGATAAGGAGTGGAAAAACAACTCTTACTCCAAATGATGATAATGAACTAACTGCTTATTTGTGGCCTGTTGTTAGAGAAATGATAAAAACAGCAATTGAAAACAGGCAAAATCTTATAGTGGAAGGATGCTATATTCCATTTGACTGGAAAAAAGATTTTGAAGAAGAATATTTTGAGCATATGAGATATTTCTGTCTTATTATGACAGAAGAGTATATTCAAAAGAATTTCTCTAAAATAAAGGGATATGCAAATATTATAGAAAAAAGATTAGATGATTCATTTTGTACAAAAGAAATTTTGATAAAAGAGAATACTAAAAATTTTGAAATGTGTCAGAAATATAATTGTGATTATATTTTAATAGATGATGAGTATGTAATAGAAATTTAATTTAAAGAGAGTAAATAAGGACAAAATTGACTTTTTAAGAAAATATGGTATAATAAAAGTACCTGAAAGGGTACTTATGTTAAATAGGGTAAAAAACATCAATGAAGTAAGCTTTCACTATTAAAGTGGAAGCTTTTTTCATACTTATAAGTTAGTGATGTTTCTTGTAAGTAGCAGACCCTATTTAATATAAGGAGGTTTAGTATGTTTAAACTGGAGTTTCATTTTGACAACAATAAGATTGAAGGAGGTACTTTGATAATTATTCTTTTAATCATTGCTGTTTTGGTGATTTGTCTCTTAGTTTACTAAACTGAGCCTCAACCCTGCGGGGTTTATATATTTTTTTAATATAAAAACAGCCATCAAAGTTAATTTGACAGCTGTTTATTTTTAATTTATATTATTTTTTTGTTACTGGTGCAAGATAGTGAGTTCCTTCTGGATGGAAAACAAATCCTTCTATATTTTTCTGCATTCCAGTAATTTCATCTGGATAAACAAGTGCAAACATAGGAAGATCTTCTTGAATTATATCTTGAAGTTCTTTATAATATTTAATTCTGTCTTCAGGAACTGTACTTTCTCTTGCTTTATCAAGAAGTTCATCAGCTTTTGCATTTTTATAAAAAGTTCTGTTTCCAGCTCCACCTAAATTTTTAGAGTGGAAAAGAGCATACATAGCTGAATCAGAGTCAGCACTAGAAGACCATCCAAGAATAAACATGTCATGTTCTCCTTTAGCAACTCTATCTAAGTAAGAACCCCATTCAAGAACTTCAATTTGTACATCTATACCAATTTGTTTAAGTTGATCTTGAAGGATAACAGCTGTATCTTTTCTTACACTTTTGTCATTTGTCCATATTCTTGCTTTGAATCCATTAGGATATCCAGCTTCAGCTAATAATTCTTTAGCTTTAGCTATATTTTGAGTGTAAAGTTTTGCATCTTTATTATATCCAAATACATTAGGAGATACAGGTGAATTAGCTTTTTTAGCAGCTTTAAGAAAAACAGCATTGATAATACTGTCAGCGTCAGTTGCATAAGCTATTGCCTGTCTTACTTCTTTTTTATCAAAAGGAGCTCTTTGAGTATTGAATCCAAGATATGTCATACTCATAGCAGAATTCTGGTCTGCTTTTAATTTAGGATTATTTTTAACCATATCCATATCAATAGGGTCTATATCATAAGCAATATCAGCTTCCCCAGTTTCAAGAGCTATTGTTCTGTTTGTCCCTTCTGGAATAACTCTGAATGTCAATGAATCAACACCAGGTTTTCCTTTATAGTAATCAGGGTTAGCTTTTAGAACTATTCTGTCACCAGAAGTCCAAGATACAAATATAAATGGTCCAGTTCCAACTGGATGCTGTCCATAGTTGTTTCCGCCAGCTGTTACAGCTTTTTCACTCATTATTCCAGCACCTACATGGGCAAGGTAGTTAACAAGAGGACCATAAGGAACTTTTGTTGTTATTTTAACTGTATTTTCATCTACAGCTTCTATTTTATCTAAGTCACCAAAATATGCCATTAAAGCAGGAGCTTCTGTAGCTTTCTTTAAACTGAATACTACATCTCCAACTGTAAGAGGATCTCCATTGTGGAATTTAACTCCTTTTCTTATTTTTAAAACAAGAGTAAGAGGATCTACCTGTTCCCAGCTTTCAGCAAGCCCAGGTACAAGTTTCATATCTTTATCCTTTTCAATAAGTCTGTCATAGATATTAATATTTACTCTATGTGTAGGTATATCATTGGATACCTGAGGATTCAGACTTTTTGCATCTGAGTTCTGTGCTACCACAAGTTTTGTGTCTTTTGCCTGAAGAGTAAAGCTTGATACTGTAAGGACTGCTATTGTGAGCAGAGCAAGTAGTTTTTTGTTCATAGTTTTCCCCCTTAAAATTTAATATGATTTAAAAAAATATTTTCTTTTTTTTCTAAAATGAATAATAATTTTTTATTGTTTGATTATATTCTTTTTTTTAAGATTTGTAAAGGGGAAATTTCTGAATATATACAGCTATATTAGGGTATTAGGAAGAATATTTAAAACATAATTTATTTTTGAACATATACATATAAAAATTGATAAAAATATTGAAACATAATTATATTTTCACTATGAAAAGTTGAAAATACAGAGTAAAATATATACATGAATAAATGAAAATGGAGTGAGGCATGATAACAGAATATAGAGGGAGGATTCCCTTTTTACTTAAAGAAATAAAAGGAAACATAGTATATCTATGCTCATCCAACAAAAACATTGAGGATTATTATAATACCCTCAGTGATTTTTATGATGGAAAAATTTTAAAAATTGAAAGCAGTTATGAGGATGAAGAATTTGAGAAACTTAATTATGACTTGCTTAAACTTTTAAAATCTAAAAATAAATTTATAATACTTATATCTCTTGAAGCATTTCTCAGAGATTATTCTTTAGAAGGAGACAAAATTTCTTTTCAAAAAGGAAAAGAGATGAATTTAGCAGAGATACAGGAAAATCTTATAAAAAACAAGTATGACAAAGTATATATGCTGGAAAAAAGAATGCAGTATAGTGTGAGAGGGGATATACTTGATATTTTTTCAAGTGATGGAGATTATCCTGTAAGGATTGAATTTTTTGGAGATGAAATAGAGAGAATAACATATTTTGATCTTGAAAACCAGAAGAGTATTGAGAATCTTGATAGTATCAATGTGTATATAAACAATAATAAAGATGGAAAATTATCTTTTTCTGAATTGATTAAAAAAAATAAAATAAAAGGATTAAAGATATATTTTGAAAATAATGAACTGCTGAGATATAAACTGGAAGAAAATATACTTAGAGAAAGAGATGAAGAAGAAAAATTTAGAAAAAGATTCTATGAAGTGTTTGAAACTGCTGAAGAGATAGAGATAAAAAGATTTTCAGAAGAAGAGATTAAAAAATTTGAAGATTACGACTATGTTAAAAAATTAAGTGCAAAAGAAAATATTATTTTAATGTCAGAGGAAGAAAAGAGATATAAAGAAATATTTGATAAATACAGTATAGAGATACAAAGATATCCTCATTATGAAGGATATAGAGAAAAGAATAGACTTATTCTTACAGACAGAGAACT
>Ga0153982_1000568_pt1 | contig 10151 bp, 9 predicted proteins | sample TSGA066MetaG_FD_104743 | JGI IMG/M metagenome (GOLD analysis project Ga0153982, IMG submission 104743) | Attine ant fungus gardens microbial communities from Georgia, USA - TSGA066 MetaG | ecosystem: Host-associated > Fungi > Mycelium > Unclassified | place: USA: Georgia, Alexander Wildlife...
ATAGAATCCATAAGAAGAAACACAGAAAAGAATATAGGAAATGATTTTATTGTATTTAGAAATACCAAACCAAATGCAGCATGAAGAAGATATTCTTTATCCCAAAAGTCTATACTTTTTTCTAAAGAATCATAGACATCAAAATTTTTATATAATAAAAAATTTGGCAGAACTATACTTATCAATACCATTAGTATTCCTAATAAAAGTTCTGTTTTATGTATTCTAATGTGAATTCTTCTTTCCAAGATTTTCATAATTATTCCCCTTAAATCTAAAAATTATTAAAATTCTCTTTATGATTACAAATTAAATTAATGATACCATATTTTAAGTAAAAATAGTAGAAAAAAGATGAGAGGAAAAAGAGGAAAAAGAGAAATAAAAGTATAAGATTTACTTTTTATATATCTTGAAATATAATTAATAGTAAGTAAAATGGTATAAAGATTTTAAAATAGAACAAAAAAATAAAAAAAGGGGGAACATATGATTTCGATGAAGAAATTTATGAAAGTTGGTAGTGTGATAGTTGGTTTAATGGCAAGTGTTTTTACAGTATCTAATGCAGCACATCCATTAAATCTTTATGGAAGACATGCTGAAGGAAAAAATGGAGTAGTGGCAGCAGCTAAACCAGAAGTATCACAAATAGGAGTAGATGTATTAAAAAAAGGTGGAAATGCTGTAGATGCTGCAGTAGCAACTGCATTTGCTATCAGTGTTTTTGAACCAAATGCCTCTGGAATAGGTGGAGGAGGATTTATGTTAATCAGAATGGCTAAGACAGGAAAAACAGTAGTCATAGATTATAGAGAAAAAGCTCCTGCTAAAGCAACACCTGATATGTTTGTACTTGATGAAAATGGAAAGGTAGTAAATGATGAAATAACTGTTGGAGGAAAAGCTTCAGGAGTTCCAGGAACAGTAGCAGGGCTTTTAGCTGCATTGGAAAAATATGGAACAATGAAAAGAGCTGATGTTATGGCTCCAGCTATAAAATATGCAAAAGAAGGTATTCCTGTAACTGTAAATTTGGAAAGTATAATAAAAGATAACTATGAAAAACTTGTAAAATTTGATGCAGCAGCAGAAATATATTTAAAAGATGGACTTCCTTATGAAATAGGAGATACTATAAAGAATCCTGATTTAGCAGCAACTCTTACAAAAATATCAAAAGAAGGTAAAAAAGCTTTTTATGAAGGTGAGATCGCTAAAAAAATAGCTGATGAAGTTCAAAAACAAGGTGGTCTTATGACTGTTGAAGACCTTAAAAATTATACAATAGAAGAGAGAGAACCAGTAGTTGGAAAATATAGAGATTATACAATTATTTCTTGTCCGCCAGCAAGTTCTGGAGGTACTCATATAGTACAACTTTTAAATATGGTTGAAAACTATGATCTTAAAGCAATGGGAGATAATACTCCTGAAAGTTGGCATGTATGGGCTGAGAGTATGAGACAAGCCTTTGCAGATAGAGCAGAATATATGGGAGATACAGCTTATGTAAAAGTACCTTTAAAAGGTCTTACATCTAAAGAATATGCAAAAGATCTTGTTAAAAAAATAGACTTAGAAAAAGCTGGAAAAGATATAAAAGCTGGAGACCCTAGTAAATATGAAAGTGGAAGTACAACTCACTTTTCTGTAATGGATAAAGAAGGAAATATGGTTGCAGTAACTCAGACTATTAACTATTTCTTTGGTTCTGGAGTTTTGGTACCAGGAACTGGAATAATGATGAATAATGAAATGGATGATTTTGTTCCTCAAAAAAATATGAAGAATTCTATTGAAGGTGGAAAAAGACCTTTAAGTAGTATGTCACCTACTTTAGTTCTTGACCCTAAAAATAGACCACTTATGACAATTGGTTCTCCTGGAGCTACAAGAATTATACCAGCTGTAGCATTGACTATAAGTAATGTAATAGATCATGGAATGACTATTCAAGAAGCTATTAATGCACCAAGAATAGCTCAATTTCAATCTGGGAAATTGAATATTGAAGGAAGAGTATCATATGAATCATATAATAAATTGGGAGAAATGGGACATGAAATAAATGTAAGAGATAGCTATGATGCTTATTTTGGTGGAGTTCATGGAGTAATGATGGATTATGATACAAAAACTCTTCAAGGTGGAGCAGATCCAAGAAGAGATGGACAAGCAGCATCATTCTAATTTAAAAATAATAAGATATAAGTACTGCTTCTGAAAATTTTCAGAAGCAGTTTATAAAAATTAAGCAAATTGGGAGGAAGATTAATGAAAAAAAGGTTCTTTTTTGCAAGTGTCATAGCTGCATTAGCTTTGTCACTAGCTACATATGCTACTACACAATCAAGTTTAGATTCTAAAAAGACAACTTCAGTAGTTCAACAATCAAAAGAATGGGTTCCTTATGATGCAGCAGGAAATATTTTAAGAAGTGACAGAGACGCAACAGGTATAAATGGAGTTGTTTCAACTGGAAAATATGAAGCAACAAAAATAGGTGTAGATATAATAAAACAAGGTGGAAATGCAATAGATGCTGCAGTTGCTGCTGGCTTCGCTTTAGGAATATGTGAACCACAATCTTCAGGAATTGGTGGAGGAGGATTCATGGTAATCCGTTTTGCCAAAACTGGAGAAACTAAATTTATAGATTTTAGAGAAATAGCTCCTAAAAATGCAACACCAGATATGTGGAAAGAAGATAAAGATGGAAATGTAATAGGAAATGAAAAAGTTGTTGGTGGAAAATCTGTTGGGGTTCCAGGAGAAGTAAAAGGAATGCTTTATGCTTTGGAAAAATATGGAACTATGTCAAGAGAAAAGGTAATGCAACCAGCAATAGATTTAGCAGAAAATGGATATAAAGTGTCTGCTGTTTTAAATAGAGATATGAAGAATTCTTTTGAAAGAATAGAACAATATCCAGAAACAGCTAGTATATATTTAGATGGAGGTCTTCCTTTTGAAGTTGGATCTACATTAAAAAATCCTGATTTAGCAAATACATTAAGAAAAATAATGAAAAATGGAGAAAAAGCTTTCTATGAAGGAGAGATAGCAGAAGCTATTGTAAAATCAGCACAAGATGCTGGTGGACCATTAACTATGGAAGATATGAAAGATTATAATATTAGGGTTAGCGATCCATTAGTAGGACATTATAGAGGATATGAAATAATAACATCAGCACCACCTTCATCAGGAGGAGCTCATATAGTACAAATTCTTAATATTTTAGAAAATTATGATATGAAGAATATAAAACCAGGGTCAGCAGAATATTATCATTTATTCTCAGAAGCTATTAAAATGGCTTTTGCAGATAGAGCAAAATTCTGTGGGGATACTGAATTTGTGGACGTTCCTGTTGAAGGAATAATTTCTAAAGATTATGCAAAAGAACTTGTAAAAAAACTAGATATGAAAAAATCTAAAGATTATTTAGCAGGAGATCCATGGAAATGGAATGAATCAAAAGATACAACTCATTATTCAATAGTTGATAAAGAAGGAAATATAGTAGCAGTAACAAAAACAGTAAATGATGTTTTTGCATCTGGAGTAGTAGCTAAAGGAACTGGAATACTTTTAAACGATGAAATGGATGACTTTGATACTGGATATGGAAAAGCTAATTCAGTGGAGCCAGGAAAAAAACCTTTAAGTTCAATGAGTCCTACAATAGTATTGAAAGATGGAAAACCAGTACTGAGTTTGGGTGCTCCAGGATCTACTAGAATAATTACAGGAGTAGCTCAAGTAATAAGTCTTGTTCTTGACTATGAAATGGATATCCAAGAAGCGATAAATTTTCCAAGAATTCATGATGATTACCAGAAATTAGTATATGAAACTAGAATAGATCCAGCAGTTATAACTAAATTAAAAACTATGGGACATACAATGGTAGAAGAAGGAGAATGGTTTGAGTATCCTTGTGTTCAAGGAGTGACAATGGGAGAAGATGGAAAACTTAGAGGTGGAGCAGATCCAAGAAGAGATGGAAAAGCCTTAGGATTTTAATGATAAAACATTTAATTAATAAAAATAATAATAAAATATAGGAGGAATAAATAAAATGAGAAAATTATTAACAATATTGATGTTTGTTTTAACAGCAATAGCAGCAATGGCAGCAAAATTTGAAAAACCAATCATGCTTACTTCAGTAGGACAAAGTGCTGATGTACAAATGGTAAAAGCTTTATTGAAAAAAGGTGGATTAGAAGCTGAATTTGATAAATCAGTAACAGCAGAAGGATTAACAAATGAAAAAACTTTAATACTTGCTATTGGAGGAAGTTCAAAAGGACTTGGAGCAGCTGGAATAAAAGTTGAAGATGAACTTGATAGAACAGCTAAATTAATAAAAGGTGCAAGAGATAAAGGAATAAAAATAATTGGAATGCATATTGGAGGAGCAGCAAGAAGAGGAGAATTATCTGATAAATTTGTAAATGCAGCAGCACCAAATGTAGACTATTTAATTATTGTAGAAGAAGGAAATAAAGACGGTTTATTTACAAAAATGTCAACTGAAAAAAATATTCCTATGGATACAGTTCCAAAGATTACTAATGCAGTAGATCCATTGAAGAAAGCGTTTGAATAATTTGATTAATAGGGGGCAATACATTGTCCCCTATTATTTAAAGGAGGGAAAGAAGATATGTCACTTGAACTTATATTATTTTTAGCCATGGTAGCTGTCTTTATGATTGCATGCTTTGCAGCAAAACTGCCAGTAAGTATAGCTATGGTATTATCATCTATAACAGCAACATTAATAGCAGGAAAAGGTATTCCTGTTAGACATTTGATTGAAGGAACTTTTGGATATATTGATACAATTTTAGTAATAGCAACAGCTATGATTTTTATGAAAGTTATTCAAGAAATAGGAACATTGAATGCATTAAGTGCCTCAATAATACGTAAGTTTTATAAAACACCTTGGCTTTTGTTGGTGTTATTAATGTTCATTTCAATGTTTCCAGGAATGATAACAGGATCATCAACTGCATCTGTATTAACAGCAGGAAGTATTGTTGCACCTATATTGATGCTTATAGGAATACCTATGATAGAAACAGCAACTATAATAGCTTTAGGAGGAATTTTAGGAATGATAGCTCCTCCAGTAAATGTACCTGCTATGATTATAGGTGGAGGAATAGATATGCCTTATGTTGGATTTACTATTCCATTACTGTTATTAACAGTACCAGTAGCAATATTTTCAGTATTGTATCTTGGGTTAAAATTTGTTAAAAAAATAGATTATAATGAAATAAAAAATGAAATAGATTTTACAGCAATTGATGAATATGGAATGAAATTGTATATTCCTATTATTATAGCAATGTTTTTAATGACTATGGATAAAGTTGCTCCAAGTTTATTTGGATTAGGAATGCCTCTTATATTTATAATAAGTGCTGTATCAGGACTTTTCTGTGGTAAGAAAATAAATTTCTTTAAAGTTTCAAAAGAAGCAGTAAATCAAACTCTACCAGTAATGGGAATACTTATGGGAGTTGGAATGTTTATTCAAGTAATGACATTAACAGGAGTGAGAGGATACATTGTTGTAAATAGTTTAAGCCTTCCTCCATCTCTTATATATGTTGCAATGGCTATAACTATACCATTATTTGGAGCAGTATCATCATTTGGAGCAGCTTCAGTTTTAGGAGTTCCTTTCTTAATGGTATTTTTATCACAAAATCAAATTATTACAGGATCAGCTATATCATTTATAGCTTCTCTTGGAGATTTGATGCCACCTACAGCACTTGCAGGAATATTTGCAGCTCAAGTGGTTGGAATGGAAGACTATACTCCAGTACTTAGAAAGTCAATAGTTCCAGCAATAGTTATCATAGTTTATTCTATAATTATGATAATCTTCTCTAACCAATTAGGTTCTATCATATACTAGGATGAGGTGATGAAAATATGATGATGTATATATACTTAGCTTTAGTTTTATATGTTTTAATAATGGTTGTTTTAAATCTATTAGAGGAAAAAGATTTGATGAAACAAGTAAATGCAGCTCTTGTTATAATTCCTCTATTATTGAGAATATTAATGATAAAATAAGGGGGAAAGAAAATGAAAGGAAATAGAGGAACAGGAATTGCAATGATTTTTCTTTCTCTGATTGTTGCATTTTTAGCAGGAAAAGAATTTTTAAAAATGAGAGAGCCAGAACCAATAGTTAAAGGAGAAGGAGTAACTTCAATGCAGAAATTAAGTGACTATCTTCCAGCTTTGAAAGGAACTTCTGGAGATAGTGATGTTTATATCCTTCAAGGAAAAGAAAAAGGAGGAAGTGTACTTGTACTTGGAGGAACTCATGGAAATGAACCTTCAGGATATATGACAGCAATACTTATGATAGAAAATTTAAAAGTAGATAAGGGAACTGTTTATATACTTCCAAGAACTAATGGAAGCGGACTTACACATAATGACCCACAAGAAGGGTCACCTCAAAGATTTACATTAAAAACTCCATATGGAGAAAGATGGTTTAGATATGGATCAAGAGCAACTAATCCTTTAGATCAATGGCCTGATCCTGATGTGTATATCCATGCAGCATCTGGACAGCAGCTTTCAGGAAATGAAACAAGAAATATTAATAGAGCATATCCAGGAAGAGCTGATGGAACTTATACAGAAAAAATGGCTTATGCAATAACTGAAATGATAAGACAAAATAAAATTGATATGACTATTGACCTTCATGAAGCATCTCCAGAATATCCTGTAATCAATGCTATAGTATCTCATGAAAGAGCAATGCCAATAACTTCACAAGTAGTTATGAATATGGAATTTGATGATATAGCAATTGGATTGGAACCATCTCCAGTATCTTTAAGAGGACTTACTCATAGAGAATTGGGAGATTATACTGATACTTATGCTGTGCTTATGGAAACAGCAAATGCCACTCAAGGAAGACTTAGAGGGAGAACAGATGAAGCTTTGGCTTTGACAGGGAAAGATCCAAGATATGTAGAAGCTCAAAAATTAGGAAGATTATTTGTACCTTATGATGAAAATGGACATCCTTTAGAAGAAAGAGTAGGAAGACACTTGACAGGAATTGTTCAACTTGTTACAGTAATGGGTGAAAATGAACCTGAAAAAGAAATCATAATGGAAGGAGTTCCATCTTATTCTGAACTTCTTGAAAATGGAGTAGGACAATATCTAAAAGAGGTAAAATAATTTTGAAAGGAGTATAAAGTTTGATAAAAAAACTTTTGTTTATATTCGTAGTTAATTCTATTGCTTACTGTGCAATTGAAAAAACCTCATTGTCTGAAATTGATTATTTTAAAATTGGAAATGAAAAACCAGTAGTCATGATAATTGGCGGAATACATGGTGATGAAATATCAGGAGTAGAAAAAGCTAGAGAACTTAAAGAATATAAAATTTCAAAAGGAACTCTTATAATTATTCCAGAAGCAAATAAAGAAGCAGTGAAAAATGGAAATAGAACTGAATATTATATGGAAGATTTGAATAGAACTTTTTTTCAAAATAATAATGATAAATCTTCTAAAATTGCAAAAGAAATTATAAAAGTAATAGAAAAATATAATCCAAATATAATATTAGATTATCATGAATCCTATTATAACTATGATGAAACAAAAGATCCAAACTTTTATATTGGAAATACTTTAATTTTTCAACAAAATACAATGGATGAATATCCAGAACTTATATTCAGCCTTCTTGAAGAGGGATTTATTCCTCTTCAAGGGGCGGAAAAAGGAAGTCTTAATAGAGAAATTTCAGAAAGAATGAATATTTCAGTAATAACTATTGAAAGTTCTAGAGAAGATAGAGTAGAAGTGAGAAAAGAAAAATATGAAACTGTTTTTAAGAAAACCTTAAAATATTTAAAAATGGAGTAGATTATGGAAAAAATAATTCTTATACTATGTTTTATTTGTGTTGGGTATCTTTTTTTTGAGAAAAGAAAAGCTACAAAGCAGAGAAAAACTTTTAAATATGTTATCCATATAAATGGAATAAGAGGAAAATCAACAGTTTCTAGGCTTATAGATGCTGGAGTACGTTCTGGTGGCTATAGAACATTCACTAAAACTACTGGAACATCTCCTAGAACTATTTCTGTTTCTGGGGAAGAAAAGGAAATAAATAGAAGAGGAAAGGCAAATATTAAAGAACAGATAAAAGCAATAAATTGGGCTTACAAAGAAGGGGCAGATGTCCTAATTTTAGAATGCATGGCTGTAAAACCAGAATTGCAATATGTATGTGAGAATAAAATATTAAATTCTGACATAGGAGTGATTACCAATGTAAGGGAAGATCATCTTGATGAAATGGGAAAAACTCTAGATGAGATAGCAGAATCACTTTCTAATACAATTCCTAAAAATGGAGCTATTTTTACAAGTGATAAAAAATATTTTGAATTTTTTAAAGAAAAAGCCGAAAAAAGAAATTCAAAAGCATTTATGAATGAAAATGAAAAAGATCAATATTGGGAGATTGATTTTGCTAGTAATGTAGCATTGGCAATAGAAGTATGTAAATATATGGGCATAGATGAAAAAAAGGCTTTGAATGGTATGAGAAGTTATCATAAAGATCCTGGATGTTTAAAAACATTAGTGTATAAAAATGAAAAGGGACACAAAGTATTTTTTGTAAATGCTATGGCTGCAAATGATCCTAACTCCACAGATATAATTTTGGAGAGAATTTCTACAAGATATTATTGGAATAATAAAAGATACCTTTTAGTAAATAATAGAGGGGATAGGGTAAGCAGATGGGAACAATACATAAAGTTTGTGAAAAGTGTTGAAGAAAAATTTGATAAAGTAATTGTTTCAGGAGAAAACAGAGAACTTTTTAAAAAATATTTATTGAAAAATAAGGTAGATAAAAATAAAATAGAAATATTACAAAATGAAAAATATTTTGATGAAATAGAAGATGGAATACTTATTTTTGCTGTTGGAAATATTTGTGGTCATGGAAAAAAGTTGGTAGACTATTTGGAAATCAGGGGAGAGATAATAGATGGCTAATGACATAATAATATTTGGTATCATATTGAGCATAATATTTTATGAAATAACAGAAATATCCCCAGGAGGATTAATTGTTCCAGCATATATAGCTTTTTATATAAATAACCCACAAAGAATTGCTGTGACTATAGTTGCTGGAATATTAACTTTTCTCATTGTAAAACTCATATCAAATCACACTATAATATATGGAAGAAGAAAATTTGCCCTTTGTATAATGATAAGTTTTGTAATAAGGCTTGCAGTTAAATATTTCAATATTTATATAGTAAATGAGTATGAGATATACATACTAGGAGGCAATATAATAGGAGTAATAATTCCAGGAATAATAGCACAAGAAATTGATAAACATGGAGTTGTGAAAACTATATCTTCTCTTATGATACTTTCTATATTTATAAAAGCTGTAGTGGAAGTCATTTATAAGGCAGGTGGGATGAATTGAGGAAAAAAACTAATAATATCCTTCTTGTGATAGTAGCTTTATTATTTATTTTTATTCAATATGGTTTAAAAAATAAAGAAATAAAAACAAAGAGTCCTTATTACAATGAAATGACTGAAGCTTCTGAAAAAATGAAAACCATGAGTATAGAAATAAAAAATGAAAGAATAAGAAGAGGAATAGCAATAGATAAAAGTTTAGATGTAAATGAAACTGGACTTATTGGAGAAGAATGGAGTGGAATAACAACTACTTTAGGAAATTTAGAAAGTAAAAGAACAAGTACAAATCCTGACTTTGCAGCTCTTCTAGTAAAATTATTCAAAGAAAAAGGACTAAAAAAAGGAGATGTGATAGCAGCAAATCTTTCAAGTTCTTTTCCAGCATTAAATTTATCTTTGATAGCAGCAGCAGATACTTTAGGGTTGAATGCTATAATGATAAACTCAGTTGGATCTTCCACATATGGAGGAAATATTGAAGATTTTACATATCTTGATATGGAGAACTATCTTTTTTCTAAAGGGATAATTCAAAATAAGAGCAAAGGATTTTCTTTGGGTGGAATAGGAGATATAGGAAAGGAATTTGAAGAAGAA
>Ga0153982_1000569_pt1 | contig 10150 bp, 9 predicted proteins | sample TSGA066MetaG_FD_104743 | JGI IMG/M metagenome (GOLD analysis project Ga0153982, IMG submission 104743) | Attine ant fungus gardens microbial communities from Georgia, USA - TSGA066 MetaG | ecosystem: Host-associated > Fungi > Mycelium > Unclassified | place: USA: Georgia, Alexander Wildlife...
AATGGCTATTGGGGGGACTACTATACTACCAAACCCCTTACACTAATATTGTCATCATTCACCTTCTGACATTTATTTCTGCCTGTCCTTTGAGGCAGCACCTTTTTCTATCTCATGCTGGATATGTGAGCATTGTGCCACATGTTCAGCACCTTTGACCTAGTGGAGACTTGTCAAGTCATGAGCCTCTTGGTTCACAGGTGTTATGAGAGCCCCAAGAAGGAAATAGTTTCCTGCACATTTGAACATCTGATCTACAACATCAAGACACATAATGGGGTCAAGATATAAATAGTGTGGTAACTTAAGTAAGCAAACCACATGACCAGAGTCACGTAACCATAGAATATTCTGGAAAGACTTGTGACTGTGGGACTTTAGGGTACAGCCACTTGTAAAGTAGTATAAGTAGTAGTTCAATCCAATAAAGAACTCTATTAAGTTCTTCCTGAACATCTACCTAGGGTGATCACTAAGAGCTATCACAGCTTATCGATAATAACAGGTATCACAAAAGGCCACTTACTGATTTGTGATTTGATATTGGAATATTCAAAAAGGCTTAGAAAGCGAGTTTTAGACAGTGACAAGAGATGTTGTTAAGTCTGAGGTCTAATCCTCAGACTATGAGTTCTTAAATATAGGAAAGTGATAGTCTGTGCACTAGGACAGATCATTATATGCTACTACCTATTGTTCTACATATGGTAGTGCCTTTGTGCTAGAAATAGTGATAACTTAACCATATGGAGACTGTCCTTTGTTCTAAGAAAAGAACAGATGACTATCTATGGGTAATTAATAAAGTCCATATACAAACATTGAGGCCTTCATATCTCCACTAATATTAATTGCCTTGAGGTCATTCTAGGCTCATTCTGAGTATTATGAAGAAGGCTTCTGCTGAGCCTAGAACCAAAGCATTGATCATGGTGGTTTCCGAGATATTAGCAATTTAATAAACAGTAACATAGTAGTTACCAGTTGATCTGCTTAATATCTCAGCCATTATTGATTGCCTCGAGACATGACTGGCATCGATCAAAAGGTCTTTTTGAGGGCTTTCCATAGCCTTTAAGACTGTGAGAATCATTGAAGAATTGATGGAGATATGGCCAAATGAAGTTTGTAATAACAGGAAGGAACTTCAAGTAGTCACTTCTGCAAATGGGGCAGACTGGGAGAAGAATGCTAAGCTCTAGGTATTCTATGAAGCCCTTGGCCTCTGGCCCTTTTCCCTATAGGTTGTCCTAAAGTCATGTATGTCATGACTTGGTAAAATGGCTAAGTTATTATTTATATCTCCTTTTCTTTTCTTTTATCTTGGACTTACTACATAGGAAGGAGTGCAGGAAAGTGTCACATAGTCACAGTCACATGATGGGTATGGGAAAACAGTATACAGATCATATAGTAGTTGTATAAGTAATATAGAAAATCTAATAGGAACTCTATTGAGTTCTCTTTGTTAACTCAGACTTGGAGGGTAATTAAGTTGTTTAGGCTAAGTTGCTACACTAGAACTCAATTCCACTACCTGAGTACTGTCCACCTTGAACCTTGCTCATCTTACTCTCATATCTTATCAACTCTCGACTTATGGTCATTGTAATTACTAGTCATTTCCATATATAGCTGGGTCCTTGGCTTAAGTGTAAGAAAGCTAAACTCTAAGCTGAAATAAAGCCAACTGCTCTTTGTTCAGCAATTGACAAAGAGAACTCAATAGAGTTCTTGTTAGATTTTCTACACTACTTATACAACTACTACATGGTCTGTGCACTATCTTCCCACATCCATCATGTGATGTGACTATGTGATGTGACTATGTGACACATGTGATATGACACTTTCCTGCACTCCCTTCTGTGTAGTAAGTCCAAGATAAAAGAAAAAGAAAAGAAATATAAATAATAACTTAGTCATTTTGCCAAGTCATGACATTAAGGGGACTTTATAGTCAGTTAGGGACTGTAAGTGGAGGCACAGTACCAAGCTCAGATATTGCATCCAAGACTTGACCTCACAATTGAGTAGTGTTAAGTAGTATGTCATGACTTGGCAAAATGGCTAAGTCATTATTTAATATTTTTTTTCTTTTTTTTCTTTATTACTAGGGTGAAGTATGGGAAGATATCACATGATAGTCACAGAGTCACAAAAGTATAATAGCAGTTACAGAATAGTCATGTCATGGTCATATCATATGGAGTCACAAAGTCATAGTAACAGTATGTGGCAAAGAAGTCAGTTGACAACTAGCATGTGTCAGAAAGCCAAACTCCATGCCAGAATTAAGCCAACTACTCTTTGTTCAGCACTTGACAAAGAGAACTCGATAGAGTTTCTATTGGATTTACTATATTATATATACAATTACTATGTGGCTATGCTCCTTTGTTTCCTATGGTCTCTATGTTACTCGTTAACTGACTTCCCTGTCACATATTGTGACTGTGATTTCATTGTGATGTGACTATTCTGTGACTGTTGTCACACATTTTTTGTGACTTTGTGACTTGTCACATGATATCTTCCCATGCTCCACCTTAGTAATAAAAGAAAAAAAAAGAAAAGCAAAAGAGATATTGAATAATAACTTAGCCATTTTGCCAAGTCATAACACCATTCCCCTCTTAAGTTTCCTTGTCCCAAGGAATTTTCCTACAACTTGTAATAAGGGTTGACTATGTTGCCTATTTCATCATCATCTTCTTCTGTTCACTCTCTAACTCCTAACTTTTCTTCCTCAATTTCTTCTTCTTCTGCAATTGTTTTCATCTTTTTCTCTCCTGATTGTCTTCCTTTCCACCATCTCCAATTTTTCTCCAGTCTTCCCCAGTATTCTTGGTCATATCTTTTGTCTGACCATCTGAATAGTTTTCTTGCCATAAATCTCCCTGGTAATTCTCCTCTCTCAAATATTCTCTTTTCTTGTTCCTGCCTTGCCACATCTTTCTGGTCTTGTCAGTATTCTTTCTCAAATTCTTTGATTGCTTCTTTTGCATTCTTTAAATTCTCCCTTCCTTCCCAAGTGTTGGATTCTGCCATAAATCTCTTCTAGCATACTAAGTACTTATCTTTTCCTCTTACTCATCACTTATTCAGGATTCTCTCTACTTCCTATTCTTTTTCTCTCTCAATTATTACTAGAGCCGGTTGCTCCTTCTTCTGTTCTTCTACTTGCCCTACATACTGTCATATTCTACTGACATTTACTACTGGATGTACCTTTACTATACTAGGTAGTTCCAATTCTACTGCATTTGATGATACAATTTTCTTTATTTTGTAAGGCCCAACGAATCTTTCCATTAGCTTCTCCATTCTTCTTTTGACTATCTAATACTTCAGATCCTTAGTGCTTAGCATTACTAAGTCTCCTACTTTATAGTTGTCGACTTCTCCCTTCTTTCTATCTGTATATTTCTTCATCTCCTCTTGTGCTTTTTCTAGTACTGCTTTTGTCTTCTTCTGTATTTGCTTTATTTTCTCAATGAACTTCTCTGCTCCCTCATATTTCCCCTTCTTCTTTCCCTCAAACCCCATTCTTGGATCTTGTCCATAATTTGCCTTAAAAGGCAATATTTGAGTACTTGAATGTGTTTTGTTATTATATGCAAATTCTGCTGTTCCCAACCATTCTGGCCATTGCTCCTGCTTGTGGTCAATGAACATCCTTAAGTACTGCTCTAGTTCTTGGTTTATTCTCTCTATCTATCTACTTGTCTGAGGGTGAAATGCCATCAACAATTTACTCTTGATCTCCAACATTCTGTTTAACTCTCACATTAATCCTGCCATGAACTGTAGTTCTCTATCTGATATGATACTTTCAGGTGGACTATGCAATTTTCACATATTATCTCTGAATAGCCTAGCTAGTCCTTCTGCAAATGTCTTTTCTGTAGTAGGAATAAAATGAACCATTTTTGTTAGTTTGTTAACTATTAATAGAATCAAATCATATCCCTGTGCTAAGGGTAGCTTAGTGATAAAGTCTGCCAATATATATGCCTAAGGTTTTTCAGGTATTGAATTGGGCATTAGCTTTCCTGCTGGCTACTTCATGCAATTTTTGTTATACTGACAAGCGTCATACTCCTCCACATACTGCTTCATCTCTTTTGTAACTTCTGGCCACCAAAAGTTCCTGGTAACCAGTTCTATTATTTTCCACTGTCCTCTATGATCTCCTACTGGCATATCGTGATGTAGCCTAATTATTTCTGCTCTAAGCTTATTATCCTTTGGTACATAGACCTTCTCTTCTTTGTACATGATGCTGTTGTTACACTGCAAGCGAATTTTCTGTGGAACATTTGATACACTTTATAACAATAGATTCTTAATTAGAATTCGCTCTAAAACCCTTTTTATAATCCTCAGAACATAATACTATATGATAAAGATACTGAGCTGGTGATAATTGACCTAGAGCTTGTGCCGATACCTCAAGAGGCAATTAGGATGAACTGGCATTGGGTTACTAAGAAAGTCACTAAAAGACTATGCTCTAGATCCACCTTTGAATAGACTAACTCAGAAGGATAGCAGACTTGTACTCTAGAACCAGTACTACTCAGATGATAAACTTAGACTAATAGACTTTGTGCTTGTAAATAAGCATTGATGGTATCAGATCAATTATATTTAGATAAATGGCCTTTAGAATGCAACTTGGAGATACTAGACATTTATGGGGACTTACTAACTGTTTAACAGATAATCAATAAATGTAAGGGCACAGCAGGAAGCCGCACCGGATCGTGCTCGAGTACTATGAGAGAGCCGACTTAAGTAAAAGCAATGTGTAGCCCAGGAGCTTCAACTATTATTGAGGTAAGGTATTCTACTGTACACCACTAGCTATTTATACTAGACTAGCTGGTCCGTGCGCCAGTCGCTATGGCCACATGCATCCAGACAATAATAACTACACCGCCAGATATGGTTATCTAGTATCTATGATAGAGACCCGAACTAAGAGATAATAGGAATTATGTACTGCGGACTTCTCAGGATCAGTGGGAACGCTAGATGATACGAACCCTACCCAATTATCTAAGCAACACTAGATGTCCCCTTACAATAAAGTCCAAATTACAAAGCAGCATTAAGAGTATGATAGAGAAAAATGGAAGTATCACAAACTTCATTTGGCCATATCTCCATCAATTCTTCGACAATTCTCATGGTCTTAAAGGCTACAGAAAGCCCTTGAAAAAACCTTTTGATCAATGCTAGTCATGTCTTGAGGCGATTAATCATGGCCGAGATATTGAGCAGATCAACTGGTAACCACTATGTTACTGTTTATTAAATCGCTAATATCTCAGAAACCACCATGATTGATGCTTTGGTTCTAGGCTCAGCAGAAGCCTTCTTTATAATGCTCAAAATGAACCTAAAACAACCTCAAGGCAATTAATATTAGTGGAGATATGAAGACCTCAATGTTTGCACATAGACTATTAATTACCCATAGATAGTCATCTGTTCTTTTCTTAGAACAAAGGACAGTCTTCATATGGTTAGGTTATTACTATTTATAGCACAAAGGCACTACCATATATAGAACAATAGGTAATAGCATGTAATGATCTGTCCTAGTACATAGACTATTACTTTTCTGTATTTAAGGACTCATAGTCTGAGGTCTAATCCTCAGACTTAACAACATCTCTTGTCACTGTCTAACTTCACTTATTAAGCACTTTTAAATATCAATTCATCAATCACAAATCAAATAAGTGACCATTTGTGATAGGAAGAATATTTTAGAAAGAAGCGGCAATGAAGACATGTCATCTTTGATGGGAAGGACTTAGTGAGGAAATGTGTCATCATAAAGAAAGGAGAGGGCCATGTCATCAGTGGGATTTTGGGAGGCCTTAGGACAGAAAGGAGTCGATGGAATCCTAAAAGTAGTAATAGTTTTCTTTTTATATTTTATTTCTTGAGTTTCAGGGCTTTGTAATAACATTAATATAGTATCTGAAGTGTGGTTGGATTAGAGAAAAACCTCTTGACTCCTACCTCTATCTACACTACCTCTAGAATCATGAATGTAGATCTATTAAGAGTAAGAAAACTGGGACTAAGGGGATATCTTGAAAAAAACACTGAATATACCTAGAACTCAATCTAGAGAGGAATAGCAGATGCAACTCGGGCAGGCTTTGGAAAGAACAACAGGCTGGGAAAGCTTGGCTAGGTGTACACTTGGATTGCATCACACCTATAAGGTTCAGTGTTAGGAATGTAGATAAGGAAGTAACTGAGTGTGGAGGGTCTATGAGTGATCAACTAACTATATTTTCCAGTTGAGTCTAGTCACAGTGTATAAAGGTTGACACCTTAGGGAGGCTATGCAATAACAATCTAGAGAGATCTTACATTCATTTTACAACAACCAATATATACTTTATTGGGGCTGCATATAATTCTACTTTTCTAATTATTTATAAACCTTCATTTTTGATTATCTCCCCTTGGACCTTTAGTGTGCAATTAGGAGCTAGCACATCATTATTTTGTTTGTCCCAGTATACAATTCTCTTTTGTATCCTTTCACCATTGACTTCTCTTCACTTTTCATCTCTTAATATTTTCACCTCTGCTCTTTTCATTTCTTCTACTGCTTTTATCACTTCATCATCTCTCACTTTCAACTTCTTTACTTCTTCTAATAGATCTACCCTGTCTACTATTATCTCTATTGTTTCCGTCCTCCTTATTCCTAACCACTCTAGTTTTACCAATATTTCATTCTCATTATCTTTTTCTATATCCACTTCTTAGTCCAGTCTCGTGCTTAGACTGTTTGCTTTGCCTATCTTACTTCCTGGAATATGTTTTAGTATGAAATTGAATCTTGATAGGTATAGGGCCTATCTAGCTTGCCTTTGATTTAACTTCTGTGCCTTCATGAAATATTCAAGATTTTTATGGTCTATCCAGATCTCGAATTTAATCATTGCTTCTTCCAGAAAGTGTCTCCATGCCTCCAAACATCTGACTATTGCTAACATTTCTTTATTGTATATCTTATAGTTACATTCTATATCACTTAGAGATTTTGAAATGAAAGCTACTGGTCTCCACACATCATTAGAGCACTCCATAGATAGTACCCCTCTAGTTGCATAATTTGAGGCATCAACCTCCACCCTAAATTTCTTATTTAAATCTGGGGCTGCTACTACTGGTTTTGTCATGAAAACTCCTTTCAACTCATCAAATGCTTTTTGCTACTCTTCTCTCTATTGCCACTTTTTATCTTTCCTTATCAGCATGTTCATTGGTCTCACTACTCGAGCAAAATCCTTAATAAACCTTCTGTAATAATTTGCAAGGCCTAAGAACTTTCTAACATCTTTCATGTTTTTGGGTTGGGGCCAACAAAGTACTTCTTCTACTTTTTTTGCTTTTATTTCTATTCCATTGGGTCCAATAATGACCCCTAGGAACCCTATCTTCCTTGCCTTCCACATATATTTCTCTGGCTTGACATACAAATCATTTTTCTCCAACCTCTTTAGTATTTCTTCTATAATTTCATTATGTCCTTCCTTTGTTTCTGTCCCTACCAATACATTGTCTACAAACTACAAACGCTGTGACCTTTTCTTTGTTTATTAAATCCCTTAGGATTTTATTTATCATCGCCTAGAATGTAGCTAGTAAGTTTGTTATCCCAAAGAATATTACTGTTGGCTTGAAGAAGCTGATATGTATTATAAATGCCCCCTTCCACTTATTTCCTTCTTTTATCCTCATGTTATTGAACCCCCATCTGAGATCTATTTTGGTGAATACTTTTTTATTCCCCATATTGTTAATTAACTTTGTGATTAATGGAAGCAGTGTTATGCCATAAGCAAATTTTCTGTGAAAAGTAATATTTGATAAACTTTATAACAACAAATTCTTGATTGAAGTTCGCTCTAGAACCCTTTTTATATCCTCAGAACATAATACCATATAATAAAGATATTGAGCAAGGGAAAACCAAACTAGAGCTCATATTGATACCTTGGGAGACAAGTAGAATGAGCTGGCATCAGGTTTAGGAAGAAAGTCATAGAAGGACTATGCTTTAGATCCATTATGGGATGGAACTGACTTAGAGATATAGTGGACTAGGACTCTAGAATCAGTAGTGTTCAGACGATGGACTTAGATAAATAGACTCTGATTGCAATTAAGCATTGATGGCATCAGATCAATTATATTTAGATAAATGAGCCCTAGAATATGACTTGGAGATACTAGACATTGAGTAGGGCTTACTGACTACTTAACAGGTAACCAAGGAGAGCCCTCTTACAAAGCAATATCAAAGGAAGTGATGGGAGACCAGGAAGAATATTCTAGAGAGAAACGATGATAAAGACGCGTCATCTTTGATGGGAAGGATTTGATGAAGAGGATGCATTACTACAAGGACGTGTTATCGCTGGGCATTGGGACAGACTTAGTGCGAGAAGAGGCTGAGAGAACATCAAAAGTAGTAATAGTTTTCTTTTTATATTTTATTCCTTGAGTTTTAGGGCTTTGTAATCATTTTAATATAGTATCTAGTGTGCAGTTGGATAGAAGAGGAATCTCTTGACTTCTACCTTTATCTACACTACCTCTAGAATCATGAATGTGGATCTATTGAGAGTAAGAAGACTAGGACCAGTGGGGTGTCTTGAGAAGAACACAGAATATACCTAGAACTCAATCTAGGGAGAAGATGCAAATACAACTTGGGCAGGCTTCGGAGAGGACAGCAGGCTAGAAAAGCTTGGCTAGGTGCATACTTGGATTGCATCACACCCATAAGGTTCGGTGTTAGAGGTGCAGACAAGGGGGCAACTGAGTATGGAGGGTCTATGAGTGATTAACTAACTGTATTTTCCAGAGAAGCTTTTGTCACAGTGTGTAAAGGTTGACACCTTAGGGAGGCTATGTGATAACGATCTAGAGAGATCTTATGATCCTTTTACAACTATTGACTGATATTTTACTAGAGCTGCGTATAATTCTCCTTTCTCTAATTATTTATAAACCTTTAACTTTGATTATCTTCCCTTGGACCTTTAGCATACAATTGGGAGCTGGCACATCATTGTTTTGTTTGTCCTAGTGTACAATTCCCTTTTGTATCCTTTTAGTAGATAATTGTTCTTTATTATCTGGTCATTCAGATTACAGTAGTCTATTACCATCCTCTTACTACTATCCTTCTTGCCTACAAAAAATACTGGCAACATTTGGGGTGATTTTGAGAGTCTGATGTACCCTTTCCTTAATTGATCTTTTATGAACTTCTGGACTTCCTCTCTTTTGTTTTTTGACAATGGGTAAATCCTTTCTTTTCACGGTTTAAATGTCTTCTTGAGATCTATAGCATGATTCCAAGTTTTCCTAGTCAGCATCCTTTCCGACTCTACCTTCCCAAATACTTTCTTCTACTTTAAAAATTTCTTTGGAACCATTTCTTCAATTTTTCTATAGTTCTCTTCGATTTCTTTCTCTCTTCCCCAATCCTCTTTATTATCTATTGCCTATCTAATGATCTTTTCTTCTTCTTGGGTTACTACCCTTTTTGCTTTCTCTTTCTTTTGACTCCCTTTGCCACACAAGGGCAGGCATCTTGTCATTTTAACCTTCTTTGTTTCCCAGTTTATCTTCAGATTATGTGCTGCTAACCATAGCATTCCCAGAATTACTTCTGTTTTTCCTAAGTCACACATATCCATCCTCATCCTCTCTATGTGGCCTTTGTAGTACACATTGTACTCTACTTGGTATGTAATGGCCCCTCTACTATTATTTGTTTTGTTCACATTTCTGATAGCTATCAGTCTCTCTAATTTCTGTAGCTTAAACCCATGTTTTGCTGCTGTCCTTTTATCCATAAACATCCCTGTTGCACCACTGTCCAAGAGTGCTTTTACCATTATGTCTTCATGCATATTTATCTTCTCCATCCCAATATTCAACCACATTTTCTATCACAAAAGGTCACTTACTAATTTGTGATTGATAATTTGATACTTGAGAAGTTCAAAAAAGCGAAGTTTAGACAATGACAAAAGATGTTGTTAAGTCTGAGGTCTAATCCTCAGACTATGAGTCCTTATATACAGAAAAGTGA
>Ga0153982_1000571_pt1 | contig 10147 bp, 11 predicted proteins | sample TSGA066MetaG_FD_104743 | JGI IMG/M metagenome (GOLD analysis project Ga0153982, IMG submission 104743) | Attine ant fungus gardens microbial communities from Georgia, USA - TSGA066 MetaG | ecosystem: Host-associated > Fungi > Mycelium > Unclassified | place: USA: Georgia, Alexander Wildlife...
GCACTTCTCAATTGTCTGTCACTTCCTTCCTTATAGAGTTATCTCAATTCAATTCCACTTATACGGCATCATCTCTACTTCTGTATGTATATATATTGCTTATCTAATCTTCTTTTATAGGATTAATTGTTGATCCTTCTTTCTGTTTTTCCATGACGACTACTTCTTTTGAACTCATTATTCTGTCCCCCTTTTCTTTTCCATTCTTTCTTCTCTACTATCACTTGCTCTATGTCTTCCCTGGCTGTCCTCCAACAACGTCTCTTTGAGCTTCATAGGATGAGTCCCTCTGCTGATAGAGATGCTCAGATAGCCGTTCTCTTTTCTGATTTACACCGGCTTATGCAACCGCCCTCGTCTCTTATACCTGCTCCTGTTGCTACTATGTTTTTTCCTGTGGAGGCTCCTGCCCCCATACCAATCTATTCTAATGTTTTATCTTGACCAGTTCCAGCCAGTTTTCCTCCCGCTCCTGTGTCGCCTAGGGCAGGGCCTCTATTGTCTTCCCCTTCTTCTACTGTCGCACCCATTGATCTCGCCTTAAGGCCAGGTCCTGAAGAGTTGGCTCCAATTCTGCCTGCTCTCCCCAGTCCTACTTTTCCCTCGACAGTTCTTACCCTTTCGAGTCCTGCCAATGGTGCATTTCTTTATTTCTCTTCTAATTTTCTGTTTTTCTAATTGTTCTGTTCACAGGGGTTCTAGTTGCGATTACAACTCCTGCTCCCATGCCTATTTCTGCTTCTTCTACTCTGCCTCCTGCAGAGCTTCTAGCTATTGAATCTCCAAAGTCTTAATGACACCCCATTGCGATGCAAGCGGGTGTTTCTCCGTCTTGTTCATCCAGACCAAAACCGCGTCCTCGTCCTGTCCCTCGACGTTCTCTTCCTTCTTCTGATCTAGTTTCTCCTCCTAGGTCATCTGTGGCTGCTCCTTCTGAAGCTGCCAAGTCTGGTACTGCCTCTGACAGTACCATACTTCCTCCTTTTCCCAAACTAAAGCCTAAGCCCTATAAACCCCACGTTTCTTCTAAAGCACCAATCCCTGCTCCATCTAGAGCCTCTTTACCTCTTTGCAAGAAACGCCGCATCTGCGAATCCAGTTCTTCTTCTAAATCTAAAGGCAAAGTTTGCCTTTCTCCTGGTTGACCCTCATCTCAAAGTAAGTCCTTTCTTTTTACTTCGGTTTCTTTCTAGAGCTAAATTCCATCTTCTTTTCTTTCAGCTCATGACATTGCCTCCCTTTATGGCATGTCTGCGGGTCACCCCCTTTTAGAAATGGTCCCTGCACTATTTACGTCTCCTTCTCGTGAAGATCTAGTGTGTTTTTTCGTTTCAAATTTCTCTCTAGAGTCAGTTTTCTGACCTATTCTTCTCTCTAGGGTCCTGCCGGGTATCTTAAGTGTCTGACTTGTCTCTCTTCCAGCACTGAGGAGTGCCATCCCCGGCCTTCTGTCCCCTGTTCCAACCGTACTGCTGCCACTGTGCTCCGTTATAATCTCATTGAAGCTTCTCAAGCATGTGCTTGTTGTGACTCCACCCACATGCCGCACTGTACTCATCAGCAACCGGCCTCTTCTTGGCAATTTTGGGCAGAACAAACTCGCGTGCCCAGCTTTACAAGCAGTCAGTGTACATCTTCTCCTCTTTGTTTCCATCTTTTTCCTTTTTTCTAATTCTCTCTCTAGACATCATGTCCCGTCTTCATGCCCTTATGGCTTCTTGGAACTGTGTCAGTTCTGCCCACGACACTCTCAGTGCCACCCTAGCCACTTATCAGAATCAAGTGTCTGAGTTTACCGAGGAGCTCCTCATCTCGCAGGAGTATTTCTCTCATGATCCTGACTATTGGGTCTCTAGTGGTCTGGTTGATTCTACTGAGTTTAGGGATGCTCATTTTGCAGCCGCTCAGTCTGCTTGCAATCCCAGGACTGGACTTTCCTCTCAAGCTGCTGCTGCATGACTATTCGATGCTCATTTCGCATTTGTCTGCTCATTTCATGAGGGCATTGCCCTTTCTGATTTCAGTGGTGACCTTCCCGATCCTCTCACATTTGATGAGCAGCATGCGCAAGTTCTCCAAGATATACACAATCTCCGCGATTGCCATTCTCATAAGGGTAAAGGTCGGGCTTGAGTTTACTGTTTTATTTTCTCTTTCTAGATACATCTTTTTGTCTGTTTTTCTGTTTTTTCCTGTATCTATTATTTTTATTTATATATATATATCTCTGCTGTGATGATTTTCTGCTTTATGTAACGTGTGAGTTCTCTATTTCTGTATTTCATATCGTTACTCTGATCACTGCTAAATATAGCATGATTTCGCAAAAAAATCCTCCAAGTCCGATTATCCTTTTCTCCTTATATCTTTATTCGGCTTGACTTTTCCTTCCCCCCATTATGGAAAAAAGGTGTCCTCACCATCTCTCTAGAACGTTCTCCCTTTGTCTCTAGAAGCTTCTTGCTTCCTCTCGTCTGTATGCATCATATTTTCCAGTGATTTCCTTTCTTTCTTTCAATTTAATTACTGATCTTTCTCTTTTCCTTTCTTAGATGTCGCTCCGCTAACCTTCCAGTATGTCCTATCGCTTTCTAGGGCCTTTCTGCATGTGGGGTCGAGGTCGCCTTCATCTATATAACCGCTCTCTGTTTTCGAATCACTCTATTTCTTCATCATCTTTACTTCTCACATCTATGGCTTCCTCGGTAACTGGTGAAACTCATAACACCTTCTTGGAGCTATCCAATGCTGTCTCCAATGTTTTCCATTGTAGCCAACACTATGCTTGTCATGAGACCACTCTTGGTTCTCTTAAGATGGCTATCGACAGTTTAGCCAAACCCACTGTGAGTATTCTTTTTCCATTTCTATTATTTGATCTTCTTTTTCTCATTGTATTCTTAATAGTGACTCTATCTAGATCGACTCAATTCTGATCCTACTGCCATCGGCAAACCCAATTATATCAAAATCTTGGGCAAGACAAAACGGTCTTACGAGACCTTTTGCAAGGATCATGACCATTTATTCATTTATCCCCCCATTTATAAGCAGTTACAGACTTTTATAAGTCAATATGAGAAGAGTCTAAAGGTATCTGATGTTTGTTCTAGTATCCCATCTGCTCTGCAGGATCCTCCCCCTGGTAATGGTGGTGTCTCGAGTACCAATACTGGCCAGTCCAGTACTTCCAAGGTATGGATTTCTCCTTTTTCTCCTTTCTAGATCCAATTGCTAATATTTCTTTCTTTTTTCTCTTAGCATCACAAGGTCAAGGCTCCGCCTCCTTCTGATAGTGATACCGATGAGGTAACCTTTATCATGCATGCCCCGTATAATAATATCGCTAAATGTCTTCTTTGTCAGACTTCTGTTCATTTTTCCTTCTCTCTTTATCTGGATGATCTCTCATTTCTCTTTGACAGTCTCCTATACAGGTTAACGATACCGGTGGTCCTTCTGCTCTTGCTGTTTCGCCACCCATGCCTCCACTGCCTTCTTTAGCTCTGCCTGCAGAGGCTGTTTCTATCTCTTACTTTCTGGTAAGTCTTTTCTCTAGATCATTGCCTCTTCTTCTTGACATTCTTCTGTCTCCTCAGTTTGCTTCTGCACCTCCATCCATTGCTGGTTCTGACAGCAGTCTTGCTAAGGAAGGTACGTTTCTTTCTTTCTTTGTTTTTCTTCTTTCTAACTTGTCTTTTTACAGCTCGCACTGTCTTTCACGCTACCCAGAACTTTTACAAGCAAGGCATCTGTACTCAGAACTTCACACTTCGCTCTTGTTCTCTTTCCGCTATCGAGGTCACCCTCATCTTTGCCTCTTCCAACGTCCTCCAGGCTATCTACTCCCTCGAGAATGCAGCTCGCAACTATAAGGATGCCACTGAGGAACAGGAGTGCCTTTTCTCTATCTACAACTCCCGCATTTCTGCTCGGTCTGCTAGGTAGTCTGTCCCGTCTTCTGTGATCTTGTCTGCTTGTCTACTTGTCTCGTAGTTTTTGCTTTATACTCTCCACTCAATTGTATCTCATCTGTTACTCCCAATCCAAGAGTTTTGTTGCTGTTTCTCTTGTGTAATTATCTCTGTCTGATTCTGCAGCAAGCTCCAGTAGGCCCTCCTCAGACGCATCTAGTAAGTCTTTTACTTCCGAGTTAAAGTTTAGTTTCTTCCTAGAGAGATATAATAGTACTCTAAAGGCTGCTACTCTGTTCTGCCATACTGAACCGTCAAGTTCAGCTAAGATATAAGTGCCTCCTTGTAATTTTCTCACAACTACCATAGGTCCTAGATATCTTGGTTTCATTTTTCTATCTGCCGACATTTCTATAGCCGAATTCTTTACCAAAACCAGACTTCCTGGCCCTAGATTGAACTCCTCTATCTTATGTTGCAGATCTCTCTCTAATTGTAAAGTTCTTCTAATTTTCTCTTTAGTCACTTTCTCTCTCATTTCTTCTACATGAGCCACATGTTTAGCTAAGGCCATTGCTTGTAATCCTATTAGCTCCTCCCTAGAGAGCATTCTCTCTGGATATTTGACTAACCATGTTGCTTCTATTATGTCCAAAGGTATGGTCAGATGTGCACCTGTCACCATAAAGTATGGTGAACACCCTGTCCCTTTTCTTACTGTAATTCTATTTGCCTATATTACATGGTGTAAGTACCAAGCCCACTTTCTAACATCTCCCTTTGTTGCTTTGTATAGCATCTGTCTGAGATCCTAATGCGGTCTTTTGACTATACCATTTGCTTGTGAGTTATAAGGAGAAATTGCCATTCCTTTTATTCCGTACTTCTCTTCTAGCCACTTCACGGCTTTCTTAAATAGGGCTCCATTGTCAGTAACTATTTTTACTAGACTTCCCCATCTACATATAATATCTTCAAATAGCCATTGTTCTATAGATCTAGCATTCTCTTTCTTTAGAGCTTTAGCTTCTATCCAGGACGACAGTCCACATCTCCCATGTACTATATATTTACAGCCATTTGAAGGCGGATTCATATGTACTGTATCTGTGTGCAAAACTTGGAAGATTGACGGTGTATGTGTCACTACTGGTGGTAGTTCCAGAGCCCTTCTTTGTCTAACTTGACACATGTGGCAGGTTCTAACATACCACACGGCATCTTCTTCTATTTCTGGCCACCAGAATCTCTGCTGAAGCAATTTATTAGTAGCGTAGCCGCCTCAGTGTCCCATCTCATCATAGCACGACTTTAACAGTCTCATCCGGTCTTCTTCAGCCACAACCAATTGTAGACTGTTATTTCCGGCATTCTTCTTATACAATCTCCCATCTCCTTTATCTAACCAATAATGAGAAGCTGCTCTTATTAAGCTAGCCTGTTCTACTGTTAGCTTTTCAAAAGATCTCTTACTCTTGGTTGCCAATAGCTCTCTTATCTGTTTTATTCTCTTATCTATTCTTTTTGCATGATTGCTTCTTCTATTATCATCATACTCTTCCTAACCATTCTCTAGATCCTGTTTAGGCTCTTCACTAGTAGTTTCTAAGAAGATATCTCCCATCTTGTTAGTACTATCTCTGCTACTATCCTCCACTAGTCCTTTTTCTAACTCCAATAAAGACCCTTTTTCTATACTTTCATAAAAGAATCCCTCTCTAGAGTCGATTTCCTTATAGAATTCCTCTAATTCCAATGGATCCAAGCTTGTGGGGTCTTCTTTCCTCATCACTATATCTCCTGCCCTATTATTGGTACCATCTTTAAAATCTTCTTCTTGTGGATCTCCTGGATACCATTTCCTTCTAGACAGACCATCCGGTCCAAATGTCTTTCCTTTCTTGTGTATAATCTCAAAGAAGAAATGAGTTCGTATATAATCTACCCATCTATTTATAGTGGCATTTGGCATCTTCCTTGGGTTGTTCAACATTCCTATTAAATATTTGGCATCTGTTTCTACTATAAAATTTCTATATCCTCTAAATAAATATATCTCCTGTTCTAAAGCTCGCCTCAGTCCACATAGTTCCCTCTTTGGCTGAGAATACCTCTGCTGTCATGGATCCATCAGTAGAGAGTTAAACTTTACATAATGGATCTTTCTAGGATCTTCTTTGTCTCTCTGGTATATATAATACCCTACAGCTCTCCACGACGTATCCACTGCTAAGACTAGTGGCTGTTCACTCGGGAACTTTGGATTTCTCATGTGAAAACAGTCTTCTATAAGGATCTTAAGGTCTTGTTGTGCCTTCTGTTGTATTGGTCCCCATTCAAATGGAACACCTTTCTTAACTATCTCATATAAGGGTGCCGCTACCGTCACAAAGTTGGGTATATGATTTCTACATTGTACTGCCGTTCCTAGGAAGGCTCTTATATCAGTAGTGTCCTCACAAGGTCCCCAGTGCAATATCTTTCCAATTGCGTTGCTAGTTAGCTTCCTTCCTTCATATGAACACTCAAATCCTACTATAGTGATATGATCACTACATATCGTTGTCTTAGGACCTGAGAAGGTCCCTCCAGCATGCTTTATTCTCTGCAATATTCTATTAACATTTCCTAGATGCTCAAACACGAACTTTCTAATTCTTGGATTTCGATCTAGAGTCTCTACTCTGCCTCCTGGTAGCTCGTACCTAGTCTTAGGACCTCTAATTGGCACATCATCAATGTAAGGCAATGTATACTTGGGTATTTCTTCCCTCAATATATATGTCATATCGTCATGAAATATAGACACTGAATTAGTCCATCCCATTGGTAGAGTAACTAGTCTTAATGCTCTGAAGGGCGTCTGGAAGGTGGTTAGGTCCCTAGAATGCTCTGCAAGTACTCTCTCATCGTATCCTACATATAAATCTAATATTCCACTACAGGCTCTTTCTGCAAAGTGCATAGCCAACTCTTTGATCGCTGGCGGCAATCTTGAATGTGCTATCATCACTCTGTTCAGTGGCTCTAGACTATGCACTATTCTCAAGCTCTTGCCGTCCTTTTTTATTACATAGAACCATCTAGACCAATAGAACGAGTTTGACGGTTCATAAACCCCTACATCTATCTTCCTCTTAATCATCTTGGATACTTCTTCATGAATAGCCGGGGGAATTCTGAAAGGCTTTTCCACCCATGGAATATGTGCAACTGTCGGTATCTCTACTGGTGGAAAGTACTCTTCTTTAAATTTCCCTCTCTTTGCATCATCCCATGCAAAGACTTCGTTCTGTTCTCTTATTAGCCAGTGCATTAATTTTCTCTCTTCTGGCCACAAGAATCCTTCCTCATGAGCCATATCCAACTTCTCTTTTCTCTCTAAAGTGTAATGTCCTCTAGGTTCAAACTCTGGTGGATGTTCTGGTAACTTAGGTATTTCTTGTAGAGGATCACCCACTATTTCCCTTGTAATTCTAAATCTTTCTGGCAGAGTCCCAAGTATCAGCTTTACTTTCAAGGCTACTGGCTTGTACTTCTTTGCAAAGCAACTCGCGACTTCCTCCTCTATTTCCTCTAGATTACCTGCTTCCTCTTCCACAGCTATCCAGCAATGATGAAGGGTGTCAGGTCTCCTTATTTCCTGCATTATTTGTTCTAAAAGTATCGCTTCCTCTTTTCCTAAGGTCGGCTTACTTTTCTCTAGATACAATAGTCTCAACTTATCCATGCTCAGCATATTTTCTGTTATTGGCAGAACCTCACTGATGAAAGGCCTTCCATCTCGATCTAATTCGATTATACAGAAAACCTCTCCTCTGGGGAACATCTCAGATTCCTCAAGGTTCACTAAAAATTTGCCAAGTTCTCCATCTTCCATAGCAATTCCCCTCTTTTATATGTCGGTATGGCTACCTTAGTTCCAGTATTTGGACAGGTAATACACACTGTCTGATCTCCTTCCTTATCATTTACAATTCTACTCTCTGTTATAGTGTCAAATGGCCGCCCCAATAATACTGTATAAGGTACTGCGTCCATTACATGTACCTGCAAGAGTACTGTCACCTCTCCTAGAGTGAACGGTACATTTCTTGCCAGTCCGCATGTTCTAGATAGCAACCCATTTGCACTCTGCATCTGAATACTAAGACTAGGATCCCAACTTACTTTATTAGCAGTGGCTACCTTCTTGGTCATCGAGACTATCTGTGAGCCACTATCCAATAACACTTCTTCTTCCCCAATGCCATTTATTACAGCTGGTACTACTCTTAGGTGAGCTATATCTGGTGCCACTCTCTCTTCTTCATTTCCTTCTTCCTCTATTGCAAATATCTGACAACTATGCTCTTCTGGACTTAATTTCTCTAAAAACTGTAAGACTGGATCAGCCACAGCCCAAACCTTCATGACTTCGCCATTTTCTATCTCAATGACTTCCTGCTGCTTTTCTGAATTCTCTAGACTGTTAACCGACACCACTTTCTTTTGTGGCTGGTTGTCTTCCTTTTCTGGACCCTTGTCCTCTCTAGATTCATCCTTATTCGAGCATTTACTTGTCAAGATTTCTTTTAAAGCTGCTCGCAACTTCGGTGCCACAGCCCATAATTCTTTAGGGGTCACTTTCATTTCCCCTTCCAACATCCTATTTAATATCTCCTCAGCCTTAACTCCTTCCTCAATTGGCGCTCTATTCTTTACTGGCATGTCCCTCCAAGGAAATTGTCTGAAATATTTAGCTGGGAGTGGTGGAACATCGACTACCGGCACCTGTGTGGGCACCTTTTAATAAGGGAACTCGTGGTTTTGACTTGTAGTCAACATTCTAGATCTACTACAAGTCCCAGTTTCTGCTCTTCCCAGTGAGGATTCTTCCTCATTTTGATTCTGTCTATTTACCTCTGAAGTCTTCTCACTCCGAAAGCGAACCTGTCTTTCGAATGGTGGTCTCTTCATTGGTGTCTCTAAAAACCTGATTTCTTTCTAGGAGCCGAGTCCTGCCTCATCTGAACGTACTCTACTACCATTCTTCGCAAAAAGGACTCCATGCTCTCTTCTTCTAACTCTGGTGTCGGCTTCCTTTCTAGACTCATTTTCTGCAACATGACCTCTAGGCTACCGACTTTCTTTCTTAAGTGGGACAGTTCTTCTAACCGTCCATGCTCTCTAGATGGGGCCTCCATCTGTCTCCTTACTAGTTGGGATAACACCATGACCCCTCCTGTGTCCGGTTCTTGATCCCATACACTGCAGGTTTCTAATTCTGGATCTCCCCACATCATCACTGCTATCGACAATGGCAGGTGTTTCCTTACACAGTCCTTGATGGACATATTATGCTCTATTGGTATCGGTTCTCCATTTGCGAACCTCACCATGAATTTATCTACCAATATTAATCCTTTTTTCTCATCTTCTGTCTTCTTAGGGCAAAACAAAAACAAGTGGTCTGTTTCAAAACAATAGAAGCACTTCCTCGGAGATCTAGCTAGCCCCATTTGCGGTGGTCCCTGCCCGTACCTCATTAGGAATCCTTCTACTTCTTTTGTTGTCGGTGCCGACGTCTGTCCTTGCAAGTATATCAGTGTCTTTATACTATCTAAAGCCCCCTGTACACTCTTCTCATGGTGCTCTCGCGATCTCTCTTGTTTCTCATATAGTGTCTTTAATACATTTATATTCTGTTGCAAGGCCTCTACATCTGGATGCGCCTTGACTTTTCTCACTGACTCTTCTTTACTATAATACACTGGTCCTCTAGTATCCAGGTCCACTTTTCCATTCCTAGATAATATCACTGGTGTATGTTTCAATGCCCGCGCTATTGTTTTTCTACTGACTAACTCTATGGCTTTCTGTATTACATGATCTAGATTGTAGGGATCCTCAATGCAGCTTCTTCCTTGTGTATCTACCTTAAGTGTTCCCTGTATGCTTAATCTAGAATTAAGCGCATCTTGAAAGGCGCTATCTAATGTTTTAACAAAAAGCTCCATAAGCTCTCTGTTTCCTGTCACTGCCGGTGGTCTAAGACACTTCTGAGCAATGTACATGAACCTCCTCTTGAAGCTCATGAGTCGCTTCTCCTTTAATAAATTGATCCCGGTATTCTCTCTACATAATTTTCTTAGGTTATCCATACTACCCTGTTCTTCAGTAGTTAGTTCTGGATATTCAGTCTTAAGTCTCTCTAGAAACCGATTCCAAGACCCAGCTTCATATTCTTCGAA
>Ga0153982_1000572_pt1 | contig 10146 bp, 10 predicted proteins | sample TSGA066MetaG_FD_104743 | JGI IMG/M metagenome (GOLD analysis project Ga0153982, IMG submission 104743) | Attine ant fungus gardens microbial communities from Georgia, USA - TSGA066 MetaG | ecosystem: Host-associated > Fungi > Mycelium > Unclassified | place: USA: Georgia, Alexander Wildlife...
AACTAATGCAATAGTAGGACGAACTTTTACAATAGATGAACTTTTAGATAGAAAAGGGTTTTCTGCTGTATTTATAGGAAGCGGCGCAGGGCTTCCAAGATTCATGAATATACCAGGAGAAAATTATAATGGAGTAATATCAGCAAATGAATTTTTAACAAGAGTAAATCTTATGGGAGCTAATAAATCTGATTATGCAACACCTATAAAAATAGGCAAGAGAGTAATAGTAGTAGGTGGAGGAAATGTTGCTATGGATGCAGCCAGAACTGCTAAGAGGCTTGGAGCAGAAACAACAGTTTTATATAGAAGAGGAGAAGCAGAACTTCCAGCTAGAAGAGAAGAAGTGGAACATGCAAAGGAAGAAGGAATTAAATTCCATTTCTTAGTATCACCTGCAGAAGTGATAGGAGATGAAAAAGGCTGGGTAAAAGAGATAAAATGTATAAGAATGGAATTAGGAGAACCAGATGAAAGCGGGAGAGCAAAATTCTCACCAATAGAAAACAGTGAATTTATAATAGAAGGAGAAACAGTGATAATGTCTCTTGGAACATCACCAAATCCTCTGATAGCTTCAACAACAGAGAATCTTAAAATAAACAGATGGAGGGGAATAGAAGCAGATGAAGAAACAGGAAGAACATCAAGAAAGGGAGTATTTGCAGGAGGAGATGCAGTAACAGGAGCAGCAACAGTAATACTTGCGATGGAAGCGGGAAAAAAAGCAGCAGCTGAAATAAATAATTACCTGAAAAACAAATAAAATAAAAGGAGGGAGTATGATAATTTTCTACAACAAAAATTATCATACGAAAATGGGGATGAAAGAGGGAAATAAAAATTCAGTAGTTAATTTTGGAAAACCTGGATGGGGAATAATTTTTTATTGTATGGCTATGTTTTGGTTTTATGTAGGGTTTGTTAATGATGGATCAAATATTACAGCACCAGCTGTAGCTAGACGGCTTGGAGTACAATCAGGAACAGTACTTAATATGAATTCTATAGCTGGAATTGCAGGTGTTATTTTCTTTATTATTATTGGTCAAATTAATCGTAAAATAGGTGCAAGAAAAACTTCTGGAATATTTACAATTATAGCTGGAATAAGCTATATATGTATTGGGAATGCCCCTAATCTTTTTATGTATACACTGGCAATGAGTTTTGTTGTAGGTGGTATTATGTCAGCTGGATATATTGCAGGAGGGACGCTTGTAGCTCAATGGTTTCCAAAGAAAAAAGGTGTTGTTATGGGATATACAACAATGGGGCATAATCTCGCATCAGCTTTTTATGTACCATTAATTACAGTTCTTGTTGATAGACTTGGAATTGAGAGAGGGGTTATGGTGCCAGCTATAGCATCAATTGTTTTAGGAATTCTTGGATTGATTTTTATTCGTAATACTCCTCAGGAAAAAGGATTGAATCCAGATAATGTATCAGATGAAATATACAGAAATGAATACCATATAGCTGATGTGGAAGATGATGGAGGGTGGACAACAAGTAAACTTTTGAGAACTAAAGAATTATGGCTTGCAGCAATTACAACAGGATTTTTTCAAATATGTTCAGTAGGAGTTATGAGTCAATTAGTTGTGCGTAATATGTCTCTTGGATTTTCGGAAGTTCAGGCAGTTTCGATTATGACTCTTCTGGCATGTATTGGTGTTGCAGGATCTTTCCTTATTGGAGTAATGGATGATAAAATTGGAACTAAAAAAACAATGATTCTTTTTGGAATGTGGTATATAGCTGCACTTTTAGCTAATGTCAGTGAAACTAAAATGGGAATCTATTTATCTATTTTTATGATTGGTATGGCTATTGGAGGATCAGCAAATTTTACAACATCTCTCCCAGCTTCTATTTTTGGAAGACATGGATTTGATAAAGTAAATAGTGTTATTTTTCCAATTCAAGGATTTGTAACATCTCTGTGCTTTGCTGTAAATGGAATAGTATTAAATCTTACAGGAGATTTAAAATATGCTTATATAGTATTTGCAGGAGTTGCTGCTGTTAATATTATACTTGTATTATTTGTTGATGAACATCGTTACAATAAAGATTGGAAAGTAGTACAGGAAAAATGTGAAAAAGTAGCAGCAGTCAATATAAATGCATAAAATATAGTAACTTTTATAAAAATAGTAAAATTAAAAAAAGACAGCCAAATAATAAATTAATATAAAAGATATTCAGAGAAGTTAAAAAAAGGAAAACTTAAAGATAGATTACATTCTGTCTATGAGTTTTCTTTTTTTAATATATTTATAAATTATTCTTTAGTTTTTAATTCAAAAATACTTGAACTAAAGAAATATCTATATGGATCAGCTTCACTAGAACAGTCTGTACAACAATAATTTTATAATTGATATTTAATTTTTTTCTTTAACTGGAGATTTATATTAATCTCAAATATTTAATGCTATTATTATAGCAAAGGGACAAAGAGCTTTTTACCTATTTAGTTAAGTTTTAGTGGAAAAAATAGTTGACGCAGTAACATAAAAATGTTAAAAGTAGATAGTTTAGTTCAGTGAAATAAGAAAAATATTTATGCAGTTAGCAAAATACCTTATATTGAGCAGATACAAAAATAATTTTATACAGCAATATTTTAAAGGGGGAGTTATGGAATTTATAATTAGAGAGTATAAAAATGAAGATTTAGATTTTATTGTTGAGAAACATTGGGATATATATTCAACAGAGTATGGATATGTAAAAAGAAGCTTTTATGATTATGTAAAAAAAACTTTAAGCGATTTTCTTGCTGTAACAAAGTTTGAAAGAGAAAATATCTGGATTGCTGAAGCAGAAGGAAAGCCAATTGGAGCTATAGCTCTGATTACTCCAGAGACTGATAAACCTTATGAAGGGCAGCTTCGTTGGTTTATTGTGGATAAAGAATATAGAAAATATGGTATAGGAAGAGCATTGATGGATAAATTTCTTGAATTTGCTGTTAAATGGGAATATAAACATATTTTTCTTTGGACAGCAAGTAATTTAGACAGGGCATTATCATTTTATAATCATCAAGGTTTTCATGAAACAGAAAGATTTAAAGAAACTGAATGGTGTGAAGAACCAATTTATGAAATAAAACTGGAAAGAGATTTATAGTTTAATAGAATCTGAGTAACAAAGCTTTTAAATTCAACAGATTTTCTGTTATAAAATTCAATAAATGATTGAAAAGTATTATTTTTAATAATAGTATAAGAGATATTTTCCTAATAAGATATATCTCTTTTATTTTTTTGGAAATTATGATATTCTATTAAATAAGGCTAAAGTTTTTGACAGGCTTTTTTGTAAAAAAAATTAGGAGATATTGCTGAAATGTATAATGAAATTGATCTTCATCAAATGAATTTTGATGATGCTCTGAGAGTTTTTATAATTAAATATAATGCTTTATACAAAAAAGGCGAAAGGAAAGAGATAAAAGTGATACATGGGTATGGTTCAAAGTTTTTAGATGGAGAAGCTGTGATAAGAACGAAGATAAGACAATTCCTTTCTAAAAATAAAGACTGTGTAAAAATGAGAATAGATTTAAATCTTGGAGTAACTTATGTTATGCCACTAAAAAGTCTTCCTCAACCTAAAAAGAAAAAACTTGGATTTTAGTCAATATAAATCTTGAATATTTAACTGGAAGGTAATTATGTACATAAAAACTAAAAAAAATATTGGTGAACATGAAAAAGAGAAAATAATAGAATTTCTAAAAAATAATGGTTTGGGAATAATTATAACAGAAGATGAAGAAATACTTAAAATAGGTATAATGGGAAATAAGAAAAATGTGGATTTAGATGTACTTCTATCTTTTGATGGAGTAGATGAAATGGTGCCTATTGGAAAAAGCTATAAATTTGTAAGCAGAGAATTCCAAAAAGAAGATACTGTAATAGATGTAAAAGGAAGAAAAATAGGTGGGGGCAATTTCATGCTTATGGCAGGACCTTGTGCTGTGGAAAGCAGAAAATCTATATTTGAAATAGCTGAAAAAGTAAAAAAATATGGAGCTCAAGCATTGAGAGGCGGAGCTTTTAAGCCAAGGACATCTCCGTATGATTTTCAAGGGCTGGGAGAAGAAGGACTTAAATATATGAGGGAGGCAGCAGATAAATATGATCTTTTAGTGGTAACAGAGGTAATGGACACTCAAGATATCTCTCTCATATCAAAATATGCTGATATACTCCAAGTGGGAGCAAGAAATATGCAGAATTTCAGTTTGCTTAAAATGTTGGGAAAATGTGGAAAACCTATACTTTTAAAAAGAGGGCTTAGCGCAACAATGAGAGATCTTTTGATGGCAGCTGAATATATAGTTGCATATGGAAATAAAGAAATAATATTGTGTGAAAGAGGAATAAGAACATTTGAAACAATAACTAGAAATACTGTAGATATAAATGCTGTTCCATTGATAAAAGAAAAATCACATCTGCCAATAATAATAGATGCAAGTCATGGAACTGGAAGAAGAAATCTTGTAGAACCTGTAACATTAGCTGGAGTAATTGCTGGAGCAGATGGAGCAATGGTGGAAGTACATGAGAATCCAGAATATGCAGTTTCTGATGGAGTTCAATCATTGAACTTTGATGGATTTAAAAAACTAACTGAAAATTTAAAAAAAGTTTTAGAAGTTAAGAAAAATCTTGTATAAAAAGAGGTAAAGCATGTTTGAAGATAAAGGAAATCACTTAATAATAAGAGAATTTGAAGATATGGAAATAGGAACTATATTCACAGATATATCTTATGGAAACGCAAAACAAAAAACACGTGAGGAACTTATAAAAGATTTTAACCTTGGAGATAGAAAACTTATATCTGGATATCAAACTCATAGTAAGAACATACAGGTAATAAAGGAAGTAGATAAGGAATATTTTGAAAATACAGATGGTTTTATAACTGCTAGAAAAGATGTAGTGATATTTACTAAATATGCAGATTGTCTTCCTGTATATATTTATGATCCTGTAAAAGAAGTGATAGGATTGGTACATTCTGGCTGGAGAGGAACTTTGCAGGAAATAGCTTTAGAGGCTGTAAGACTAATGGAAGAAAATTATGGAACATCAAGGAAAGATGCTTATTTTGCCTTTGGAATAGGTATTGGACAAGATAATTATGAAGTTGGGCAAGAGTTTAAACAACTGTTTATAGAAAAGTTTTCAAATGATATAGTAAATAAAAGTTTTGTAGAAAAAAATGGAAAAGTATATTTTGATAATCAGAAATTCAATTATTTGAATTTAATATCAAATGGAATAGATAAGTCTAAAGTAATATTAAATAACTATTGTACATTCAGAGATAAAAGATTCCAATCTTTTAGAAGAGATAAAGAAAATTCAGGAAGAGCAGGGGGATTTATATACTTTAAATGATTATTGAAACATTTATTGGGGGAGAGTAATCATGGATAGAGCTTTTTATAAAAATCTTTTGGCAATAACTATGCCTATAGCATTTCAAAACATAATTTCATACAGTGTAAATATGATGGATACACTTATGCTGGGAAGTCTTGGAGAAACAATATTATCAGCTTCAAGCCTTGCAGGACAGGTGTTCTTTCTGTTTTCTATACTTGTGTCTGGTTTGGGATGTGGAGCAGGAGTTCTATGCAGTCAGTATTTTGGAAAAAGAGATTTAAAAAATTTAAGAAAAATAGCTGCAATGGTATTAAAATTAGCATTAGGTTTAAGTATTATATTTACTTTGATACTTTTGGTATTTCCTTCTGCAGTCATGAAAATATTCACTCCTGAAGCAGCAGTAATAGAACAGGGAAGTAAATATCTTAGAGTGGTTGCTGTTTCATATGTATGTTTTGGAATAACTACAACATTTCTTATAGTATTGAGAAGCTTACAAGATGTAAAACTTTCTCTCTGGATATATACTGTTTCTTTTTTTACAAATATATTTTTTAATTATGTATTTATTTTTGGGCATTTTGGATTTCCAAAAATGGGTATAACTGGAGCTGCTTTAGGAACTGTGGTGGCAAGAGGTGTTGAAGTAGTTCTTGTAATGATATATTTAAAGAAATATGAAAAAGTGTTGAAGTTTAAGCCTATAATGTTGAAACTATATGATAGAATATTGTTTAAAGATATGATAAAATATGGACTTCCTGTAATAATTGGAGAATTGTTTTGGGGAATAGGACTTTCAGCACATTCAGCTATATTAGGACATATGGGAGAGGCTGTAGTAGCAGCTAATAGTATATGTAATGTACTTCATCAGTTTGCGCTTTCATTTGTGCAAGGAGTAGGAAGTGCTTCTGCTGTAATTATGGGAAGATATATCGGAGCTGGAGAATTTGATACAGCAAAAAAAGCTTCTAAAGCTTTAGTTAAATTTTTTGCTGTATGTGGCGTAATAACTGCTGTATTTTTATTAAGTGTAAGTGGACCATTTTTCTCATTTTATAGTTTACAGCCAGCAACACTAAAACTAGCAAAACATTTTATGCTTGCCTATGCTTTTATTACCATGTTTAGAGCAGTTTCAGCTCCTGTTATAGGGGGTATATTGTGGGGAAGTGGTGATACAAAATTTGCAGCAACAGTGGATATATCATTTTTATGGTGTTTGCTTCCAATAGGGTTTGCAGCAGCATTTAAGTGGCATTTGAATCCAGCATTGGTTCTTGTTATACTTAGACTGGAGACACCATTGAAAATGGTAGCTTGTCTAATAAGATTGCGTGGAGATAAATGGATAAAATCAACAGTAAGATAAAATAAAAAATATAAAAAAGACTGGATTCTCATCAGATTCCAGTCTTTTTACTTTATTGAATATCATTTATAACTTTTAACACTTTTCCTACAACATTAAATTCTTCTCCTGGTCCAATATAAATAGGTTGATAATTAGGATTATCACTAATAAGAGCAATATAGTTTCCAGTAATTTTTAATCTTTTAACATATGATTCTTCATTTACAATAAAAGCTCCTATTTCACCATTTCTAACTTCTACACCCTTTCTGCAAAGAATGATAGAGGAATTTTTAATAGTAGGTTCCATAGAATCCCCTTTTACATTGACAGCAAAAAGAGTTTCAATATTTCTTACTCCAGGTATAGAGATAAAATCTACAGGTTCTTCTTCTGTAAATACTCCTATCCCTGCACTTATTCTTGAATAAAGAGGAATATAGTTATCCAAATCTTTTAATTCAGACACATCAATTTTTGGAGTTGTATCTTTTTGTTTTGCTAGTTTTTTAAGTTCCTCTAATATTATTGCAGGAGTTCTTTCAATTGCTGCTAAATATTTAAATTCAGTAGCTTCCTTATCATTGAATTGTAGGATTGCTATCATTTTATCAAGTATCTCTTCACTAGGAGGATTTTTTACCTCTCCTCTTTCAATTGTATTATAATATGATTGGGTAATTCCAATTGTTTTAGCTAACTTATTTTGACTGTAACCCATTTCTTCTCTTCTGTTTCTTAAAAAGGTTTTAAAGTTCATGCTGGACCTCCTATATCTATATATAAATAATTATAATATAAAAACAAAAATTTTACAACAAAAATAAAAAAGAGTTGACAAAAGCGACATCATATATTAATATATAAATATATATAGATAGTTCTATTTTTAGATATAGTAAAGGGGGTAAAGGATATGAAAATATTAATAAAAAATAAAAAATGGGAAACTTCATTTAAGACAGTAAAATTAATATGTAATGTTTCTTCTGAGAATAAAATCTTTAATATAAGTTTTAATTACAATGGAAAAAATATTAATATAAAAACATACAACCTTGACTATACATTTAAATATCTTGAAAAGCTTTTTGACAACATAAATATAGAAGAAACAGCTAGATTTGCTAGCTGAGCAGATATAGATCAAAAATGATATCATACTATGAAGGAAATTTTTATTATCTTTATGATTTTAAAAATTTCCTTTATTATTTTCAAAAAAATTTATCATTATATATAAAATTTATGTTATAATATAAAAAGTAAAAACACTGTCAAAAGTATAAAAAATAAAAAAATTTTATCTATTGACAATTAAATAAAAAAAAGTTATATAGGTTAGTATAAAAATATAAGTTTCTATGGGGGAAATATGGTAGGAATAGTAGTAGTAGCACATAATCCTAAACTTTCACAAGAGATAATCAATTTTTGTATGGAGCTTAAAAATAGTGATTTTATGTTGGAAAATGGTGGTGGAACTGAAGAAGATAATGGATATGGGACCTGTCCTAAAGTAATTGCCAGAGCAATAAAAAAGGCAGATCAAGGTGACGGAGTAGTAATATTATGTGATCTTGGAAGTTCAGTAATGAATGCAGAAACAGCAAAAGAAAGATTAAAAGATGAAATCAAAGTAGAAATAGTGGATGCACCAATAGTAGAGGGAACAATAGTAGGAGTTTCTTCTAATCATCCAAAAGTAAATTTAAAAACATTAGTAGAATTTATAAAAGAATCAAAAGAGTTTCCAAAATTTTAAGGGGAAGATAGCTTAAGAGGGATGCCTACTTTTAAGTTATCTTTTTCTTTTGTTATAGAGAAGGTGAGAAAAATGAGTAATGAATTAGAAAGTAAAAATGTAAGTAAATTATTTTTTAAATTTGCTGTTCCAAGTATAATAGGAATGTTAATAGTATCTATACAAATGATGGTAGATGGTATATTTATAGCTAATACGCAAGGGGCTTCAGGCTTAGCAGCTATTAATCTTTCTATGCCAATAATATTATTTACAAACAGTATAGCCCTAATGATAGTAGCTGGTGGAGGAGTATATTGTTCAATTGCTTTAGGAAAAGGTAAATTTAAAAGGGCTAATGAAATAATGTCATTTACTCTTCAAATATTTGTGGTATTTTTAGGGAGTTTGTCTATTTTTGGTTTCCTTTTTATAAATGGGATAATAAATATCTTAGGTGCAACAGAAATACTAGCTCCATTGGTAAAATCTTATTTATTAACTATGTTAGTACTGAATATACCATATAATATTCCAATATTTACAGAAGGATTTATAAAAATAGCTGGAAAACCAAATCTTGTATTTTTAAGTTGTATTATATGTCTTGCAGGAAATGTTTTAATGGATTATTTTTTTATAGTAAAAATGGATATGGGAGTATTTGGTGCAGCTCTTGCAACATCAATAGCTAATGGAGCTGCTGGACTTGTTCTTATATGGAATTATTTTAAAGATAGAAGCAGGCTTAAAATAGTGAAACCTAATGGTAATAGAATTCTTTTAGGAAAAATATTATATAATGGAAGTTCTGAAATGTTGACAATGGTATCAAGTGCTCTTGCTACTTTCATTTTTAACTATATACTTATCAGAAGAATAGGTGAAATAGGAGTATCAGCATTAACTATAGTTTTTTATGTAAATACTGTAGTGAACATATGTCTTTTTGGGTTATCACAAGCACTTCAGCCAATAGTTTCTTATAATCTTGGAGCTCGGAGAATAGAACAAATACGTAAAGTATTAAAAACAGCTTTTTTTACAGGAGGAAGTATAGGATTTTTCTTTTTCTTTGTGATGAAATTTAACAGTGCTCCTATTATAGAAGTATTTTCAAAAGATAATGCTGATTTGATGGCATTAACTGGAAGAGCTTTGAATTTTGTAGTATTTCAATATCTATTTTCATTTGTGAATGTCATAATCAGTTCTTTTTTAACAGCTGTAGAAAAACCTTTGGAATCTGCAGCAGTAGCAATGTGCCGTTCGCTTATATGTGTAGCAGGACTGCTTTTTATACTGCCAGTATTTTTGGGAGAAAAAGGATTATGGCTGGCTCTTCCATTGGGAGAACTTTTATGTATGATAGTAAGTGTTCCTCTTTTGATAATATCATATAAAAAGATAAAAGTAAGAATAACTAAAAATTTAATATAGATAGTTAAACCATTGTATGATTGAAAATAATTAAGAAAATATTATATAAAAAAAATTTTAAGAAAGATGATAAAATATATTTTTAACAGAGAAAATTTTTGAAATAAAAATAGATTTAAAACTAAAAATAAATAATTAAAGAAATTCAAAATGGGGTTTACTTTTGTATAAGATATGTG
>Ga0153982_1000575_pt1 | contig 10133 bp, 11 predicted proteins | sample TSGA066MetaG_FD_104743 | JGI IMG/M metagenome (GOLD analysis project Ga0153982, IMG submission 104743) | Attine ant fungus gardens microbial communities from Georgia, USA - TSGA066 MetaG | ecosystem: Host-associated > Fungi > Mycelium > Unclassified | place: USA: Georgia, Alexander Wildlife...
AACGCCGCCAGATAGACGCCATAACCGACTGACGTGGCGAATACCTGTTTCCACATCCGGCCATAACTGGCGTCGGCGTGGGCATACGCCCATTGCACCGCCACGGCGAATGCCAGCACCGCCGCGGTCAGCGTCAAAAAATCGAATAAGCGTCGGGCCCATGTGCGCGGCTGGCGTGGAAACCACCAGAACAGCACGCTCAAAATCAGAACCCAAGGCAAGAACAAGATCAGTGCAAGATTGGATTCGACCCACGCGCTCATACTGCTTACGCCAGTCTCGCCAATGCTGCCCGAACGGTCTCCAGCGCGATCCCTGGCGCCAACGTGCCCACCTGCGCATCGTCCAAACGCAACCTGCCACCGTCTTCGACCAATGCCGCGTCACCGCGTTTGAGTCGCGCGATCACCAAGCCGGCCTCGCGCGGCGCATCAAATGTGGCGCCTTGCAACAGCAGGGCATCACCTTCGACCAGCTTGAACGAATAGCGTCCGTCGGATTCGCGATATTGTTTGAACACCGCCGTCGCGGCGTCAACTGCAGAATCGGTGGCAATGCGGGTGTTCGCCGCCTGCGCGGTCAAATCACGCAAACCAACCGTACGCCGCAACTCGCTCATGCGCGGCATGGCATAGCGCTCGCGCAGGCGGCGGGCACCATCACGCAGGATGTCCTCGATATCGCCTGGACGCGCGACCAATGCGTCATAGCGCTCGCGGATCGGCGCGATCTGTGCCTCGACCCGCTCGAACACAAGCTGCTTGGCCTCCCCCCAGCCGATCCCTGCGGCAAACGCCTTGGCGAATTCCGCGGTCTGGGCGTCGTCGGCAAATGCCTGGTAGAGCTGGAACAGCGGCGAATCCGTGGTCTGCTTCGGCTCTCCCGGCGCGCGCGAATCGGTGACGATGGAATAAATCAGCTTCTTCAGTTCATCGGTACGCGCGAACAACGGTATCGTGTTGCCGTAGCTTTTGCTCATCTTGCGGCCATCCAGACCAAACAGGGTCGCCACCTGCGCATCGACCACCGCCTCTGGCAAGACGAAATAATCACCGCGATAGAGATGATTAAAGCGCTGAGCGATATCGCGAGCGATTTCGATATGCTGGATCTGGTCACGACCGACCGGCACTTGATCGGCATTGAAGATCAAAATGTCAGCCGCCATCAGCACCGGATACATAAACAGCCCGGCGGTCACGCCGGCATCGTCGTCCTCGCCCTGCGCGCGGTTGTCGTCCACCGCCGCTTTATAGGCATGGGCACGGTTGAGCACTCCCTTGCCTGCAACGCAGGTCAACATCCAAGTCAGTTCGGTGATTTCTGGAATATCGCTTTGGCGATAGAACCACAGTTTGGCAGGATCCAATCCGGCGGCGAGCCAGGTGGCGGCGATTTCCAGGGTCGAACGCTGGGTGCGGACAGGATCCTGCGACTTGATCAGACTGTGCAAATCGGCCAGAAAATAAAAGCTCTCGGTATTGGGAGCACGGCTGGCGGCGATGGCCGGACGCAGCGCGCCGAGATAATTGCCGAGATGCGGCGTACCGGACGTGGTGATGCCAGTAAGAACACGGGTGCGGCGTGAGGACATCGCGGGCGGGCGCAGACGGGATACGCCCAGTTTAAGGGAACATCTTTAGGGGGAACATCTTTAGAGAGAACATCCGAGCCAACCGCAGCGCAGCCTTGCCAAGGGCCTGCGCGCACCGACAGCGTCTGCCAATAACCGGATGCGCAAAAAATCGCGGGGCCGGCAGACGCCGGCCCCGGGGTTACTCAACGGTGATTTGACTCAACGAATGATCAGCGCTTGCCTGCCGCTGATTGGCCGCAGCCGATTTCTATAGCATGTTCTCGAAATCGCGCACTTCCTTTTCAGCGCGATCCTGTTCCCAACCGTACTTCTCTTGCAGCTTACCTGCCAGATACTTGCTGTCGCCTTCCGCGACGTCGAAGACGTCGTCGGTCAAATCGCCCCATTTCGCCTGCGCCTTGCCCTTAAGTTGGGTCCATTTGCCGGCAATGATGTCCCTGTTCATGCGTACACCTCTTCTTTTGCACTAACGCGGAAAATACCGCATACCCAGTATCCACCATCACGTCTTTGAAGTGAGTTCGCACTGGATCAAGAAGACGTTAGTCGGCTGAAGAATTAAGCCAGGTCTAACACGGTGCGTCTAACAAGCCGGATCTAACAGGCCGGATCTAACAAGCCGGATCTAAAAAACCGGATCTAACAAGTCCATCCATGTCTAGTTCGAAGAACCGCGGCACGCGTTCAAGCCGAACGCGTCTGAGCCTTGCCAGAAAAACGAATCGGGCCGCAGTGGGCGGCCCGATTGGCAGCCAGGTGATCTCTCGATCAGCTGGCAGCATCATTAGTTGGGATCGATAGATGGGATCGATCGTTTGTGGAACCGATCAGTTTGGATCGGTGCCGCCGGTGCCTTCTGCCTTGTCTTCCATTTTTTCGCCGACCTTCTGCACATCCTGACCCGCACCCTTGACGGTATTGCAGGCAGTCAGGAAGCCGGTGGAAAACATAGCCAACAAGAGCAGGGCGAATAAACGCTTCATAAGAATAGCCTCGTGCATTGTGATAGACCTGGAGTATGGAAACCCATGGCGGCGTGAAGCCGACGTGGAATTCGGAAGCGATCGTGAACTGCCCAATGCAAATGCGCAACTAGGCCGGAGCCAGCGTTAAGCAAGGAGTCGGGAGCTGCCGCGATCGTTTGCGGTGCGATCACTACCTTAAAGCATCTCACGCAATCGGGGCTACCTGGATACGGTCCTTCCCACGCAGGCCGAAGTCCAGTCGCTTTAATTTTCAACGACTTAACGTTGATTGATGACCAGCATTATCTTGCCAGTGGAGCCCACCTCCCAGGTGCGCGTGACAACGGCTAATAAAATTCGGCCCAGACTGCCTCGCAATGTATTGCCAAATTTGCATGCCAAACTTGCATTGCTAATTTGCGTTCGGTTCCTGCTTCATTGCATGCTTAGTTGCATGTTTAATCGCGCACTTAATCGCGCACTTGATCGCCTAATTAGTCGCGGATCAGTGTCGATTTTCCGAATAAGCTTTCGACCAGATCCACCGCAACACGGGCGGTGGCATTGCGATGGTCAAGGATAGGATTGAGTTCAACGATGTCCAGCGACTGCATACATCCACTATCGGCGATCATCTCCATTACCAGCTGCGCCTCACGATAATTGGGGCCGCCAGGCACCGTAGTACCGACACCCGGCGCAATCGATGGGTCGAGGAAATCCACGTCAAAGCTAACGTGCAGATGGGTATTCGCATCTAAACCCGCCAACGCTTCTTCCATCACCCGCTTCACGCCGACTTCGTCGATATAGCGCATGTCGTAGATGTCGAGCCGATGTTCCTTCAGTAGGCGCTTCTCGGGCGGATCGACCGAGCGGATACCGATCTGACGGATTTGATCAGGCCGCATAGCGGGCGCCTGCCCGCCCAGGCCAGTGAGTTCGTCCGGACCCAGACCACATAGACAGGCCACCGGCATGCCGTGGATATTGCCAGAAGGCGTGACCGCACTGGTATTGAAGTCTGAATGTGCATCCAGCCAGAACACCCGCAGCTCCTTGCCGGAACTGCGGCAGTGACGCGCCACCGCAGTGACCGATCCAATCCCCAGACTATGGTCGCCGCCCATCATGATCGGCATGCGGCCGGCCGCAAGTTCAGCGCCTACAGCGTCCATGGTCAGTCGATTCCATTCCACCGCTTCTGCCAAATGCCGATAACCGGCAACGGGGGGCCGCCAAGGATTCGATGGTCCACTCAAATTGCCGCGATCGATCACCTCTACACCGCGCCCGGCCAAGGCTTCGCCCAGCCCTGCAATACGCAGCGCATCCGGCCCCAGCAACGCACCGCGGTGGCCGGCACCAATATCGGTCGGGACGCCGATCAGGGACACGAGACGTGGTTGCGTTTTCATCGCTCTGCGATCTCGGCCCGGCGCTCGGTACGTCGGTACATCGCGACCGGCCGCGCTGGATCGCGTTCGGATAATCGCCCATGGCGCCGCGCCTTGAGCTGATCGTGCGGGATTAACACCGCGCTGGGCAGATGACCCTGGTCGAACTCGGCCTGGGCGCGCACGTCCAAGACCAATGGCGCGTCCACCTCGGGTTCTGCGCTCTGCTGCCCCAGTGCCTGCGCTGCAATCAGTTCGGATCCAGTTGGATTGCCGGCGCCGACAGTAGCGATCGCCAACAAACCGGTCAGGAACAGGGTGATTTGCAGCGGCGTGCGGATCTTGGAGGTGCGGATCTTGGACATGCGGAACTTAGACATGCGGACCTTAGACATGCGGGCCTTAGACATGCGAATCTTGGACATAGAGATCTTAAACATGGGGGTCTTGGACAAACGAGGATTCGTGGACATTGGTGCCGACAGTCTGATTCGAACAGACGACCTACCGCTTACAAGGCGGTTGCTCTACCAGCTGAGCTATGCCGGCATGAGGCATGCCATAAGGGCGTAGTTTAAGGCACTGCTAAAAAAGTCTTTTCCGCCAGGTGCATGGCCTGTCACCCCGCAGCGCAGGCCTGGGACTGCATGCGCTCGGCGCCGATGCGGGCGCGGGCCGCATTGGCGGCGAAATCGGCGTCGGTTTCCACCTCCAGCCAATACCGACGCAAGTTCTCCTGCCCCACTATTTGCGCCTGAAATCCCGCCGCCTGCAGTGCAGCTTGGTGGCGGCGCGCCGTGGCTTCGCGATCGAACCGGCCAAGGGCGATCCCATTGGCGGCCGCGCCCTCGCGAATAATGTAGTAATCGCGGAAACCCGCTGCTTGGATCCGCTGCGCCAGCGCCTGGGTCGCGGCATGGTCGGCCTGCGCCGGCATCACGACATCCCAACCACCACCGCGGCTGGGAACGGGCTCGTCGCGGGTGCCGATACGCTGCGCACCGGCGGGCATCCGCGCCCAAGCCGCCGCGGCCGCCGCGGCATCGGAGAACGGGCCGAAGCGGTAGCAACGTTTGGGTCGCGCATCTGTCGGCGTCTGTGGCTGCGCCACCGGCGCGGAGTTAGCTTGATCTGCGTCTGCCAGCGCCGTTGCTGCGGCTGGCTCAGTCGCTGCCGGCAATTCCGACACCAACCGCAACCGCGCAAGTTTGCGATCAGACTGCAGTGCAGACACTGGCACTGGCAAAGGCGCTGGGCGCAGCAGCCACCACACAGCAACGCCAAGGTTGAGCACCAGCAGTGAAACGATCAACGCACGTATAAACATGTGCTGGATTCTAGGGTCTGATCCTGCTCAGCAACCAATGCGTGCCCAGTGCGCGAGTCCCCGCAGCACCAACGCGGGCGCCAATCGCGCATCGGGCAGATCGGCGGCCAATGCATTGGCGCCGCCACCGTGCAGCCATAGCGGCGCACTCATGCCCAACAGGTCGGCGCCGCGTTGGCGGCTGCGTTCGATCAGAGCCAACGCGGCGCCCATGCAACCAGAAGCCAGCGCATCGGCGGAATCGATCGCGAATTCATTGAACCTGCCCCCCTCACGCGGCAACTGCGGCGCGCGCGCATGTAAAGCGTCGCGCATCAGCGTCGGTGACGGTGCGATGCGTCCGCCGCGATGCCGTCCTTGCGCATCCATCAGATCGATAGTCAGCGCCGTGCCAACCCCGACCACCAATGCAGCATTGCGCGCACACTGCCATGCCGCCAGCAGTGCAAGAAATCGATCCACTCCGAATTGGGTCGGATCGCGGTAAGCGATCTGCAATCGATCCCAACGCGGCAGCGTGCGCGCGATCTGGATGCGTTCGAAGCGCTGGCTTAGGCGTTGCAGCAGCACAGCGCCCAATGGCGTCGACACACTGGCCACGCAGGCGATCCGGCCAGCTGGCAACAACGCCGTCTCCAGCATGTGCGCATTACCGCCATGGGTCAGCGCCTGGACCTGACCAAACTCGCCATCGGCCAGCAACGGCGCATATTTGAGCCGGCTATTGCCCAGATCAAACAGCCAATCCACGGCGGTATCGGTCGCGTTCATTGCGCGCGAACGCTGACTTCGCCGGCATGGAAACGCCGCTCAACCGCGTCAATCTCGACCCGCAACGCACCGTCCTGCGCTACGCCCAGTGCGCGTCCCTGGTGCCGCACATCGCCGGCATGGACAACCACCGTGCAATCGCGCAACGCATCGTATCTTGCATAACGCGGAAGAAACGGCGCGAGCCCAACGTGATCAAACAAAGCGCAAGCCGGCAGCAGATGGTCGAGCAGCTGCACGGCCAATACATTGCGTAATGGTGGCGGTGACATCGCCGTGGCAAGATCGGTCCATGGCTGTTCGATACCCTCGCTCACACCCGATGGCATGCGTACGTTGAGCCCGAGCCCGATCACTGCACGCGCCATACCGGCCGCTTCACCACTGCCTTCTACCAATACGCCACCCAGTTTGCGACCAGCAATCACGATATCGTTAGGCCATTTCAGCGCCGCGCTGGCCACGCCCAACGCCCGCAACGCGTCGACGACCGCAATACCCGCGACCAGGCTCAACCCGCCCAGCGGCGCCAAGCCCGATGTGTAACGGCGTGACACAGACAGATAAAGATTCGCCGCGAGAGGTGATGCCCAGCATCTTCCGCGCCGGCCACGACCGACGGTTTGATGCTCGGCCATCAACACGGCACTGGCCTGCGCGGGCGCAGCGCGGCGTAAGAGTTCGGCATTGGTGGAATCGATCGACCAGGCCAGCTCAATCCGGTTCAGTTCCGCCTGTGCCGGCGCGCTCAGCGCCGCGCGGATTGTCTCGGCGTCCAGCAAATCGATATCCTGCGCGAGCGCATATCCTCGCCCAGCGCTGGCGTGGATCACCATGCCGGCAGCGCGCAACCATTGGATCCGCTTCCAAATCGCCGCGCGGCTGACGCCGAAGCGCCGCGCAAGCGCAGCGCCGGACACCGCACCTTGCATCAGCAGCTGCAGCAATTCGCGCTCATCCACCGATGCAGCGAGCGTGGGCAGATCTGGTCGCCGATTCATGGTGGCGATTATCCAGCACCTACAACACCAGCGCCCAGAGCAGCGCGCACGACAGCAGGGCGCGCGCTTTAGCGCCTGCGTCGCCGCCGGAGGCGGGGCGAATTCAATCGACCGGATGCTTCAATCGACAAGTTGCACCTCGTCCACATACAAATTCACCGGATAACTGGTCTGGGCTCGCTCGAACCAGATCGCATCCAAATGCACGGTTGCTGCGGTGATCTCGCCATTGCTGCCCACCGTCCAGGCGGTCCACTGGCTGGGATCGGAGAGTGCCCAGTCCACATAGGTCCAACTATTGGCAGGGATCGCGCGCAGGATCGAGCGCTCGGTACCGTCGCTGTCATCGATGCCGACGCCCACGCGCATTCCGCTGCCACCGGAGTACACCCAGAATCCGATCCGCCCGCTGCGCGCCAGCGCGGCATTCGCGGCGGGATTGCCGACCCCTGACAACAACCGCACCGACCAATCGCGACGACTGTCGGCGTCGTCCTGCAGGCTCACGCGTAGCGAGCAAGCACCGCCGCGGGCATTGCCGCAATCGCGCTGTGCGGACGAACTCGCGGCGATACCCGAGGTGCTGCCCGAATAGGTCGGCGCGGTGTTGAACCGGCCTACGTTTTGCTCGAAGTTATCGAGCATCGTGATCTGACCGCCGCCATCATTATTGAGGTTGGCCAAAAAGGCGTTACGCATTCCACCGGGATTGTTATTGCCGTTGTAGTAATGGTTGGTGATCCAACGCCAGGTACGGCCGTAATTGGCTGCCCAGCGTTGGGTGCCCCATTGGCTCATGCCGCGACCGTGGCCAAAGCAGCCGCGCCCGCGTCCGACCGAATCGGACAAACACGGCCATCCATTGCTCGGCGAACCATTACGCCCGTCGCCGCAACTCAAGTCGGGATTGCTGCACGAACGGCCATCGTTGGGATCATCCCAGGCGTTGTTCTCCGCAGAGTACTCGCTGAAAGCAGCGGTGCGACCGTCACGCGTGAGTAGCACACCGCGCGTCTGCGCCGCTGCCGCCACGGTAGCGGACACTGCATTGGGTCGAAACACTTGACAGGTGCTGCTGCTGCAGATGTCGTAACGACTATTGACCGGATTGGCGACGTAATACGCGCCGTAAGTACGGTAAGCGATCGCGCCTGCTGCCAGCGAGGCCGATTGCCAGGACGCGATCCATTCGTCATCCAAACCACGGCCCACGTAGTCTTCAAACGCCCAGACCGATACACCGGTGCAACTGCGTCCTGAGCAGTCGGTACCGACACGGATACTATCCGGTACCGGAATCCGTGCCTGAGCGCCGGCCAATGACTTTGCCAGTGTCAGCTTGGCCGGATCGTGCGGATCCAGCGCTTTGGCGTGGTCAGCGGTGAGACGTTCTTGCTCCAGCACCGCTTTGAACGGCGCGCCCGCGGCGTCTGTGCGAGTGCGTTCTAGCCCGCTTGACTGCACATGGGCCAGATCACGCACCTGCGCGGTACCACGGCTTAGATCGAGGATCAGATTGTGGTCATCGTGGTACAGCGCCACATTGCGCAGCTGTTGCTGATAACCCTTGCCGGTGATGTTGATCTGGGTAGTCTCGGGCAGCGCCTCGGTTTCAGTCGACAATTCCGGCGCTGCGCGCAGCAGCAATTCGAACCGGCCGTTGTAATCGGTGACGCTCCGATCGCCACGGTTGGAGACCACTTGCAAACCTGCCAAGGGTTGTCCCGAATCGCGATCGTAGACATGGCCGGAAACGCTGCTGCATGCCCCGCATTGCAATGCGCGCAAGGCGCGCCGTTCCGCATCGGGCGCTGGCTGTAGCGGTTGCAACCAAAACGTGACCGGCAACGCGCGGCTGCCATCAACCGGCAGATCAATCGCCAGGGGCCGGTATCCCGGCGCGGCGGCCGACAATTGATAAGTTCCCGCAACCAACGGTGCGAGGCGTGCACCGGCGGGCGTCACCATGCCGCGCCGCAGCGCATCGTCGCGCACCAGCGATCGCAATGTGAGTTCGGAATCCAGGAATCGCCCGGTCACGCTATCACGCACGCGAATGTTCGGTACCGAACCAACCGCTTGATCAGGCAGCCTCAGACGCGTGCCAGGCATGAACAGCGGTGAGACATGGGTGACAGATGCCTTCTGCGCAATATGTCCCGCGCTGGCGCCGGACGCCGGCGAATCAGTGAACAGTGCCCAAGCCGCGATCGCCAAGAGCAACGCAGCGCAGCCGAATAGCGCAATCGCGCGTTTGGATCGCTGAACACGTGCCAGCGGATAACGGTCAAGATGAGTCGCCGAGTGACGGACATGACGCGACCCGCGCGGATCGGAACTGGCAGACATGATGAATTCCCCGCGGAATATTGCACCTGGCAGCGACCGTGCCTGTTCCGATTTGTCCGCATGCAAACCGGTGTGAACGCAGGCGCGCTGTGCCTGCGCAGTGCGTCAATTCATGGCGATCAGACGATTCATCACCGCAAATCCTATTCATTCGATACTAGACAACAGCAGACCCTCGCCAAGATTCTGGTAATGAGTGCTCTGGTGATGAGTGCTCTGGTGATGGAGCACGCTGTGGCGATAGCGACACCGCCACAGCGTGGTCCTGCGGGTCAGATCACCTCTTGATCTGCACGTTGTCGATATACAGTTGCACGTTGTAACTCGTCTGCGCACGATAAAGCCAGATCGCGTCCAAAGTGGCCTCATTGGCGTTGATGGCACCGTTGCTATTACCAGCCCAGGGATTCCACTGCGCCGCGTCGGACAGAGTCCACTCGACATAGGTCCAGCGGTTGGCTGGAATCGAACGATTGATCGAACGTTCGGTGCCGTCGCTATCGTCGATGCCTAAACCCACACTCATTCCGCTGCCTCCGGAATAGATGTAAAAGCCGACCCTGCCAGCGCGTGGAATCTTGGCGTTATTGGCCGGGTTTCCAACCCCGGAAAGCAAGCGCACCGCCCAAGGCGCTGAGGAGCGCGAGTCATCCACAAGCTTTACATTCAACGAGCAAGATCCGGCATAGCGATTGGCACAATTACGCCCGCTGGTGGAGGCGGTGG
>Ga0153982_1000578_pt1 | contig 10121 bp, 8 predicted proteins | sample TSGA066MetaG_FD_104743 | JGI IMG/M metagenome (GOLD analysis project Ga0153982, IMG submission 104743) | Attine ant fungus gardens microbial communities from Georgia, USA - TSGA066 MetaG | ecosystem: Host-associated > Fungi > Mycelium > Unclassified | place: USA: Georgia, Alexander Wildlife...
CGCAGCTTATTGGGGAGATTGGCTCGCAGGTTGCGGATATCGCGCGGACTGAGGGTCAGATATCGGGCGAAAAAGCGAAGCGCGACCCGATGGCACTTCAGGCAGCAAAAGAAACGCTGGCCGGAAAAGGCAACCTGAACCCGACAGAAAAACAGATAGCCGACCAGGCTTACAGTACGGCGATGGCCCCGTTCGGCACGGGCAGCAGCCTGCAACAGGGTATCCAGGCGGCCACGGCGGTGATACAGGGCCTGGCAGGCGGAAATATCGGTCAGGCCATCAGCGGTGCAGCCTCACCCTACCTTGCTGAGCAAATCCACAAGCTGACGGAAGGCAACCCGGAAGCGAAAGCGATGGCCCATGCGGTTGTCAGGGCGGTAGCGTCTTATGCATCCGGCAACAGCGCGCTGGCAGGCGCTGCCGGAGCGGTCAGCGGCGAGCTGATGGCACAGCTTGTAATGAAGCAGCTCAATATACGCCGCGATCTCCCGCTGCTTACGGTCAGACAGCTTCTTACAGGCCCGCTTCAGCGTGGCCACCACCTCCGGCTCCGCTGGCAGTTCCGGCTGTGGCTCCTGCCGGGTAATAATCAGGCAGTCCTGCATCACCTGCACGTTAACCGGCGTCCCGGTCGCAAGCCCTGCCTTTTCCAGTCGCCAGTATTCAAAGCAAAAAATGCTGAATAAACACCAACAAAAAAATTCTTTTCATTTATTAATTTTAAAACCGAAGAAATAATTTAACTAAAAACGCCAAAAAGAAAAAACCATATATTTTACTTTTAAGGTGTTTTTATAATCTATTTTAATATCGTTATGGCTTAGAGAAGCCAGCAAAGTTCATCATATGCTATGACTTTTTTATGCGCCTGACCACCCTCGCCTTTCTACGGCCATGCAGACATACAGACTTCCAAATGCAGTTTTACCCATATTTAATAATGCATTAAGTTTTAACGATAGAATTTTAATTCATATAAGAACGTCATGTCCTCCGTGTTAGCTTATGCTGAAAATAATTTGTTATCGCATGCCTTGTTGGCAGGAGATCGTATGGCTGTGCAACACTCAAAAAAAACACATCTCGGTAATCGTGAGCTGCAACCCGAAACGCAAATGCTGAACTACGGTTTTGATCCGGCGCTCTCTGAAGGCGCCGTTAAGCCGCCAGTATTTCTGACTTCTACCTTTATTTTTAACAGCGCGGAAGAAGGCCGGGACTTCTTTGATTACGTCTCCGGGCGTCGTGAACCGCCAGAGGGCGAAGCAAACGGCCTGGTTTACTCGCGCTTTAACCATCCCAACAGCGAAATTGTCGAAGATCGCCTGGCGATCTATGAACGCACCGAAAGCGCGGCGCTATTCTCTTCCGGCATGTCCGCCATCTCTACTGCGCTGCTGGCCTTTGTCGAGCCTGGCGACGCAATTCTGCATTCGCAGCCGCTCTATGGCGGCACCGAAACGCTGTTGAGCAAAACCTTTCATAAACTGGGCGTGGCCTCCGTTGGCTTCGCTGATGGCGTGGACGAAGCCTCGGTGCAGGCTGCCGCTGATGAAGCGATGAAGCAAGGGCGCGTCTCCGTCATCCTGATTGAGTCACCGGCTAATCCAACCAATAGCCTGGTCGATGTTGCGCTGATTAAGCGGGTGGCGGACGTGATTGAACAACGACAGCAGCATCGTCCGGTCATCGCCTGCGATAACACGCTGCTTGGACCGGTATTCCAGCGCCCGATTGAGCACGGGGCCGATTTGTCCCTTTACTCTCTGACCAAATACGTTGGCGGTCACTCCGACCTGATTGCCGGTGCAGTAATGGGCAGCAAGGCGTTAATTAAAAAGATTAAGCATCTGCGTAGCGCTATCGGCACGCAGCTCGATCCGCACTCCTGCTGGATGATTGGCCGTTCACTGGAAACCCTGGCGCTGCGCATGGAACGTGCCAACGAGAATGCGGCCGCCGTTGCGGCATTTTTACGCTCGCACGAAAAAATTGAAAAGCTGCACTATTTGCCGTTTCTGGAAGCGGGCTCCCCTGCGGCCAACGTGTTTCAAAAACAGTGTAGCGGCGCAGGCTCTACGTTTTCATTTGATGTCGTGGGCGGCCAGGCGGCGGCTTTTAAGCTGCTGAATGCGCTACAGCTGTTTAAGCTGGCGGTCAGCCTTGGCGGCACCGAATCGCTTGCCAGCCATCCGGCCAGCACCACGCATTCTGGCGTGCCGGTAGATGTCCGGACGCGTATCGGCATCAACGAAGCGACCGTGCGCGTTTCGATTGGCATCGAAAATAAAGACGATTTGATTGAGGATTTACGGCTGGCGCTGGCGGCGGTGTAATTTACTTCCCCGTTCCGCTTCTGTTTTCCAGCCATTTCTCATAAGCCCGGGGCCATGCAGCAGCAGGCGTGCCGGGCTTGCCCATGCCAAAACCGTGACCGCCGCTGGCGTAACGGTGCATTTCAACCGGTACACCTGCTTTCTGGCAGGCTGTATACATAATTAAGGTGTTTGCCGGATCGGAGACAGGATCGTCTTCTGCCTGCACCAGAAAAAAAGGCGGTGCGGCGGGCGTGACGTAGTTCTGCACTGACCAGGCGGCTTCCGCTTTTGCTGTCGCATGCGGGCTGACAAGAATACGGTGGACAGAAGTGTGCGTATAAGGTTTTTCGAGGGTAATCACCGGATAGATCAGCGCGGCGCTGTCTGCCTGTGCGGGCTGGCTGTCGAGCTTATCTGTCGGTGGGTAAGACTGGAATTCAGGGCGTGCGGCGGCCATGCCCAACAGATGACCTCCGGCGGAAAATCCCAGCACGCTGACGGATTTTTCACGCTGCCTGATAATGCGTAAAGCCCGCTGCGCGTCCTGTAGAGCAACTAATGCCCCATCGTTCCAGCCTTCACTCGGCAGGCGATAGCTCAAAATGTAGCAGGTATAGCCGCGCCGGGTCAGCCACTGCGCGGCCGGCAGCGACTCTTTGCCCGTTTCAATCCGCTTGTAGCCTCCTCCGCCCGCGATCAGTACCGCCCGCCCGTCCGGATGCGCCGGAGTCATTACGGTCAGCGTCGGGACAGCAATCTGGTGCTGAGCGCCCGTTGCAGACACGATCATCTTACTTTCAGGCCCGCCGCCGCCCGGTGGAACGCCATCCCACAGTGGGATTATCTGGCTTTGCCCATACAAAGAGGAGGCAAATGAGAGCTCGCTTTTAGTAGCGACGAGAGTGGCCGCAACGCTCGCCAGAAAATGACGCCGGTTCATCTGATTCTCCTTAACGCTGCCGGAAATGACGTCTTATTATCGCTGGCTGAAGATAAAAACGCCGTGTTTCTTTGTTTCCTTACGGCGCAATTTGTTTCACCAGCGCCGTGACGCGTCCGGCAACCCGTCTCTATTTTTACGAAACGCAATGGCCCACGCTTTTCTTACCTTATGCCACAATGAAAACATCTTCTTTTTAGTAAAGGAATTCTGATGAATATTCGTTGTCGTGTTCTGTATTGTGCCGCAGCGTTATGGAGCAGCTCGCTGATGGCGATCCCTTTACCCGCGAAGCCGCCAGAAACGCTGGCGCCGGATAACTATATTTCCTGCGTAAACAAGGACAACAGCATAACCTGGCGGCTTTGGGCACCCTCCGCTAAAGCCGTAGAAGTAGTAACCGGTGCAACTCCCGATCGCTATGTCGCGCATGCCATGACCAAAGATGAGCGCGGTATCTGGTCGTTTACCAGCGACCCCGTACAGCCCAACTTATATGAATATTTCTTTAATGTGGATGGCTTCAGAAGCGTTGATACCGGCAGCGCACAGGTAAAGCCGCAGCGTCAGGTTAATACCAGCCTGATCCTGGTGCCCGGCAGCCTGCTGGACGAACGCGAAGTGCCGCATGGCGAAATTCATACGCTGACCTGGCACTCCTCGGTGTTAAATCGTGAGCGGCAGCTTTCCGTCTGGGTTGCGCCAGGCGCGGAAAAAAGCACGGCTCCTTTACCGGTGCTCTACTTTTATCACGGCTTTGGTGATACCGGCCTTTCTGCACTGGTACAGGGCCGTATTCCGCAAATCATGGATAACCTGCTGGCGGAACAAAAAGTCGTCCCGATGCTGGTAGTGATGCCGGATACGGAAACCGACCTGGATGGCGTCATCCCCGAGAGCGTTCCTCCAGCCAGCCGCCGCCAGACGTTTTATCCGCGTAATGCGCAGGCCGCCGATAAAGAGCTTATGCAGGAAATTATCCCCCGGATTGCAGAGCGTTATAACGTGCGTAAAGATGCAGATGGTCAGGCGCTGGCCGGATTATCCCAGGGCGGTTATCAGACGCTGGTCAGCGGCATGCGTCACCTGAATCAGTTTGCGTGGCTGGGTATCTTCAGCGGCGTCACCACGGAAAGCGTACCCGACTTTCGCGTTACGGCGCAGCTCAAAAAAGCGACCGCCGTTAATCGCCAGCTTAAGCTGTTTACTCTGGTGACGGGCGAAGACGACATCACTGCGGGACGCGACATGACTGGCCTGAAAGCCCAACTCGATCGCAGCGGCATCGTTACGGACTGGCACAGCGTGCCCGGTCTGGGTCACGAAATGGATCTCTGGCGTCCGGCCTATATTGAATTTGTGCAAAAACTTTTTCGTTAGCGGTTTACCGGCGGCAGCATCTTGCTTAACGCCAGCCGGTTAACGCCGCCGTCCGATCGATAGCAAATTTTATCCACGCAGGCATACATCAACGCTATGCCTCTTCCGCCTTCGCTCAGGTTTTCCAGCTCTGGCAGCGCATCGTCAACCGATGGCGCAGAAGAAAGCTGCGCCGCAGGCACGGGCACTCCGCTGTCAATCAGCATCACGGTTATCGCACCCGCATCGTGGCTGAATGCTACGCGATAGTCTGCCTCCTGCCGGGTCGGGTAGCCGTGGCGAATAATATTGCTGGCGGCTTCGCAAAGCGCCAGATCGAGCGGATAAATCCAGCTTTCATCAACGGGGAAATGCGCCAGATAGCGGCGCAATACCGAACCCAGCATGGTCAGACTGTTAAGCGTGGCCGGAAACAGCCACTCTTCATCAGGCACCTGGTGCGTCATTGCTTATTCCCCCATGTTCAGTTCGGCTATCGCGTCGCTCCGCTCCGGGTAAATGGTAAAAACGCGATCCATGCGGGTCAGCGAGAACATGTTTTTGATATTGCCGTTTAGCGCGCAGAGCGCCAGCGTGCCTTTGCCGCTGGTGGCCTTCAGCAGCGAAATCAGCGCCCCCAGGCAGCTACTGTCGATAAAATCAACGCGGGAAAAATCCAGCACCAGTCGACTCTCGCCCTGCTGAATCACGGCTAACACTTCTTCTTTAAAGCGCAGCGCGACAGAAGCATCAAGCCGTCGCGTCACGGGCGTTAACAGCGTCACGCCCTGCTGTTTTTCTCTTTCAATTTTCATCGCTTTTTTCTCCATTTGACAGATAGAGCGGCTGACGTTCAATGACCATCAGGGAGATATCATCCGCCGCCGGTGCGTTTTCACCCGGCGCGGTATCGCGCCAGAGATTAAGTCTGTGCTGCACCTGAGCCAGCAGGCTGGCCACCGGCATGTTGCCAAGCGAAGCCAGCAGCGACTCCAGCTGCCGGGAGCCAAACATAACGTGTTCCGGGTTTTCGCATTCGCTGATGCCGTCGCTATAGAGGCAGAGCCGTTCGCCGGGTTCAAGCCTGAAGCTGCTCTCTTCCCAGCTGAGCTCTTCGAGCAAGCCAACCGGCGGGCCGCCATCGCCCACGTGGCGTATGTCACCCTCGCAACTGACAATAAAAGGGGTTGGATGGCCGGCCTGGCAGAGCTTTCCCTCACCGCTTTGTAAATTGATGACGCCGTAAATCATGGTGAAATAGCTCAGCACATCGTGGTTTTGCGCGCAAAAACGTTCATTAAGGATGCTGACTACCTGGGCAGGAGGGGTAATCTCCTCTCCACTAAACAGAAAACGATCCACCGTACGACCATGCAGAAACTGCCTGGCGACAGCGACCGACAGCATTGCAGCGCTGACGCCATGTCCTGCGACATCAACGCAATAGAAGCCTACGGCCTGGTGATCGAGCGGAAAAAAATTAAAAATATCGCCCGATACCCACGCCGAAGGAATAAACAGCCAGTCGGCGTAGTAAAGGTCATGGTGCAGAGCGTGCGGAGGTAAAATGCTGAGCTGTAGTCTGGCCGCCGCCTGTAGATCCTGCTCAATCTGTCTTAACGCTTCGCTTAAGTTATTGTTTCGGGCCGCCAGCGTAGCTTCCAGCCGCAGAACACGCTCGCCGGCGTGCAGCCTTGCCTGTAATTCGATTTGATTAACCGGCTTGCGCAAGAAGTCATCCGCGCCGACGGCAAAACCCGTTCGCAGATCTTCAACGCTTTCCCGGGCGGTAAGCACGATCAAATAGACATAGCGATCCTGCACCCGCTGGCGAACCTGCTGACAGAGCGTCAGGCCGTCCATTACCGGCATCTCCCAGTCGCTGATCAGCAGGTTGATCGGATGTTCCAGCAGTATGGCCAGCGCCTGTTCGCCGTTTTCGGCCTCGAAGACCTGATATCCCCATTTTTTCAGCAGTGCGGCCAGCAGCTTGCGCCAGGTGGCTGCGTCGTCGACGACCAGTACGGGCTGAGATTGCAGCGTTAACATAGTAGTGGCCTCAGAAGGGCAGAAACCAGATTAGGGAAACGGTACCTTCACGGAACTTTGCATTGCTGTTGCTGCGGCCAGGAAAGTGGGTTCCGCTGTAGTTACTGTACTGCACGGAAAACGATCCTGGCGTATAGCCTGCATAGCCAAAGCTGTAGCTATAATCCCCGTTCCAGGGCTGTTGCTGCTCAGATTTGGGATACCAGAAGGCGGTAGCCCGGATAAAAAAGTGTTGTTTGAAGGTATAGCCGCAGCCGCCCAGTCCAACCTGTTTATTTGCCCGAATATCGTTGTCGGCAAGCGAGTAATAACGCGGAACCCAGCTGTAGCCGACCTGGCAGGTCAGCGCATCGCCTTTATTGATCAGCAGATGTTTTTCCAGAGATTTCGGCAAAGAAAATTTATAGGCGAACGTAAAAGCGCCCTGTTCAAAATAGGTATGGCGCGCATTGCCGGAAGTAAACAGATGGTTATCGCCATAGTTACTGTAAACCAGGCTAAAGGTGTTGGGATGCCAGTCGTCATAGCCAAAGCTGTAACGAAAATCCGTGGTGTATTTGTCAAAATCGGTAATCGGCGCGCGGAGAATGACGTTGCCAAACCAGTAGCTGTACGGTGAATATTGCAGGCTGAGATTCAGCAGCTGATTAATTTTTTTCTTTTGCTGTGCAGAGGCCGAGCCGTTTGGAATGGTCAGCCACTGCTGTTTCATGCCGCTGGAAAAGCTGAGCGCGCCGGAAAACTTATTTTTATTGCCGGAAAACAGGCGGCTCCAGCGGCTGGTGAGCGCAGCGGCCTGCAAGGGTTCGCTGCTGGCCGACACGGTATCATTATCGGTGGTGGCGGCCTGCGCGCAGGGCAGAAACGCCGCGCAGATAAGCACCCACAGCAGCCCCCAATTAAGCGCTGTCCGCCCGCGATAAAACATGCAGTTTTCCTTCTTCTAATTAGGGATAAAGCGGCCGCCAATCTCTTTTTTCGCCATCCACCACAGCAGGCCCAGCGCGCTGAGATGAATAAAAGTGTTGCGCAACCAGGCATGATGCCAGAGATCAAAATGCACAAACTGGCTGACTGCCAGCACCACAAAAACGTGCACGATAAAGGTGTACAGCGAATGCTGGCCCAGCGGGATCAAGAACCAGCCAAACAGACGTTCGACAGGCTGCCAGAAAAAAGTCAAAAGCAGATACACCAGCAGCATCAGGCAAAAATCATTCAATACCCGGCAGGGCCCCAGCGCGTTTTTTCCGGCCAGGTGATGATAAAACCAGTTGAAATCCGCTGGCGGAATAACGTGTAGCAACAGCGCTGGCGGCATAAAGGGGTTGGTGTGGTTCTGGGCAATAAACATCATTACCAGCGCGTAAATGACCATGATGCCCATAACAACGCGGCCTGGCGGCATGCGCGCCAGCGACATCAGTTCATCTTTGTACCAGCCGCAGCACATGCCGCAGACAAAAATAAGCTGCCAGGCAAGCAGAGGAAAGGCGAATTCAAACTCCGCTACCGTCAGCCGCGTTGACCAGAGCTGATAGCTGATATAGGCCGCCAGCGAGGCAAGCAGTAGCCAGACCACCCGCCCGCTTTGCAACAGGCCAAGGAACAGTGGGCTAACCAGTAGCAAACAGATATACAGGCCCAAAATTTGCGTCTGGTGCGGCCCTATTTGCAGGTAAAGAACGATATTAAACCAGGTCTCTTTGATCTGTGGCGTGGTGGGGAAAAGCGCCCAGACGGTGCCGGAGTAGCGATCGACAAAGTGCGTAACCTCAAAGGTATTTACTACGCTCAGCCTGTTTAGCGCCAGTATCAGCAAAATAATCGTAAGGTTAACCAGATAAATTTTTGCGGCGCGCCGCCACAGCGTCCAGCCAATCGTCAGCAGCACCTCTTTTTGCAGGCGCTGGCGGTTTAGCATGCCCAGCATAAAGCCAGACAGAATCACAAATCCTTCGGCCCCGGTGGTTAAACCAAAACGCTCCCAGGTGAAAATATTTACCAGCGATAAAATTTCGGTGTGGGCCACCACCATCATCACCAGCGCAATGCCTCGCAACATATCAATGCGCAAATCGCGTTTTCCGGGAACGGCATAGCGCCAGGCGCGCCAGTCGATAGCTGTAGTCTGCGAAACGGAAGCTGAATCCACCATTATTCATTACCATAATTAATATCAATCGAAGCGGAATGATAAGGAAAAAGCGCGTTTACCACGTAAAGAAAAGTGTAGACACGTTGCGATTTAAGTCACGCAGCCGCTATAAAAATAAAAAAATATTATAAACACCAATATAACAGACGGTTAGAAGACAACCAGGAATCATTGCCTTTACGTATCTTGCAATAGCCTTTACACAAACTATGATTCCAGTTAACAACAACTTAAGTAAACACCTTCATACAGCTTACTGTTTTTATTTCATCAGGTGAAAAAGCATACAACGGCCCTATCAGACAGAGACCGGACGCCAATGGATCACTATTTTTCACGTTTTGAGCAGCGCCGCCCGCCCGACCCCTTGTCCACGCCAGCATGGGTGGTAAAAGCGTGGCAAATTCTTGCCGTAGCCGGATTGATTCTGGGGGCCAACTACATCCGCTGGCGCTGGACGGCTTCACTGAATATGGACGCCTTATGGTATGCCGTGCCGCTGGCTATGGCGGAAACCTTCGCCTGGTTCGGAACGCTGTTGTTTACTATCAATATCTGGCAGGAAAAAGATCCTCCGCGCTTCTCGGCGCCAGAAGATATTAACGATTGCCTGCAGCCTGAGGATCAGGGTGAATCCCGCCCGCCGAAGGTAGATCTGTTTATTGCCACCTATTCGGAAGATCCGGAGCTGGTCAGGCTTTCTATTCAGGACGCGCTGAAAATGCGCTATCCCGGCAAAATCATTTTTAAGATCCATGTTCTTGATGACGGCAAGCGGCCTGAAATGCGCGCGGTCTGCGAGCAGGAAGGCGTCGGCTATATTAGCCGTGAGAATAATATCGGCTTCAAGGCGGGCAATATCCGCAACGGGATGGAGCAGACCGACGGCGACTTTCTGGTTATTTGCGATGCCGATACTCGTGTATTTCCCACGCTGCTGGCGAATACGCTCGGCTACTTCCGCGATCCGGACGTTGCCTGGGTACAGACGCCACAGTGGTTTTACGATCTGCCTGAAGGAGAACGCTTCGCCAGCTGGCTGCGTCGTCGTGCCGGGCTACCGGGCTATCTTTTTGGCCGTTTGACCGAGGGCGTATTTGGTCGTCTGACCGTCGGCAGCGATCCTTTTTTTAACGATCCGCGCATGTTTTATGATGTGATCCTGCGGCGGCGCAACTGGGCTAACGCTGCATCCTGCTGCGGAGCGGCCTCCATCCATCGACGTGAAGCGGTTATGCAGGCAGCACTGCGCAGCTACGTTTTTACTGTCGAAGAAGAAATTGCACGCTATACGCGC
>Ga0153982_1000580_pt1 | contig 10112 bp, 3 predicted proteins | sample TSGA066MetaG_FD_104743 | JGI IMG/M metagenome (GOLD analysis project Ga0153982, IMG submission 104743) | Attine ant fungus gardens microbial communities from Georgia, USA - TSGA066 MetaG | ecosystem: Host-associated > Fungi > Mycelium > Unclassified | place: USA: Georgia, Alexander Wildlife...
ATTTATTTGAATTTATTTGAATTTTATGGAATTTTTCAAGAGAGTGTGTGAAGAAAGCTGCTTGGTCAGTTCTGAGTCAGCAGGCATCATCCCACGTTCAGTCTCGCGTACATAGTAGATAACTTGGGCAGTAGTAGCAGCTATGAGGTCCTAGTAACTTAGTAACACTATGGACAACTATAAGTAACTGTATTAAAAGAGATAAGTAACAGAGTGCCAACTTCAAGTCCACAGGGAATTGTATATCAAGTCAGGTGACCTACTAAGTAATGAATCACTGAAATATTACTGAAGAACTGTCTAGAGCACATCTAACAGCTTGGGCCTTGTTTTCTTTGTTATAATTTTTGAACCAGCAGATTTAAGTCTCCTTCTAACTGTCTTGTATAATAGAGTATTATAAGCTTTATTAAGATCTATCTTGTAAGGCTCTAGCTATAATGACTTAAATCTACTCCAAGTCTGAGTTGATAAGGAAAACTCAATAGAGTTCTCATTTATTTCTAGTACACTACTTATACATGACACTTTCCCACACTTCTTATGTGTAGTAAGTCCAAAAGAAAAGAAAAAGAAAAAAATATAAATAATAACTTAGCTGTTTTGCCAAGTCATGACATATCTTCATTAATTCTTCATTGATTTCTATAGTCTTATTAGCACTCAAAAGCTCTTAAAAAAATCTCTCAAATAATGCCCAAATGTCTCAACACAATTATTATTTGCTGAGCTATTAGACAACTAGTAGGTAATCTCTATGGTGTTGTAACAAGATCATCTAGGCAATAAGTTGTTGTTTTTGTTGAGAATAAGTTTGTTTTCTTTCTATTGTATCAGGTAGGGTTATTATAAGTACATTGTTGTTATCTTATTGTCTACACTGTAAGGCCCAAAAATAAACAAATTTTGCAACTTCATGTCCCAAAATTAGAACTAGGATAGAATCTACTGCTAGGTAGCAGAGAAGGCACAGAGGACTTTACCAACAAGATTGACTATCTATCTATGTAACTGTATACCCAGGAACATAAGATCACTACTACCAATAGGCCAATCACTCAAGAACCAGCAGAGTTGAGCCTATAGCCCCATAGCATTAATGCCAAAAATAACAGCTTAGTCAGAAAAAGAAACCTCATATAGGAAAGTCCAGAAAGATGTCTATCAAAAGGAAACAAGACTGGTAGTCTGGCAAGAGATAAGAATAGAATACAACATTACCTGATCAGTTATAGCTAAGAATAAGAAATCAATTAAAAACTGATTCTTCATGATCAAAAACAAAAAAGCCTAATAAAAGAGTAACAAGAAACCTCAGGGAGCTATAGAAATAGCATCCAAGACTCCCTAAGGGTAAGAAAAAATAGGTCCCAAGTTGCTAAAGTAAGCAAAGAACAGAAGAGATCACTATGGAATCAGTGGTAGATAACCTAGTAACTTAATAAGGGCAAAATAGACCTGGAAAAACCATAGTAAATAATTGAGAAAGTCAAGGAGGCATGGGATTCTCCATCACTACCAGAACAATTGTTGTATTAATAGGCTTATGACTAGGTTTATTATTTCTCTCTATTTTTTGTATATTTCTTTTGTATTTCTCTAAAACATATAAAAACCCCTACTTAGTAGAAAGAGAACAAGCAATCTCAGTCACCTCTTTCCTCTATTTGGGTTTTTAAAAGTAGAAATCTATTTTTAGAGTATTCAGATCAGTGATTAAGGTACTTTGACTCAAAACTAAGTCAAAACAAAGAGACTACATGACTAGTCATTATGAGAGCCCCAGAAAAATAGTATGGGAAACTTAAGTAAACTATATCATATGATTGGGTCAGGTGATTGTAGAATATTCCAGAAGGACATGTGATTGTGGGACTTTAGTGCATAGATTATATAAAAGTAATATAAGTAGTATAGAATACAACAGGGAACTCTATTGAGTTCTTCTTGAATATCCACCTAGGGTGAACTCTAAGTCTTTATGACTCTATTCCAACATAAGAACTTGATACCCAACAGTGACCTTGCACCTCATGGTCTCACCACCTACTTACTCTTTTATCGTCCTCGCTAGTAAGCACAGTGCTCACAAGTTTTCTGGATAGCAGACCCTAGTTGTAAAGGGGACTTCTTAGTCAGTTAGGGACTGAGGGAAGAGACTAGATACCAAGTCCAGGTATCCTATTCAAGTCCTGACCTTGCAACTGGACATTGTTCTTTACCTTTTTCCATGTATAAACTCTGTACTGCACTCCATTGTGAGTGGTACACACAGAAGATTGGCAGTAATTCATTGGGAAGTTGCTTAGAGTAGGGGTCCTCTTTTTAGAGGCAATTATATACAAATTTGATTAGGGCAGTAGTCAGTAAGGCAGTAGGACTCCAGACAGGTGAAGATTTTGTGCTCTGTTGGATATAGCCTTAAGTAGTTACCTTGGATCAAGAACCATCATCATCCAAATACCAATCATCCCCATCATTGTTGAAAGGGGCAAAAGAGGATTTAACCATGAAAAGCAAAAGGTAAAGGGGCAGTGACAGTCCTTAATCACATACTAAAGGGTTTGTGGGGAGAAGAAGGAAGTAGGGGTATCAGAAAAAAATTAAAATATGAAAGCACAGCTTATCTGTAATGTAAAAATAGACAAAATGATTGTGAGTTCAATCTAGATCCTTCTCATATAGTGTCCCTAAGGTATCCACCTTTACACACTATAACAAGCTCACTAGCAGAATAGTTAGTAAAGCACTCATGGGCCTTACCACACTCAATCAAGCTCTTATTCATACCCTTATACCAAACCTTATGGGTGTGATACAATCTGAGTCAATGATTAGCCAGGCTTTTCAGGCCTGCTACTCTATAGAAGGTTGTCTGAGTGACTGCTGTGTCTTGTCTCTTGAAAGAATAGGGTATATGATATGAAATATTTACTAACTTAATCTCTCACTAAGACCATCCCTTACACACTCAAGAGAATTGCATTTACAACCTCAAAAGCTTCTGAGATGAAGGCAAGGGCAAAGGAGGCTCTCCCTATCAATCTCTACTCTGAGAAATATATTAGAATATTACAAATGTTGGAAACTTAATTAAAAGAAATAGAAAAGGAAATCTTTTCATTCTACCACTCTCCCTTATATCTCTTCTCCATGACATTGCTATGTGGACATGTCAGATGCCACCTTCCTGTTCTTCATACCTTTCAGACATGACAATATAATCCTGCTTCACCTCCAAACTTCACTCTTGCCTAATATCCCCTGATCTCCAAACTAGCTTCCTTCTACTCTGAATATGATCTAGAAATACCTGACAGTGTGTATGAGCATTAACAATACAGTTGTCGTCTGATAGCATGTCTGCTTCTTGACTGAGTCCAGTAATGATGGGATCACTAGTCACTGATAAACTTTTGATCTGTTATCTCAGTGTTATATTAGTCTAAGTCCATTATAGATTGAAATTATCTTGTATCCTTGAGCCTCTGATTTCTAGAGTTTCAACATTGATAGTCTATATCTAAGAAACCTGATACTAGCTCATCAGTCTTGCCTTCTGAGGTATATGCTATTCTAGTATGTGGCAGCTTGGCACTACCTGATAGAAGTACCTAATCTTGGGTCTAGATTGTGTCTGGGGCTTATAGAAGGTCTTTAGAGTGGGTTCCAATAGTGAAATCCAGGGGTATAATGTGTATTCTATGTTATATTTTCATAGAAAATTTGCTAGCGGCATAACACTGTCACCACCACTATCACCATACAACATGTTCCACTAACAACAACAACCACCACCACCACCACCACCACCACCACAACAGCAGCAGAGAGAACCATGCATAGCACCTACTCTTTACCAACAACCTCTACCAACCAGAGAGGAACAACTTCTCTCAATGATTGCCACCCTGTAACAGCAGGTTAACAACATGCTCCTCTAGCAGCAGGGGAGTAGAGTAGAGGTTGCAAGACCTCCAATGTTTAGTGGAAAAATGGAGGAGGTGGGGGTATTCATAAATACAGCCTGTCTTTATTTGTGAATGAAGATAACAGAGGAGGTGGTAACAACACAAATAGCATAGGTGTTGTTATACATACAGGGGGGAGTAGTAGAAGTATAGAAGAACAGCCTGTTGGATAAACTGGCCAAGGAAGAGTCAGAGGTCGAGACAACAGAAGAATTGTTTACAAAAATAAGGTATGAGTTCAGAGAAATAACAGAAGAGGAGAGAAAGATAGAGTAGCTGAGGACAATAGAACAGGGGGGAAGATCCTGTGACAAATATGTCCAGGAGTTCAAAAAAATTGCCAGAGGGAGTGGTTATGAAAGAAGACCTTTTATAAAGGAATTCAAGAGAGGATTGAATGGGGCCATTAGAAGAAAATTAGTGGAAGCAGAAAGCCTGCCTACTACTATTAGAGAGTAGCAAGAGAGGGCAGTAAGATTAGATAGAAATCAAAGACAGAGTAGGGTAGTGTAAGGACTAAAAGATGTTCAGGCCTAAAAATAAGCAAATTTCATGATTTCATATTCCAAAACTAGGACTAAGATAGAATCACCTGATAGGTAGCAGAGAAGGCATAGAGGACTTCACTGCCAAAAGCTAGCTACTTAGCTACATAGCAGTATACCTAGGGATATAAGGTTGCTACTACCAATAGGCCAATCAATCACTCAAGAACCAGTGGAGTTGAGCCTGCAGCCCCACAGCATCATCACTAAGAATAGCAGCTTAGTTAGGAAAGCTAAACTCCAAGCTGGAATAAAGCCAACTGCTCTTTGTTCAGCAATTGACAAAAAGAACTTGGTAGAGTTTCTGTTAGATTTTCTATACTACTTATACAACTACTACATGATCTGTGTACTACTTTCCCATGCCTATCATGTGATTCATTATGTGACATTATGTGATGTGATGCTGTGACTTCCTGTCATGTAACTATGACTATGTGACACTTGTGACATAACACTTTTCTGCACTCTCTTTTGTATAGTAAGTCCAAGATAAAAAAAAAGAAAAAAAAGAAAAAAAAAGAAATATAAATAATGACTTAGCTGTTTTGCCAAGTCATGACAGAAGCCTCATATAAAAAAGTCTGGAAAAATACCCATCAAAGAAACAAGACTAGCAGCCCAGTAGGAAATAAGAATAACTATAGCATCATTCAATTAGTAATGGCTAAGAATAGGAGCATATTAAAACTGATCTACTACAATTAGAAATAAAGAAGTAACAAAGAGCTTTAGGAAGCTATAGAGATAATACCTGAAACTTTCTATGCAAGAAAGGAAAAAAGACAGGTTCTAAGTTGCTGAGATAAGCCAAAGCAAAGGGGGAATTGCTGTGGGGTCAGTAGTAGATAACCTAGTAACTCAGCAAGAGCACCTAGCAAAACTAATAGAAAATAATTGAGAAAAGACAAGGAAGTATGGTGTTACGCCGTACAAAAGTTTAGGCAAATTAAGTGACATCCCGCACCTTAATAACAGGAATAAGCAGCTTGAGAGACGAGCTCGGCCCCCCCAGAAACGTTCCTCTAGACGCCTAGTCGTGGACTTGAGCATCTAGCTTGAGTAGCAGAGTAGCGGCTGTGACCACCGCTACATACACCTCATAGACGCTTGCCCAGGCGCCCCGTATCGGATACCTAATGGATCTCCCTTCTAGAAGTGCTCTCGAGGGTGGAAACGAACTTAGAATAGACTATGCGACCCAAACGACGTCATGCCGTAGCCGCCAGAAGTCCTATTTAAAGAACAGTTACGATCAAATGTGAGCCATCACCACTGATGGCTAATTATAATGGGATCAAGACAGTCATGCCATCGCAAAGTCGCCTCGTAGGGGCGGTAGGAAGAAACTGGAAGATAGAAGAGTGAGAAGTGCATCACAGAGGTAGGAGGAAGGATCGGGAAGTAGAGAAGAGAAGTAGCAAGGAGATTAGATAGCGAGGGTGTGCACGAGAACGAGACGGCTCAAGACTGCCGTCTCTGTCTATGGTCCATCGAAACGCTCGAGGCCCGACCAAAGTGCGAGGAAGGATCGCTGGAGTAGGATTAGTGTGCTTGAGAGTGTTTAGTCGGAGTCCGGGAGGAGCGCTGTACCATCATTATGGCCTTGTTAGAATTGGGAATTCAGAGGTTTTCTTTGTCTCACTTTTTTTGTTGTCTTTTTGCTTTGTAATCATAATAAAATACTCTAGGGCGCAGGAGGGGAAGAATCATCATACCCCCATCATCATCCCTCTCTGTTGTTCTAGAGCTTAACGGCTATTCTTGAGTAACTGAGTTTCTAGTTTTTCTGAGTGCTCTAGCTTCTTTTTCTAACAACCCACCCAAACTCTCCCTCGACGGGAATTCGAGCCCCAACAGACTTGGGTATTCGCTTACGCTAGGAGTTAACAGCTCGCTACGTGTCATTGGAGTCGGCTTCCAACTGTACAGACAGTTGAAGAAGAGCCTGCACGACGTCACGGGAGTTCTAGGTAGTTCTGCTGTATCGATGGCGAGCCAGACTACTAGACTAGGTAAGGGCAGTAGTGTCACGACGCGAGACGAATGCGCGTCTTAGAGATTCTATTACGGTGAGATCTACCTCGAGTGGACTCTCAATTGTTATTACTACCCTTTTGGTTTCTTTTGGATTATATCCTCCCCCCTTTTTCCGTTATAAAGCTCTCCCCTTTTTTATTTGATTACCTCCCCAGTGCCTACTTGTTTAGTGCACAACTGTGAAACATCTTGGAGATTATTCTATTCCCACTTGTTGTCACTCTTGTCTCAAGATCAAATTCCCTTTGATCCCCATCAACGGGATTCCCTATTATAACTGGAACAATTGTTGTAATAATAGATTTATAACTGGGTTTTATTATTTTCTCTATTTCTCATATATTTCTTTTGTATTTATTTAAACCTATAAAAGCCCCTATTTAGTAGGAAAAAAGCAAGCAATCTCAGTTGCCTCTTTTCTCTATTTGGGTTTTTAAAGTGGAAATCTATTTTTAGAGTGATCAGATCAGTGATTAAGTTATTTTGACTTAAGACTGAGTCAAAAACAAAGAGACTATAGGACAAGTGACTTAGCCACAGAAGCAATGTCATAGAAGCTCTAAAATAGAGTTTGGCATTGCTAGGGAGTTGAGTTATACAGGGAGGATTTAAAGTCTTATATCTGATCACATAGTCAAGAGTACTACTGTGAGGATAGTCTGATTATATAGCCAGAGAGTGCTACTGTGAGAACAACTTTGAAATAGGGTATTAGAGCAACACTAGACAGGTAGGACTCAGGAACAGGGCAAGAACAGTAGTCTAGGATTGAGAATTGGATTTCAAACATAACTGCTACTACAGTACACTGGCAGAACTTTATTTTAAAACAACTTCTTTTCAACTTCAACTTTTGAATTCATTTCCTTATGAATTTGCATGAGAGACACTGTGCTGATACATAGTGTCGACTAGGGTGCTTTCTTAGGAGAATATGAAGGAGGATCATACAGAGAAAAAGAAGGACAGATGATATGAAGGGCTGGAAATAACAGTAAAGGATACAGGGGGAAAGGATTAAGCATTCCAAACTAGGGTAACTAAGCAGGTCTAGGAAGAGACCCAAATGCGATAGATATAAACAGAGGAAAAGGGAAAGACAGAACCTGCTATATGTGCAGGAAGTGGGGCTATATAGCCAAAAATTGTTGGAAAAGATGGAAGAAAAAGAAGAGAGTAGTAGAAACACTGCAGGAGTCAGCAAAAGACAATGTAAGACAGTGAGCTCTTGACTAGCCTCCAATAATCTGTATAGTGTATTGCACCCAGAAAAATTGGGCAATAAAATAAATTTAGCTAATACTACTGAGAGAATAAGAGATATGCAGCACACACTATGGCTGCTAAGAGAAGTCTAGATGAAGGTGGGGTTAGAAAAGCTAGAGAACTATGAGGGAGTAGCAGTAAAAGCATTGCTAGACAGCAGAGTAACAGATCTGTTCATGAACACAATCTTTGCCAAGAAAAAGAGATTCAAAATGGAAAAATTAAAAAAAACCCTTCTAGTAAAAAATGTGGATAGTATGGTAAATGTGGAAGGAGCCATAATGTACCAGATGGAGTGCAATATGTTCTTCAAAGAACATATGAAGGGAACTAGAATAGACTTCTGCAACCTGGGCAAAACAGAAGTAATATTAGGAATGCCATGGCTAGCAGCTCATAATTCAGAAATCAATTGGGAAAAAGGGGAAGTTAAAATGACAAGATGCCCACCCATATGTGGGAAAAGAAAACAAGAAATGGAAAGAAAAGAGATAAAGAAAACAGAAGAAGAAGAAGACTCAGAAGCATTAAGAAAGTTGGTATCCAAGAAATTCTGGAAGTGGAAAAAGGTGTTTGAAAAGAAAGAGTCAGAACAGATGCTAGTGCAGAAGGCCTGAAATCATGCCATAAAGTTAAAGGAGGGGTTTGTGCCAAAAAAGAAGAAAGTGTATTTACTATTGAAAAAAGAAAGAGAGGAGATATAGACATTCATGGTGAATCTCATCCTCAAGAGTCATTTGTTAATATATATAGCAACTCTTGCATAGTTATCTTGCAACAAATCTTGGTAAAAGAAAAATGTCCATTCAGGGTAGTTAGGAATATCATAAAGAGGGTCTTCTAAAAGATTGGTGTGACTAAGAATCCATCAGATGAGCAATCTAGGAGGTTTCTGGATAAATATGATATCAGCTGTATTTTTATTGTTTTCTAAGATGATGTTGGTTAGGACTTTGTTCTTTCCAATGTTCTGAGAGAAAATTGTAAGGTTTTATTTAATCATACTGTCTTACTGCCTACAACTAGGCAAATTGAATTAGCTCTGGTTTTCTAGGCTTTTAGCTTCTTCTATAATGGTGTTAGTGAGATTGGTAAACACAGATACTATGACCTGTTTTTGAGAAGGTCTCTTAGTGGTGGATTGAATCTTTTTATTCTTGTGACCTAGTTTGGAGAATGCAGCATTATAGATCTCAATGATCTTCTTGTTTGGAAATGTAGGAAAAGCTTCTCTTATTCTGAGGATGTTTACTGACGAATTGACAACCTGAGCATAGAAAGGGGTAGAGGTTGTTTTGCCATATATTTTTGATTTTTCCATTTGTTTTTTAGTGGGACAGGGTGGAACAGGAGAAGGGATTTTTCAGTTGATAGTTTTCTTAGGGGTAGAGTTGTTATGTGTATTATTATCATAATTTTTGAGGTTGCCAAAATGAGTTTTGACATTATCCCTGATAGAGGTAGCACCAAATGAGTATAGTTGATCCTACCCAGATTTGAAAATAGTAGAAATAAAGTCCTAGGTAGATTCTCCAAATAGTTCAAGTTGTGCAATATTGTTGCTATTACATCCATTAAGGTTTCTTTGCTTAAGAAAGTAGGCCATACATTGCAGCAAGCATGCTATGTTGCATACATCGTTATGAAGAAATTCATTAGTTCTGAAGAGAGAAGTTGTCGTAAAGTTGCTATTTCACAAGCTGGGATCAGCTAGGACATTGGTGATATAGGGAATGACTGTGAGAGAGGATGGTTCTATTGATGTGTTTGTATTACCATTAGACACATGGTTAAATGTCTCAAAATGTAAGAGACCTCCATTTCTATGTTATTTTGAGCAGCTACATACTCAGTGTAGTCACACTCAAATGGCATGGATGAGTCATCTATGGGGGAGGAGGATGTACTGCAAGGACCTTGGTCATTGGCCCTTGTGGTAAGGTGACCACATTGTATGTTGAACATGGTGTTATCTAGTTGAGCAGTCATTTGTTCAGTATTTTGATTTATAGCAGTTCTTACAGGGGGAGTTATATTTTCTAATTCTCAATAGGCACTACCAAATGAGATGGTGGTACAAGAGAAAGAAGTGATTCCTTTTTATCTAACTCTCTCATGTGTCTGATCTTTAGAAAAAAATTGACTTGAGCTATTTTGCCAAGTCATAACATACTTGATTGCATAGTAAATGTTGGTAGGAGAAAGTTCATGTAGATGTCCTCTAACACTCTGAGAAAGGCTAGAGTATTCTTTCTTTCAAATATTAGAGATTGTACCAACACTGATGTTA
>Ga0153982_1000582_pt1 | contig 10091 bp, 13 predicted proteins | sample TSGA066MetaG_FD_104743 | JGI IMG/M metagenome (GOLD analysis project Ga0153982, IMG submission 104743) | Attine ant fungus gardens microbial communities from Georgia, USA - TSGA066 MetaG | ecosystem: Host-associated > Fungi > Mycelium > Unclassified | place: USA: Georgia, Alexander Wildlife...
CCTCAAGGCAATTAATATTAGTGGAGATATGAAGGCCTCAATGTTTGCACATGGACTTCATTAATTACCTATAGATAGTCATCTGTCCTTTTCTTAGAACAAAGGACAGCCTCCATATGGTTAGGTTATTACTATTTTAAATACAAAGGCACTACCATATGTAGAACAATAGGTAGTAGCATGTGATGATCTATCCTAGTACACAAACCATCACTTTCCTGTATTTAAGGACTCATAGTCTGAGAATTAGATCTCAGACTTAACAACATCTTTTGTCACTGTCTAAACTTCACATTTTTGAACCTTTTAAGATTCTAAAGCACCAATCACAAATAAGTAAGTGACCATTTGTGATACATAGTCCCAAATCTCTAAGTTGTGTTCTAGGTGTCAATCAATAGCCTATCTGTCTAAGTTTGTTACTAGTATACTGCTGGTCCTAGAGGTCAAGTGTCCTATCTCTATCAAGGTATATCCCATACAAAGTGGATCTAGAACATTCTCATCCAATAACTCTGTCTATAACCTGATGTCAGCTCATCTTACTTGCCTTCCAAGGTATTTGCATGAGCTTTAGGTCCAGTTCTACCTGCTCACTATTTCACATAACACTTTGGTATGTTCTAAGGACTAATAATAGGTTCTAGAGCAAATTTTAATTAGGAATTCATTGGTATAAGGCATATCAAATACTACTTTTTGTTGCAAATTCACTAGCAGTGTAACACTAGATCATGGTATTGGCTTGATTTTCTAACAGTCAGTAGTCTATATAGAAAAAAAATTGTATACTAAATGATAGATACCAGTGTCCAAAGTATGTTCTTGCTAATGTCTCAATTCTCCCTCTAGCCCCTATACCTTGTAACTGGACCAACCTTTCTCACACATAATACTTGTAAACAGACACTAAAACAAATACTCTAGTCAAACTCCTTTTCAGGTAGGTACTAGTGACTTTTTAATGAGCAAAAGCTCTATGAGAAGGACCTGTGTTAGTTCATTTTATCAACAGTATGTTTACCATTCTTTGTCAAAGCCCAACCTATGTGACTTCCTGTAATGGTAAAGGTGAAGCAAAGACAGCCTACCTATGTTTTGAGTATTGAGATTCTATCATTGCATTTTGATTAGAGGATTACAAACCCATCTAGACAGCAGTGTTAACTCAGCATAATCCTTTTGTATTGAAAAGGGCCACTACAAAGGTACTCTACCAGTAATGATATCATAAATATCTCTTTGGTAAAGACAGAGTTTGTTACCTTTGATATAAATATATTCCCTATATTGTCTTACTATCTCAGTTATCAATTGATACTATTAACTACTGAGGTAAGGCTTATCTTACAGAATACCTGATATCATATCTCTAATATATTCTATTAGCTTAATTTGTAAAAGGCAAGGATTGTTACCAATGTCATGACTTGGTAAAACAGCTAAGTCATTATTTAATATTTTTTTTTTTTTTTACTAGAGTAGAGCATGGGAAAGTATCACATGACCATCACAGAGTCACAAAGGTGTGACAGTACTCATGTCACAAAGGTGTGACAGTACTCATGTCACACATGGAGTCACAAGTCACAGTGATCTAACTAAATAAAACAAAACAAAATTAGAAAATGACTTAGCCATTTTGCCAAGTCATGACACAGTTGGCTTTATTCCAGCTCAGAAGTTGGCTCACTGACACTAGAACTCGATTTTACTACTAGAGCACTGTCTACCTTGGACCCTGCTCATCTTTTACTCTCATCTTATCAACCCTTAGCCAGTGATTATCACGATTGCTAGCCATCTTCATATATAGCTAAGCCCTTGGCTTAAAGGGACTTTGCAGTCAGTTAGGGACTGTAGGTGGAGACACAGTACTAAGCTCAGGTATTGCATTTGAGACCTGACCTCATAATTGAGTTGTGTTGAGTAATGTAGCTTTCATAGTATAAACCTTGTACTATACTCCATTGTGAGTGATATATGCAGAGGAGTAACAGTTACTTCTAGAAGGCCATCTAGATTAGAGATCCCATCTGTTGGGTGATAGTCTAACCATACTATTAGGGTAGTAGTTAGTAGAACAGTAGGCACCTAGCTGGGTAAAGATCTTATGCCCCAGCAGATGTAGTTTATATAGTAAGAATCACTATTAAATCCATACTCTTTTCTAGAGACGTAACACTATGTCTTTGGAACAATATAACTCTATCATGAGCAACTTGCTCAAAGAAAAATGCTCCCTCACCAAACTGAGAAAAGAACTTGAGAGAAGGAGAGGAAAGTTGTGTTTTGGTTGCAAAGGGTTTGGGCACCTGGTCTGAAATTGCAGGAAGTAGAAAGAGGCAGAGAAAGGGATAACAATATCCCAAAATAAGTTTGAAGTATTGAAGAGTAAAGTAATGCAATGTGGAGTAGAGGAAAGAATGATAAGAAGAGTAGGAGTGGTGAAGGTCGAGTGTTTCAAATATGGGGAAAAAGGGTATAAGTGTAGGGAGTGCCCATTGTGGAAAAGAGTAGCACATGTGGCAAAGCCACAAAAGGCACACCAACAGAAGAAGCTGGCATGCCCTGTAAAGAGAAAAGCACAGGAAAGAAGGTTAAGGAGAATAGAGGAAGAGAAGATAGTGCATATGGCCAAGCCATGAAAAGCACAGCAAAAGGAGTGAAGGAGAAGTTTGGTACACATCTTACAATGGAAGGCGCAGGAGCACTGTAGGAAGGGTATACCTAATGAGGTATGTTTATTAGAGTTGGAATGGTATATGAGAGAGATAATAGTAACATACATACAGTGTAAAAGATATAGAAAAAAGAGATATCATATAGAGAAAAATAGAGGGCAAGGGGTGATCAAGGACAGGCAGAAATAGTGTGGATGTCAAAAGTGTCATAACTTGGCAAAATAGCTAAGTCATTATTCAATATTTCTTTTTATTTTCTTTTCTTTTAGTTTCTAATTATCATTTTTCTTTTCTTTTTCTTTTCTTTTCTTTTCTTTTCTTATTGATGGACACGTGAGAGGAAAGTAACTCATAGGGAAGTGCAGGATAAAAGGAAGGGTTAGGGTTACTCTTCATGTATAAATAGTATACAGAATCTAACAAGAACTTTATCAAGTTCTTCTTGTCAAATGCTGATAAAGGAGCAATTGGCTTTATTCCGGCTCAAGAGTTGGCTAGTCTGACATTAGAACTCAATATCACATCTGAGCACTATCCACCTTGGACCTTGCTCATCTTTACTCTCATCTTATCAACCCTTGGTTGCTGATCATCACAATCAGTAACCACCTCTATACATAACCAGGCCCTTGGCTTAAGAGGACTTTGCAGTCAGTTAGGGACTACAGGTGGAAGTGTAGTACCAAGCCTAGGTGTTGTTGCTGAGACCTGACCTCATAATCAGGTGGTGTCTAGTAGAATACTTGTCCTTGTTCTTGGTATAAACCTTGTGCTATGGTCTATTGTGACTAGGTACATACAGAGGAGTGATAGTCATCTCTTAAGGAGCTGTCTAAATTAGGGATCCCATCCTTTGGGTGATAGTCTAACCATAGTATTAAGGCAGTAGTCAGTAAGAAAGTAAATGTCTGGTTGGGTGAAGATCTTGTGCCCCAATAGACGTAGTACTAAGTAAGATCACTATTAACTCTGTACTCTTGAGACGTCAACATAATGTCTCAAACCCAATATAAAACTCTCATGAGCAACCTGCTCAACGAAAAGCATCCCCTCACTAAACTAAGGGCATAATTGAAAGGAAGAAGAGGAAAGCTCTGTAAGAGCTGCAAGGGGTTCAGACACCTGGCCCAAAATTACAAGAATAAGAGAAAAGGAGAAAAAGGAGTAGCAATACCCCAAAATAAATTTGAAGCTTTGAGTAGTAAAGTAATGCAGTATAGGATAGAGGAAAGGATAGTAAGGAATGTGAGAATGGCAGTTATGAAATGTTTTAAGTGTAGAGAAAAGGGGCACAAGTGTAGGGAATACCCACTATAGAGAAAGAAGGAGAAGAAGGTAGAAAGGGTGGTGCGCCCTATATAGGAAAAAGCACACCAATAGGAGAGAAGGAAGCCAGCACACCTCAAAAGGGGAAAAGCACAGGAATGTAGTGAGAAAAGGGAGATGAGGAGGATGGAGGACAAGAAGGCAGTGCACCCTGCAAGGGAAGAAGCACAGCAAGAGTAGAGGAGGAGTTTAGTAGCAGAGTTGAGGAGGAGAGCAAAAGAGCATTGCGGAAAAGGGGTGCTAGAGGAAGCACTCCTACTAGAGTTAGGATAGTATATGAAGAAGGTAATAGTGATATATGTGCAATGTAAAAGATGTGGAGAGAAGGGATGTCATATGGAGAAAAATAGGAGGCAGGGGGTGATTAAGGACAAACAAAGATGGTGTGGATGCATGGGAAAGGCAGTATGGCCCAGAGAGGCAAAAGCACAGCAAAGCAGTGCATGACCAAAAGAGTTAGAAGGTGCAGCAAAAGAGGGGAGTAGTCGAAAAGAGGTCAAGAGAACCTTCAAAATGCTAAGAGAAGTGTGGATAACCATTAGAGTAGAAAAACTAGATATGCACGAGGGCATAACTGTAAAGGCACTCTTGGATAGTGGTGCCACAGAGATGTTTATGGACAAAAGAATAGCAGCTAGGCATGGGTTTAAGCTGCAGAAGTTAGAAAGACTGATAATGGTCAGAAATATGGATGGGATAAATAATAGTGGAGGGGCCATCACACACCAAGTAGAGTACAATGTGTACTACAAAGGCCACGTAGAAAGAATGAGGATGAACGTATGTAACTTGGGGAAAACAGAGATAATTCTGGAAATGCCACGGTTGGCAGCACATAACCCAGAAATAAATTAGGAAACAGAAGAAGTCAAAATGACAAGATGTTCATCCCTGTGTGGTGGAAAGAGCCAAAAGAGAGAAAAGGCCAAAAGAGTGGTGACCCTAGAGGAAGAGAAAATCGTTAGATAGACAATAGACGATAAGAAAGATTGGAAAAAAAAAGAAGAAATGGAGGAGGACTATAGAAAAATCAAGGAAATGGTCCCAAAAAGGTTTTTGAAGTGGAGGAAGGTATTTGGAAAGGTAGAGTCAAAGAGGATGCCGACCAGGAAAACTTGGGATCATGTCATAGATCTTAAAGAAACATTTAAATCATGAAAAGGAAGGATTTACCTATTGTCAAAGGACGAAAGGGAAGAAGTCCAGAAATTTTTAGAGGACCAATTAAGGAAAGGGTACATCAGACCCTCTAAACCACCTCAAACATCACCAGTTTTCTTTGTAGGCAAGAAAGACAGAAGCAAGAGAATGGTTATAGACTACTGTAATCTAAACAACCAAACAGTGAAGAATAACTACCCGTTACCATTAATCACAAAGCTAATCAACAACATGGGTAGCAAGAAAGTCTTTACCAAAATAGACCTTAGATGGGGATTCAATAACATCAGGATAAAAGAGGAAGATGAGTAGAAGGAAGTGTTTACAATGCATATTGGTTCCTTCGAACCAACGGTCATGTTTTTTGGAATAACAAACTTACCAGCAACATTCTAAACAATGATGAACAAAATTTTGAGAGACCTGATAAATGAAGAAAAAATAGCAGCATTTGTAGATGATATATTAGTGGGGACAGAAACGGAGGACGGCCATGATGAAATTGTGAAAGAAATATTGAAGAGGTTAGAAGAGAATGACTTGTATGTTAAGCCAGAGAAATGTGTGTAGAAGGCAAGGAAAATAGGATTCTTAGGGGTTGTCATTAGACCAAATGGAATAGAGATAGAGGTAGAAAAGGTAGACAGGATACTCAGTTGGCTAGAACCAAAAAATGTGAAAGACGTTAGAAAGTTTTTAGGCCTCACAAATTATTATAGGAGATTTATCAAAGACTTTGCTCGAGTAGCAAGGCCAATGAATGTGCTAATGAGGAAAGATGAGAAGTGGTGGTGGGGAGAAGAATAGCAGAAAGCATTTGACAAGCTGAAAAGGATCTTCACTAGTAAACCAATATTAGCAACCCCAGGTTTAGACAAGAAATTTAGGGTAGAAGCTGATACTTCAAATTATGCTACTGGAGGAGTACTCTCAATGAAGTGCTCAGATGAAAAGTAGAGACCAATCACTTTTATTTCTAAATCTCTAAGTGATACAAAAAGGAACTATGAGATACACAATAAAGAAATGCTAGTGGTCGTTAAATGCTTAGAGACATGGAGACATTTCCTGGAAGGAGCAGTAGAAAAATTTGAGATTTGAACAGATCACAAAAACCTCGATTATTTTATGAAAGCATAGAAGTTGAATAGGAGGCGGAAAATAGGCTCTATACCTATCTTGTTTCAACTTCACCCTGAGACATGTTCCAGGAAGCAAGATGGGAAAGGCTAACAGTCTGAGCAAGAGACCAGACTAGAGAATTAGAGTGGAAAAGGACAATGAGAACAAGACATTAGTAAAACTAAAGTGGCTAGAAATAAGAAGAACAAAAGTAATAGAAATAATAGTAAATGGGGTAGATCTACTAGAAAAAGTAAGGAAGTCAAAAGTAAAAGACGACAAAGTAGTAAAAACAGTAGAAGAAATGAAAAGAGCAGGAGTGAAAATATTAAGGGATGAGGAGTGAAGAGAAGTTAACGATGTTATGTACAAAGAAGAGAAGGTCTATATACCAAAAGATGATAAGCTTAGAGTGGAAATAATCAGGCTACACCACGATATGCCAGTAGGAGGTCATGGAGGACAGTAGAAGATGGTAGAGTTAGTTACCTGGAACTTCTGGTGGCCAGGAGTGACTAAAGAAGTGTTGTAATATGTAGAAGGCTACGACGCTTGCTAGCACAATAAAAATCGCACAGAACAACTAATGGGCAAGTTAATGCCTAACTCAATACCCAAAAAACCTTAGATGTACATATTGGTAGATTTCATTACTAAGCTACCTCTGGCTCAAGGATACAATTTGATCTTAGTAGTAGTAAACTGACTGACTAAAATAGTCCACTTTATACCAATTACAGAGAAGACATCAGCAGAGAATTTAGCAAGGCTGTTTAGAGATAATGTATAGAAACTACATGGTCTACCTGAAAGTATCATATCAGATAGAGGACCACAATTTGCAGCAGGATTAATGCAAGAGTTGAATGGGATATTGGAAATCAAAAGTAGATTGTTGATGGTATTTCACCCTCAGACAGACAGGCAGATAGAGAGGATCAATCAGGAGTTAGAACAGTACTTAAGAATGTTTATCGATCATAGGCAAGAGTAGTGGCTGGAATGGTTAGGAAAGACAGAGTTTGTGTACAACAATAAAATGTACTCAAGTACTCGGATATTGCCCTTTAAGGCAAACTATGGACAAGATCCTAGGATGGGGTTTGAAGGAAGGAAGAAGAGAAAGTATAAGGGAGCAAAGAAATTCATTGAGAAGATAAAAGAGATATAAGTGAAAGTGAAAGTGGCACTAGGAAAGATGCAGGAAGAGATGAAAAAACATATAGATAGGAAGAGAAAAGAAGCAGATGACTATAAAGTAGAGGACTTAGTGATGTTAAGTACTAAGGACCTGAAGTACCAAATGGTCAGAAGGAGGACAGAGAAGTTGACGGAGAGATTTGTAGGCCCTTATAAGATTAAAAGGATTGTATCATCAAATGCAGTCGAATTAGAACTACCTAGCATGATTAAAATACATCTGGTAGTAAATGTTAGTAGAATATGTAGATATGTAGGGCAAGTGAAAGGACAGAAAAAGGAGCAACCAGCTCCGGTAATAATTAAGAGAGAAGAGAAATGGGAGGTAGAAAGGATACTAAATAAATGACAGATTAGAGAGAAGGACAAGTATTTAGTACAATAGAAAGAATTTATAGAGGAGTCCGATACTTGGGAAGGAAAAGAGAATTTAGAAAATGCAAAAGAGGCAATCGAAGAGTTCAAAAAAGAATACCAGTGAGATATGGAAGATGTGGCAAAACAAGAACATAAGGAAAGAACATTTAGGAAAGGAGAATTGCCAGGGAGATTTATGGCAAGAAAACTGTTTGGGTAGTCAGAATCAAGAGTATTGGGGAAGGTTGAAAAGAAATTGGAAACGGTGGAAAGGCAAACAATCAGGAAGAAGAAGAATAGAAATAATTGCAGAAGAAGAAGAAGTCGAGAAAGAAAAACCAGGAGTTAGAGAATGGATAAAAGAAGATAACAACAAGATGGGTAATATGGTAAACCCATACTACAAATTGTAAGAAAATTCCTCAAGACAAGGAAACTTAAGAGGGGGGTGGTATCATGACTTGGCAAAACAGCTAAGTCAATATTTATATTTCTTTTCTTTTTCTTTTTCTTTAGATTATTACTAAGGTGGAGTGTGGAAAATATCACATGACAGTCACATAGTCACAAAGGTGTGACCAAAGTCACAGAATGGTCACATCATGTCACATAGTCACAAGTCACTGTCACAGAATGTGACAAAGAAGTTAGCTGATGGACATGAGAACTGTGGGAGACAGGGTGCATAGCCACAATAGTAATTGTATATAGTATAGCAAAATCTAACGGGGACTCTATCGAGTTTTCTTTGTCAATCGCTGAACAAAGAGCAGTTGGCTTTATTCCAGCTTGGAGTTTAGCTTTCTTACAAAAAGGAAGGGTTAGGGTTACTCTTCATGTATAAATAGTATACAGAATCTAACGAGAACTCTATCGAGTTCTCCTTGTCAAACGCTGATAAAAAAGTAGTTGGCTTTATTCTAGCTCAGGAGTTAGCTAGTCTGACAAAAAGAAAAAAGAGAAGAAAGCGGTGTACTCCACAAAGGAAAAAGTGCAGCAAAGTAGCGCATAACCAGAAGAGTCAGAATGTGCAGCCAAAGAGAGAGATAGTCAAAGAGAAGTTAGGAGAACTTTCAAGATGCTAAGAGAAGTGTGGATAAGTATTGGAGTAGAAAAGTTAGTTAGATATACATGAAGGTATAACTGTAAAGGCACTCTTGGACAGTGGTGCCACAGGGATATTCATGGACAAAAGGATGGCAATAAGACATGGGTTCAAGCTGCAGAAATTAAAAAGACCAATAATGGTCAGAAATGTGGATGGAACAAATAATAGTAGAGGGGCCATTATACACCAAGTAGAGTGCAATGTGTATTACAAAGGCCATATAGAAAGAATAAGGATGGATGTGTGTGACTTAGGAAAAACAGAAGTAATTCTGGAGATGCCATGGTTAGTGGCACACAACCTGGAAATAAACTGGGAAATGGGAGAGGTTAAAATGATGAGATGCCTGTCCCTGTGTGGTAGAAGGAGTCAGAAGAAAGAAAAAGTAAAAAGGGTACTAACCCAAGAGGAAGAAAAGATCATCAGATGGACAATAGACAATAAAGAGGATTGGGAAGAGAGGAAGAAATTGAAGAGGACCACAGAAAAATCGAAGAGATGGTCCCAAAGAAATTTTTAAAGTGGAAGAAAGTGTTTGGGAAGGTAGAGTTGGAGAGAATGCTGACCAGGAAAGTTTGGGATCATGCCATAGATCTCAAGGAGACATTCAAGCCACAAAAAGGAAGGATTTATCCTCTATCTAAAAACAAAAGGGAAGAAGTCCAGAATTTTGTAGAAGATCAATTAAGAAAGGGGTATATCAGACCATCTGGAGATTGCAGAGCAGTCATCAATCCCTTCGGTTCGAAGGTGAGGAGACGATGGGTTAATAAAATAATTTTTACTCAAGGATTGTCATTTAGGACATGTTTCTTTGTGTTGGGCCTTATTCGTCCACCACACAAGGTGCTGAGATCTTGGAGGACTATAACTGGATGTCATCGTCATCACCACTAGGGACTCCAACAGGTGTTTGTCTGCCTGATGATCTCGAGAAATTCATCAAGGTTGGCGTCTTCTATAGATATGACATTGTCAGCTAATCCTATGTTTCTGAAGATACCAATCTGCAATACATCCCCGAGAAGAAGGATACCCGGTTGATACTGCCTGTGTCAAATCATGAGATCGAGATTGTGACTGCGATGCAGAACATGGCTAATACTGTAATTGCAAATGCAGCTTCGCGGACG
>Ga0153982_1000587_pt1 | contig 10066 bp, 8 predicted proteins | sample TSGA066MetaG_FD_104743 | JGI IMG/M metagenome (GOLD analysis project Ga0153982, IMG submission 104743) | Attine ant fungus gardens microbial communities from Georgia, USA - TSGA066 MetaG | ecosystem: Host-associated > Fungi > Mycelium > Unclassified | place: USA: Georgia, Alexander Wildlife...
AAAAATGTAAATTTTCAGAAATGTTTGAAATATATGAAAGAGACTTTTTAAAATAAATTTAAATTTACCTATTGACTAATTGTGATTTATTAGCTATATACAATAGTACAATGATTTAGGAACAAAACATCAGAAAGAACTTTCCAAAACAATAAGGGGGCATAATTATGAGAAACTTTGAAACAAGCAACATAAGAAATATATCTCTTTTAGGACATAGAGGAAGTGGAAAAACTACTCTTACAGAAGCTTTGCTGTATATTTCTAAATTTTCAAACAAAATGGGATCTATAGAAGAAGGAACAACAGTATCTGACTTTGACAAGGAAGAAACTCGTAGATTATTTTCAATAAATACTTCAATAGTTCCTGTAGAATATGGTAACTGTAAGTATAATTTTCTAGATACTCCAGGATACTTTGACTTTTCTGGTGAAGTATACTCAGCAGTAAGAGTTTCAGGAAGTGCTGTTATAGTAATGGACGCTACATCAGGAGTGGAAGTAGGAACTGAAAAAGCATGGAGAATATTAGAAGAAAGAAAACTTCCAAGAATAATTTTTATTAACAAAATGGATAAGGGATATATTAATTATGAGAAACTTTTACATGAAATGAAAGAAAAATTTGGAAAGAAAATTGCTCCTTTTTGTGTACCAATTGGTGATAAAGAAGAATTTAAAGGATTTGTAAATGTAGTAGAATTAATAGGAAGAATATTTAATGGTGTAGAGTGTATAGATGGACCTATACCTGAAGATTTAGATATATCAGAAGTAAGAAGTTTATTACTTGAAGCTGTAGCAGAAACTGATGAAGCATTAATGGATAAATACTTTAATGGAGAAGAATTTACTCTGGAAGAGATAAAAACAGGATTACACAAGGGGGTAATTTCAGGAGATATAGTTCCTGTAATAGTTGGATCAGCTATACAGGGAATAGGGGTTCATACTTTATTTAAAATGATATCTGATTATATGCCTACACCAACTGAAATGTTTAATGGAGAAAGAATTGGAACTAATCCTGTTACTGGGGAGCCAGAAGCTAGAAAGATATCTAAAGATGAACCTTTCTCAGCAATAGTTTTCAAAACTCTAGTTGACCCATTTATTGGAAAAATATCATTATTTAAAATAAATTCAGGAACATTGAAAAAAGATACAGAAGTATTAAATCCTAATAAAAATAAAAAAGAAAGAATAGCTCAGATTATATATCTAAGAGGAAATAAGCAGGAAGAGGCTCAAGAACTTGTGGCAGGAGATATTGGAGCTACAACTAAACTTCAGTTTACTCAGACTGGAGATACACTTTGTGATAAAGATAAACCTATAGTTTATGATAATATTGAACTTCCAGAAGCTTGCTTATATTCAAGTGTAGAACCTGCTCAAAAGGCTGATGATGAAAAATTAAGTACTTGTCTTCAAAGAATGATGGAAGAAGATCCTACATTTGTTATGCATAGAAACGCTGAAACTAAACAACTCTTAATTGGAGGACAGGGAGAAAAACATCTGTATGTAATTCTTTGTAAAATAAAGAATAAATTTGGAGTACATGCTGTACTTACTGATCCAGTTGTATCTTATCGTGAAACAATAAAAGGAACAACTTCAGTTCAAGGAAAACATAAAAAACAATCTGGTGGAGCAGGACAATATGGAGATGTTCATATCAAATTTGAACCATGTGAAAATGAATTTGAATTTGTAGATGAAGTAAAAGGAGGAGTAGTTCCTAAGACATATATGCCAGCAGTTGAAAAAGGACTTTTAGAAGCAAGGGAAAAAGGAATCCTCGCAGGATATCCTGTTATTAATTTCAAAGCAACTATATTTGATGGATCATATCATCCTGTAGATTCTAACGAGATATCTTTCAAACAGGCAGCTATACTTGCATTCAGAAAAGGTATGGAGTTGGCAAAACCAATTCTTTTGGAACCTATAATGAAACTTGAAATTGTAGTTCCAGAAAATTACATGGGAGATGTAATGGGAGATATGAATAAACGTAGAGGAAGAATATTAGGAATGGAACCTAATCATTATGGAGAACAGGTATTGAGTGTGGAAGTTCCTCAAGCTGAAATATTAAAATATGCTCTTGATCTTAGAGCTATGACTCAAGGAAGAGGACATTATAGATTTGAATTTGCAAGATATGAAGAAGTGCCAGAAGTATTAGCCAAAAAAATAATTGAAAGCAGAAAAGCATAATATTATATTAAAAGAGGCTGTTTTTAGTAAAGAAATTTGCTGAAAGGCCTCTTTATTTTAGGGGGATAAATGGAAGAAATATGTATAGTAGAATTTGAAGATAAACATCTTGAAGGATTTAAGAAATTAGGGTATGAATGGCTTTTAAAACATGATTTGCTGGAACCTGTAGATGAAGAAATGTTGAATGACCCTAAAGGAAAAATAATGGATAAGGGTGGATTTGTATATATTGCAGAAATAGATAATGAATGTGCAGGAACTGTTTCATTGGGTAAATTAGGAAATGGAGATTTTGAAATATTAAAACTTGCTGTTTCAGATGCACATCAAGGAAAAAGAATTGGAAGTTTACTATTGGAAAAATGTTTTGAAAAAGCAAAAGAAGAAGGAGCGAAAAAACTTATACTTTATTCAAATCATAAACTAAATGCAGCTCTTCATTTATATAAAAAATATGGATTTGTAGATTTAAAATGTGATGAAAATAAATATGAGGAAGCTGATATAAAAATGGAATGTATTTTATAAAAAAAAGAGAAACTCGAGACAATGAGTTTCTCTTTTTTAAATTAAAATGTATATTTTACTCCTAAAGAAACAGAGGATTCAAAATGATTCCTATTAATTAAACCATGAAGTCCTACATTATATTCTAAAAGAGTTTTAGTAGTATATGAAGCATTTATATTTATAACTTCTGTATCTTTGGATGTTTTTAATGCAGGTATTGTGTAATGCACATCAGGCTTAAAAATAAAATCAGCATGGGTATTTCTAGGTTTTTTGCTTGAATGATACCATGTAAAGTCTCCATTAATATTCCAAGATTCGGAAATATTATATTTATATTTTAATCCAGCTTTTGAAATAAGGGATGGAGAAGTATTTTTTTTGATATTTAATGCATAATTATCTTCATCAGCAATTGTATCCTGTTTTTCACTATAGCCTTGATCTTTATTCCAGATATAATCTAATCCAGCATAAGGATATACATAATTTTTCTTGTTATTTCCAGTTAGGATATATCCAGTTTCCCATCCAAAAGAAGTAAGAAATGAACCGAATTTTCCTGTTATTTCTCTTTTATTATAATTATCTTCTCTATCTAATATTCGTCTTTTTAAGCCATGATGTGAGTATCCAAATCCTCCTTGAAAAATATTTAGCCAGTTATTTTGAAGATAAGAAATACTTCCAATCAGTGTAAATGAATCAATATTCTCTGTACTGCTGCCCTTATCTTTGAAATTAGCTTTACTTCCTATATAGCCATAATTTAAGCCAAATGTAAAATTGTTGTAAGGAAAAATAGACTGTCCATTGAAACCATATGACCTGTATGAATAAGATGGGTGATAGGAACTTCCATAATATCTACCATAAGATGAAATAAGTTCAGCAGATTGAATATTAGAATTAGGATTTAAATTAAATTCTCTATTCAAAGAGTAGTTTCTTTCTCTTGCTTTCATATTGTTAATTTCATGAATATTAGATTTTGGATAATTATAGATAGAGTCAAACCACCAACTATATCATTACTAGGAGCAGGATTATCAGGTTTTTTATTTAAGACAAGGTATAATATTCCATTTTCTTTATCATATTCATAATTTCCAAGCCATCCATCAGCAACATTTGTTACATCTATTTTTCCTATATTGCTGTTAATGCTGTCTTTGATGTAGACAGTAGGTATTTTAATCACAGTATCATTCGTTACATACAAAGAGTCAACAGGCTTTTCATTAATTGTACCATTGTTAATGAGTTTACCAGTACTCAATGTAGGAGTAAGAAGATCACTTACCTGTATATTTAATGTTAATTTTACATCAGAATCAACAATAAAAGTTCCACCTAATTTTTCTTTAGATATAGATGGTCTAGAAACAGAAGATGGATTTTCTCTAAATTTATCAGGAACCACAAGAGTCAGATCATTATTTAAATTCCATATGCCAGACTTTACTGCTATATTGGAAAAGTTTTGAATAGTAAAATCAATTGTACCATTAGTAAGAGGCTTATCAGTTGATGGTGTTTCAGATAAAATAAGAGTATCAGTACCTTTATTTCCTTCAACTATCCCTTTTATTTTAGAGGCAGTACCAAGTTCTAAAATATTGCTTCCAGTTCCCATAAGAATAGCAATTTTTCCCTCTTGCTCTATTGTACCATGGTTGGCAAAAGATGAAGAATTACTTACAGAAACTCCAACATTTCCTTTATTGGCAATGATACCATAATTTTCTCCATGTCCTCCATTTTGAATTGCAAGTCCATAACTTGAACCATTTTTTATTTCACCAGCAGCAGAATTTATAAATGTACTGTTATATACAGAGACACCAAATTTTCCTTTATTGGCAATAATACCATTATTTATTCCTTTGCTGTTAGCATCAACTGTGAATCCGTAATTTCCACTATTGGAAATAGTTCCATCATTTGTACCAACACTATTATGTATATAGAAACCTGTATTTCCATTATTGGATATTATTCCACTTTTTTCATTTACTGCTTCTTTAGTAGAATAAGCAGAAATTCCATATTCTCCCTCATTTTCTATTTTTCCAAAATTAGATACTTTCTCTCCATCAATAAGCCTTATTCCAAAACTTCCATCATTAAAAATTTCACCACCTTTTCCATTAACTACTACTGAATCACCAGAGACATCAATTCCATAATCACCATTGTTTTTTATTGTTCCAAAATTTTGTATTAAAGAAAATGAGGAACCTGTTATTCCATGAGAACCATTATTTTCTATAATACCAGTATTTAGTATATCTGTATGATTAGCTCCCACTATGCCATTATAGATTATTTCTGAATTAGTTATACTTTCATTTTCTCCAGCAGGACTATTTAAGTACATACCAAGAAATATGAAAATTAATAGATATTTTTTCATTTTTCTCTCCTTGTAAAGTATATATTAATTGACTTTCCCCTACACTTTACAGTTATTAGGTAAAATTTTAAAAATCCTTTTATTTTTTAACAAATTATAGTAATATATAAGAAAGTACTAGGTTATAAAGGAGCTGTGTATGTTTATTCTTGAAAAAATAATCTCATCAATATTATTGTCGCCATTGCCATTCATTTTAATTTTTCTTTATATAGGATTAAAAAACATACTTAATAGGAAGATAAAATTTGGAATTATCTTAATTTTAATTGGAATTGGAACTTATTTAGGGACAAGTGACTTTTTTATAGATAGATTTCTTTTTAAATTGGAAAGTGAATATCCATTAGTATCAACAGTGAAATTACAAGATGCAGATGTTTATATCCTTTTAGGAGGAGGAATAATACCAAACAGTGCTGGAGGAAATGTACCAGCAGAGGGTGCTAATACAAGAATAATGAAAACTGCACAGTTTTATAATAAATATCCTAAAAAAATATACGTATCTGGGGGCAGTCCACTTCAGAATAAGGAAAGTGAAAGTTCTGTATATAGAAGAGAATTGATAGCTTTAGGAGTACCAAGTGAAGATATTATAATAGAGGAAAAAAGCAGAAATACAAAAGAAAATGCTGTATATATAAGAAAAATGATGGAAGAAGCAAAAGAAAAAAAGGCAGTATTGATTACATCAGCATTTCATATGCCACGAAGTGTAAAAACCTTTGATAAAGGGGAGGGGGGATTAATATTTTATCCTGCTCCTTGTGATTTTATGGCAAAAAGTGAAACAGAAAATTTCTTTGATTATATTCCTGAATATAACAATTTTAAAAAATTAAAATTGTTCTTGAAAGAATATGTTGGAACAGTGTATTATAAAATAAGATATTAATTCTAAAATAAAAGAAATTAAGGGGGAAAAATGCTGGGAAGAGAAATTTATATTCAAAGAAGAGAAGTGCTTAAAAAAAAACTGGGAAAAGGTGTTGTGATTCTTCCAGGAAACAATGAATCACCTAGAAATTATAAGGATAATTGTTATTCTTTCAATCAGGATTCAACATTTCTTTATTATTTTGGAATGGATATTCCAAGCCTTATAGGGGTAATAGATATAGATAATGATAAGGAATACATATTTGGAACTGATTTTACATTGGATGATATAGTTTGGATGGGGGAGCAAAAACTTCTTAAAACTTATGCAGCAGAAGCAGGAATAGAAAATTTTATTGAGATGTCAGAATTTGAAAAATTTGCAGCTCAGTTAAAAAAAGATGAAAGAAACATTCTTTTGATACCTCAATATAGAGCAGATAATATGTTGACAATAAGCAAAGCTTTAGGATTAGATCCATTTAAATATGATGAATATACATCTTTGGATTTAATAAAAGCTATAATAGAACAAAGAAACGTAAAATCGCAAATAGAAATAGAAGAGATAGAAAAAGCAGTAAACATAACAAAAGAAATGCATATTACTGCTATGAAAACAGTAAAAGCAGGAATGAAAGAATATGAAGTAGTAGCAGCTATTGAAGCAGTAACAAAGAAATATTATGGAGAAACTTCATTTTTTACTATATTTACTAAAAATGGACATATTCTGCATAATCATGGATATGATAATACTATTGAAGATGGAGATATGATTGTTCTTGACTGTGGAGCAAAGAACAGAGAAGGATATTGTGGAGATATGACAACTGCTTTTCCTGTAAATGGAAAATATAGCAATAAACAGAAAGATATATATTCTCTATTGATAGAAATGTTTGAAAAAGCAGAAGGAATGGTAAGACCTGGAATAAATTATAAAGATGTGCATTTGGCTGTTTCAAAAGTATTAGCTGAAGGTATGATAAAAAGAGGATTAATGAAAGGAAATGCAGATGAGGCTGTAAAAGCTGGGGCTCATGCTGTGTTTTTCCCTCATGGACTAGGACATATGCTGGGATTAGATGTACATGATATGGAAAATCTTGGAGAAGATCTTGTAGGATATGAAAGTTTTCCTAGAGATATGCAGTTTGGATTAAAATCTTTAAGATTGGCGAGAGTATTAAAAGAAGGGTATGTATTTACTATAGAACCAGGTATATATTTTATTCCTGAACTTGTGAAAAGATGGAAAGCAGCAGGAAAATTTATGGAATATCTGAATTATGATAAAATAGAAGAATATTTTGGATTTGGTGGGATGAGATATGAAGGAGATTTTGTAATTACTGCTGATGGTGCTAGAAGATTGGGAGATAAAATGCCTAAATACTATAATGAAATAGAAGAAATTATGAAAAAATAAACTGTTGTCTGCTGGTCAGAGGAGATAGAAAATGATAAGAACAAGCAAATAAGCCTCTTGAAAATATGAAAATTCAGGAGGGAAAAAATGAAATTTAAATATATAGATATAGATAATTGGAAAAGAAAAGAATATTTTTATTACTATTATAAAAATGTAAAATGTACTTTTACAATGAATGCAGAATTGGATATAACAGAACTGAGAATAAATTTGAAAGAGAAAAATATAAAGCTCTATCCTGTACTTATATATCTTTTATCAAGAATTGTAAATAAATATACAGAATTTAGAATGAGTATAGACAAGGATGAAAAACTTGGATATTGGGAAAATATGATGCCTGCTTATACTGTTTTTAATAAAAAGGAAGAAACATTTTTCAATTTATGGACTGACTATGAGGAGGATTTTTCAAAATTTTATAAAAATTATTTAAAAGATGAAAAATTATATGAAAATAGTGAGAGTATGTTTCCAAAAGGAGAAATACCATCTTATACATTTTCAATTTCAATTATACCATGGGTAAACTTTACTGGATTTAATTTAAATATATATTCAGATGGAAGTTATCTTCTTCCTATATTTACTTTTGGAAAATATGTGAAAAAAAATGATAAAATAATAATTCCTCTTTCTATACAAGTACATCATGCTGTATGTGATGGATTTCATGCTGGAAGGTTTTTTAATGAACTGCAGAAAATGTGTATAGATAGAGATTGGCTGAAGATATAAAGATTGAAAGAGAGAGAAAAATCAAAAAAATAATGATTTTAACTCTCTCTTTTTTTAATAAAGTAAATGGAGAAAATATATGGAAGCTGTATTTGGAGAAAAAAATGATTTTAAAAGCTGGGTGGAGCTTGTAAAGCTTGTAAGTGGAAACTTTCCGGGGTTAGATTTGGAATGTTATAAAAATATTTTGATAGAGAAAATGGAGAAAAATGAAACAATAGTGGTAAAGGAAAATGAAAAAGTAGTGGGAGCTTTAGTCTTTTCTTATACTGAACAGGAAATAAGCTTTTTAGCAGTACATCCAGAATGTAGAAATAAAGGAATAGGGTTGAAACTTATAAAAAAAGTTATCTCATTATTTCCAATAGGAACAAAGCTGGTTGTAATTACTTATAGAGCTGGAGATGAAAAGGGAAGAAATGCTAGAAAATTATATAAAAAAGCTGGTTTTTCAGAAGGAAATCTCATAACAGTATTTGATTACCCATGTCAGGAATTTATTTATATTATAAAGTAAATTGAAAAGAGGACATTTCTTAAATAAAAATATAATTTTAGAATTATTATAGCAGAGAGTTTTATTAGTAATTTTGATTATAAAATATAGAGAAGTGAATAATGCAATAATTAGGCTAACTAGAATTGCTGATATTTAATTATTGAAAATTCACTTTAATAGAATATTACTATTTTTTATATTTTATCTGTATAATTAACTACACAACTCTTTTAATTTCTAAAATTTACTTTAAATTTAAAGATGTCCTCATTTTTTTATTAGAACAGTATTTTTTTTACAGCTGGAACAGCAGAAGCTATAAGTTTTCCACGATTAAAACTGTACAATACTTCACTTTGCTTATTTAATACATTATAAAAATTATCATTATTTAATACAATAAAGCTGGCAGGCTTACCTTCTTTTATCCCATAAGAATTTCCCAGATGGAGAGTACGGGCAGCATTATGAGTAATAAGCTTGTAGCTGTTAAGAATTTCTTCATATCCCATCATTTGACATACATGAAGTCCCATATGTACTACTGTCATCATATTTCCATCTCCAAGAGGATACCAAGGATCAAATATATCATCATGCCCCATAGAAACATTGTTTCCATTTGCAAGAAGTTCCTTTACACGTGTAACTCCACGACGTTTAGGATAAGTATCAAATCTTCCCTGAAGATGTGTATTAACAAGAGGATTGCAAACAAAATTGATATCACTCATTCCTAAAAGACGGAATAGTTTACTGCAGTAAGCATTGTTGTAACTGTGCATAGCAGTAGTGTGGCTGGCAGTTACCATATCTTTCATTCCACTTTCAAGAGCACGACAAGCTAATACTTCTAGACCTTTTGATTGCTCATCATCTATTTCATCACAATGGACATCTACCAAACGCCCATATTTTTCAGCAAGTTCCATACAGAAATTAACACTTTCTACTGCATATTCACGAGTAAATTCAAAATGAGGTATAGCACCTACACAATCAGCTCCCATTTTTACGGCATTTTCTAAAAGTTGTTTTCCATTAGGATAGCTTAATATCCCTTCTTGAGGGAATGCAACTATTTGTATATTTACAAAATCTTTTAATTCTTCTTTAAGTTCAAGCATTCCTTCCATAGCAATAAGTGTTGGGTCAGTAACATCTACATGAGTACGAACATGCTGTATACCATTAGAAGCTTGCATTTTTATAGCACGACGAGCACGATCTTTTACATCTTCCTTATTTAGTTTTTCTTTTCTTTTAGACCAGCATTCAATTCCTTCAAAAAGAGTTCCAGACATATTCCATACTGGATCTCCAGCAGTAAGACAAGTATCAAGATGTACATGACT
>Ga0153982_1000588_pt1 | contig 10059 bp, 8 predicted proteins | sample TSGA066MetaG_FD_104743 | JGI IMG/M metagenome (GOLD analysis project Ga0153982, IMG submission 104743) | Attine ant fungus gardens microbial communities from Georgia, USA - TSGA066 MetaG | ecosystem: Host-associated > Fungi > Mycelium > Unclassified | place: USA: Georgia, Alexander Wildlife...
TCCAAATCACCCCAGCCAGCAATGCCAGCCCGAGTAGTACCTGTTGAATGGTGGTTCCCTTCACGCGCATGGCGTGGAGTTAAGCATCTGTTAGGAGGGAAATCAATCCCTTTTTCCTTAATAATCCGTGACCTGCGTTAACTTCCTTTCAGCTCACAGAAGAAATAGCCCGCAACCCAGGATCTGTACTAATTCGGTTTGCCCAGCCGCGCCCTGCCTCTGTCCTCGCTGTTAGACGCGCACGCCGGCCGCGTTCTGCGATCTGAAATCGGATCTCTAGATCGGCCATGGGCAGCGCAGCGGCGCTGCGCTCTGGCCATTCGACCAGCCAGAGTGCGGCGACGACGTCGGTCAAACCCAAGAATTCCAGTTCCCCCACCTCGACGATGCGGTACAAATCCAGGTGCAGAGCCTCTGCCGCATTGGGCAGGGAGTAGCGCTCGACCAGGGTGTAGGTGGGACTGCGGATTGCCCCACGGACCCCCAGAGCGCGCAACGCCGCCCGAGCCAAGCTGGATTTGCCCGCGCCGAGATCGCCGATCAGATACACCACCGCCGGCTCCGGCCGGGTCGCCGCTAGCAACGTGCCAAGGGCATTGGTGGCGTCGATATCGGGGAGCAATAGCTCGAGCGCGATCTGGTTCACTCGGAGGATGATGGATTTGCCGCGCCGCGCAGACAAGCCAACACATCCGATGGCAACAGACCGCGTGCACCGGCACGAGCAGCGAGGTCGCCTGCATGGGCATGCAGCAATGCACCAGTGCACGCGGCATCGAAAAGCGCATGACCTTGTGCGAGCAAACCGGCGATCACCCCGGCGAGGACGTCGCCCATGCCACCAGTCGCCATGCCCGGATTACCGGCGCCAATGACCACGCTGCGTACGTGCGGTGCTGCGACCACCGTACCCGCTCCTTTGAGCACGACCACGCAATCAAAGCGCGCAGCAAGATCGCGCGCCGCGTGATAACGATCGCTCTGCACCGACTTGATATCGCTTGCGAGCAATCTTGCCGCCTCGCCAGGATGTGGAGTCAGCACCGCTGCGGGCAGCGGCTGTGGTGTTGCGGCGAGCAGAGTCAGTCCATCGGCATCGAGCACCAGCGGTTTGCCGCTGCCCAGCGCCTTGGCATACCAATGCCTGCCCCAAGCATGAGTACCCAAACCAGGGCCCACCGCCAATACGTCTGCGCGTGCGAACAAAGCAGCAATCGCATCCGCTGCAACGTCCGATGCGAGTGCATCCTCGCTGTCGATCGATGTGCCCCATGCCATACACTCGGGCAGGCGCGCCAATAATGCCGCTACGTGGTCGGGTCTGGTTAGGACGCTGACCAGACCCGCACCGACGCGCAATGCGCCGTGCGCGCTCAGGACGATCGCGCCACCGGTGCCGTGGTCGCCACCCACACACAACACCCGGCCGTGGTTGCCTTTATGGGTGTTGCGCGAGCGTGTCGGTAAACGGGCAGCCAGCGACGCAGGTTCGATCTGATCAGCGGTAGCGAGCACGTCATGCCAGGCTTGTGCAGGCAGCTCCAGCGTGGCGAGTCTGGTTGCGCCTACATGTTCCAGCGCGGCTCCGGTACGCAGCCCCTGATGCGAGGCGATGAACTCCAAAGTGCAGTCGGCGCGCACCGCAGTACCGGCCACTGCGCCAGTATCGCTATCAACACCGGAAGGCACGTCCAGCGCCAGGATCGGTGTACCGGAACGGTTGAGCGCATTGATCAAAGCTGCGCTCGCGGCTTTGGGCGCAGACGCTAGGCCAATACCGAATAGCGCGTCGACGAAGAGATCTGCTTCCGGCAACGCATCCGAAAAGACTAGGACCCGCCCGCCCGCTGCGCGATATTCAGTACAAGCGCGTCTGGCCGACGCTTGACGCGGAGCACCGCCGGCCTGCTGCAGTACTAACACATCACGGCCGGACTCGAGCGCATGGCGTGCCAAGACATAGCCATCGCCGCCGTTATTGCCAGGACCGCAGACCACCACGATACGCAACGCCTGCGGCCAACGCTGCAGGATCAAACGCCAAGCGGCTGCGCCGGCGCGACGCATCAATTCGAACCCATCCCCATCCAGAGCCTGCGTTGCCTGAGTCTCGACCTGTCGAAAGGCGGACGCGTTGTACAGGGGCGTAGCTGAGGGCATCGCGCGGATTCTATCCCTCGGACGGCGCTTAAGATCTGTGCACATCACCTGAGCAGGCCGAGCGATGGGTGCCGCAGCGACGAATGATCAGGGCGCGCACTTGAATGGCGCGCGCTTGAGTGGCGCGCGCTTGAGTGGCGCGAATGCTCAATGAGCGATTGAGAATCAGTCGCATTTGGACTAAGCTTTCAGGCGTGGCTCTTTGCGTGAGCTCGCCGATAGCCTGCGCCGTCGCGCGCCCAGCTGATTGTCTGCCTAGCGCGCCGAATCGCGAGTTGCGTCGTCCTTATCCGCGACCTTTTATTCAACCCCTTTTTCCAAGACTTTTTTATTCAAGATCGTTCTTTATCCGAGACCGTTCTTTATCCAAGAATGTTCGCCGAGATGTGTCATCTATCGGGTTCTTAGCCGCAGCAGGCATGTGTCTGACCGTTCTTCCAATCCGATCACCCGCGAGTGCAGCGTGATCACGCCTACTTGGACGCGTCCCTGGGCGATTCTGGTGCTGATACTGCTGGCTACCGCATCGCCTGCGCCGGCATCAGCGCAACAGCGTGATCCCCTATTGCGGATGAGCCGCACGGTGTTGGATCTGCCCGCACAGGCCTATCGCTTCGAATCGTTCACCATCGACAGCCCCGACCGGCAGCGGCGTTGGCGGGTGCGCTTGGGCATCCCAATGCGCAACCCGGCGCCGACGGGCGGATTTCCGGCGTTCTGGATGCTTGACGGCAATGCCGCGCTGATGGAATTCGATCCAGCCCTGCTCGCTGAGCTGGCGAATCAGTCGGCGCCGCCGTTACTGGTGTTCGTGGGCTATGACAATGATCTGCGCATCGACTCGCCAGCGCGGACGCGTGATTACACTTTCGTCAGCGATATCCAACGCAAAGAAAACGGCCAAAGCCTCCAGGTCGGCGGCGGCGCTGATGGGCTGCTCGAAATCATCGAACGTCAGATCCGTCCCGCAGTGAATGATCGCGCAAGGACCGACCCTGGCCGACAAGTACTCTGGGGCCATTCATTGGCCGGGCAATTCGTGCTGCACACCCTGTATACCCGCGGTGGCATGTTCAGCACTTATGCGGCGGGCAGCCCCTCATTGTGGTGGCGCAACGGCGCGCTGCTAGGCGAGCCTGAGCAGCGCTTTATCGCGCATAACGGCGGACGCAAAGCCCGAGTGTTACTGATGCTGGGCGGCGCAGAGCGTGCCCGCGACGTTAACAACCGCGATATGAGCAATCCGCGCGTGCTCGAGCATTTGCGTCGTGTTTCCGGTGCACCTTCCGATGCAGCGGCAACGCTGGCGCAACGCCTTCAGCGCGTGCCCGGCCTGGCGGTCGAATATCGCGAATTTCCGGGCCTGGGACATGGGCCGATGTTTCGCGCGTCGCTGATGGCCACCTTGCATCGGCTGACCGGCGTGGCTGATCGCAGCGATACACCGCGACCGACGCTATGAAGTTTCCGTCGCCACTCGCGCGCCCCACGACCGATGCCGACGCTGCGATAGCAAGGCCCATGCGCTCGCCAGGGCCCATTCACGTCGCCAAAGCAGCCCATCCTAGGCAAAGCGGCCTGTTCCGTATCTGGGTGAAGACCCCAGAACCCCCAAACCCAGACATATACACACCGCACCGCTATTTGACGTCACCTGCGGCTGTGTCCAGGTATTCCGCTACCCCGCCACCGCGCGGGCATACCGTTAAATCTGAGGATCTCCAATGACCATTCGCCATCGATTCGGCTTTGCTAGACCCGCGCTGGGTTGCGCGCTCGCGCTGCTGTTAGGCGGCTACACCCACCATGTCACCGCATCAGATGTATTCGACGCTCCAGATGCTGACTTCAAAGCGCAGGTGCGCGCGACCACACGCTTGGTGGTGCCTGGCAGCGAAGTCGAGTTTAGTGGCCGTGACTTCAAACCAGGTCAACGCGTGACCCTGCTACGCGGCGAAACCGTGCTCGGTCAACCCAATGTGGTCGACGCCCAAGGCAACTTCAACGCCAAGATCACCGTGCCTGCCGACGCGGCCCCCGGCCGGCATCCGATTCTGGTTAGGGCCGACAATCCAGACGCGGCCATGGTAACCGAGCTGAAAGTTTCACCATCGATTCCGCAATCCGGCGCCGGGCGCTTCGACACCACCACTGCCAAACTGGTGCAAGGCCTGTATCAGACCGCGTATAGCCCAAAAAACGATGTGTTGTTTGTAACCGCCGCGGTCGGCCGCCCGCCAGTGCGCCAGTCCCAGTTGCTCAAAGTCGATCCAAAGACCCTCAAGATCCTCGCCCAGATCACCCCAGCCAAGGTTCCCAACCACGATGATGGCCGGGTGTACGCGATCTACGGAGTCGGCGTGGACGATGTCAATGGCAACGTGTGGATCACCAATACCCGCGAAGACACGGTCGCGGTTTATCGGCAGTCGGACCTGTCGCTGGTCAAGCAATTCGATGTCGGCGCGGTTCCGCATTCGCGCGATGCCATCGTCGATCAACGTCGCGGCAAGGCCTATGTCACCCCGGTTACAAAAAGCCAACTCGCGGTTTTTGATGCGAGAACACTTGAACCGCTGCAACCCATTGCGATCAAATCTACCGTAGAAGGCGAAGATTTTGTACCGATGAGCTTGGAACTGGACGAAGCCGCTGGCAAGCTGTACACGGTTTCCATGGACACCAGTGAAGCGGCAATCATTGATCTGCCCAGTGGTACCGTGGAAAACGTGCTGCAGCTGCCCAATGCCCACACTGCATCGGGCGTGGCCTACGACAGCAAGCGCAAGCGCCTGCTGGTTGCCTCACAGGGCAGCGACAATTTACTGATCGTCGACCTCGCCTCCGGTAAGGTCGTGCACGATATCCCGGTCGGGGCCGGTGCACTGAATGTCGCCTACGATGCTGGTACCGACCTAGCCTATGTCAGTAACCGGGGTGCGGGAACCGTTACCGTCGTTGACGGCGATGGCAAGATCGTCGCCAATCTCGATGGCGGTACTTATCCCAACCATGTACACGAAGACGGCAAGGGCAACGTGTTTGCGGTCAACAAGTCCCTCGATGCAAACGACCCCAACGGCGACCGCATCATGCGACTCACACCCAAGCGCAACTAAGCGCTATCCAGGATGATGGCAGCGTGCGGCGTATGCTGTACGCCGCGCGCGCCGGGACATCTTCGCCGCGCCCTTGGCCTTTCGGTTGATTTCCATCGCCATGTTTGCGGATCCAGACAGTCCTATGGCCGGCAGGTCATCATCCAATTTGAGTGCAGCGTCCGCCATCGCGTCGGCGCTGTTCCTCGCTACAGCTCTGATCTGCTCCGGGTGCCGGCCGTCACCGCCACAGGACACCGCCAGCACAGATCGCCGGCAACAAGCTGCATTGTCAGACCCGGGCAATCCTCTGCCATACGGCTGGATCCGGGTTGCAGGAGCTGATCTGCCACGCAGCTCCGCTGGCGTGCAACAACTGCCGGCGACCATGCGTTCCGATGATGGTGTCGATGTCACCATTAGTGACAGCAGCCGCACCATAGCCGGCGGCGATGACGTGATTTCGGTGATGGAAGCGTTGGGGTTGGAACGCCAGGTGTATGCCGCGCCCTTGCGCTCGGCCACAAAGGCCGGGCGCGCTGCGCCTAAGCAATTTTTGTTCAACCGCAATACCGGCGTCGAAGGCATTCTCAGCCTGGATGCAACGCTGTTTCTTGGCAACAGCCTGCGCCGTCACGCGCACAGCGGTCTGGCTGAGAAGCTGCGCAATGCGGGACTTCCCGCGGTGGTGGTTGACGATTTGCAGCCGGCGCCGGACAAGATACGTAAACTCGCGTCGGCGCTTGGTCTACCTGCACACGGCGATGCGCTGGCCACCCAAGTTCAGACCCAGTTGGATCGCGCCGCCCGGATCGGCGCCAGTCATCAGCGCAAGCCCAGGATCATCCATGTTTCCGCCAGTGGCGCCGGTGGAAAGCCGACCGTCGGCGGCAAAGACAGCGCAGCGGCGAATGTGATCCGCATCGCTGGCGGCGTCAATGTCGGCGATGCCGCTGGAGTCGGGGACTATTCGCAGCTCAGTCAGGAAGGCGTCATCGCGGCAGATCCTGAAGTAATTCTGGTCACTGAAAACGACCTCTCCCTGTTCGGCGGCGAGGCCGGCTTATGGCAAGCGTATCCGTCGCTGCAACGCACCCCCGCCGGACTCGCCAACCGAGTCTGGGTGATGCCTGACACCCAACTCAAATCCGCCAGTGTTGGTTCAGGCGTCGGTGCAATCGCGCTGGCCGAGGCGCTGGCAGCGCTGGCCAAGCAGTAGCCGTCATGAGCCGCGCCTACGTCGTCTCCATTCGCGTTGTTGCGCGTGTTAGAGCATGCTGAATTGGAGCATGCTGAATTGGAGCATGTGGAATCGGGGCATGTCGAATAGGGGCATGCCGAATCGGGGCATGTCGAATAGGACCATGCTAAATCCTCATTTTCCATGGTGAGCGCGACCGACCTCGTGCGCCGACCCAATGGCGCATTGCTGCTGATCTTGGGCCTGGCGTTGTTAGGCGTGACGATTGTTGTGTCATTTGGAATCGGCCCGCTGTCGTTGCCGCCAGCCACCGTCGTGCATGCGATTGGCGCGCAACTCTGCCTGATCGATCCAGGCAACCTCACCACACGCGAACTGTCGGTGGTATGGGATCTACGCATCCCGCGTGCGCTGCTCGGTGCCATGGTCGGCGCTTCCCTGGCCATGGCCGGCACCGGCCTGCAGGGACTGTTTGGCAACCCCCTGGCCGATCCTGGTGTCGTTGGCGTCACCAACGGTGCCGCGCTCGGCGCGGTGGCGGCGATCGTGCTCGGTGTGACCGCCTTTGGATCCTGGACGATTCCGATCGCCGCCTTTCTCGGCGGCGTGCTCGCTACCGTCGCGATCTATCTGCTTGCCGGTCCCCAACGCGGTTCGGGAACCGCCATGTTATTGCTGGTCGGAATCGCGATCGGCGCGCTGTGCTCGGCCGCGATTGGTTTCTTCACCTATATTGCCAGCGATAGCGAATTGCAATCGTTGGTGTTCTGGCAGATGGGCTCGCTGGCCAACGCGAACTGGCTGCAGTTGGTCTCTGCGCTGCCTATTTTCTTGATCGGCAGCGCAGCGCTACTGACCTTGGCGACGCCATTGGACATGTTGGCTCTGGGTGAACGGCCTGCCCAGCATCTGGGCCTGGACGTCAAGCGCAGCCGATTGCTGTTGATCGCCTCCAGTGCGCTACTGGTAGCCGGTGCGGTGGCGTTCGCCGGCGCGGTCGGATTCGTGGGTCTGGTGGTGCCGCATCTGGTGCGACTGGTGATCGGCCCAGGTCACCGCTGGTTGCTGCCGCTCTCAGCGGTGGTCGGTGCTTTGCTAATTGTGATCGCCGATACAGCAGCGCGGTCGCTCGACCCGCCAGCAGAGATTCCACTGGGATTGTTCAGTGCTGCATTGGGCGCACCATTCTTCCTGTGGCTGATACTGCGCAGGACGCCAAAGCAAGGGCGATGAATACGACATCGCCTCAACCTGTCCTTCTGCAATTTGACCGCGCCGGTTACCGGATCGGCGGCCACAACATCCTTAGCGATATCTCGCTGCAGTGTCTGCCGGGCAGTGTCACCGCGCTGGTCGGACCCAACGGCGCCGGCAAGTCCACCTTGCTTGCGCTGATGGCCGGCGATATCGCGCCCAGCTCCGGGCGCGCCCTGCTATGCGGGCGTGACATCAGTACCTGGCGAGCGCGGCCACTGGCCCGCATGCGTTGCGTGCTGCCGCAAGATCACGCCGTGCGCTTCGCCTTCAGTGTGCGCGAGGTCGTGGCGATGGGGCGGTTGCCACATCCCTCGGATCCGGCGACAGACGCTGCCATCGTCGAGCAGGAAATGGTCGTCGCCGACATCGCCGATCTCGCGGAACGCGATGTGCGGAGATTGTCTGGCGGCGAGGCTGCACGCGCCGCTTTCGCGCGCATTCTGGCGCAGCGCACGCCACTGCTGCTACTCGATGAGCCGACCGCCGCGCTGGACTTGCATCACCAGGAACGGGTGATGCAAATCTTGCGCACGCGCTCGATCGCTGGTGCCTGTGTGGTGATTGTCCTGCACGATCTGAACCTGGCAGCCGGCTACGCCGACCGTATCGTGATGCTCGCCGACGGCCAGCTGGTCGCACACGGCAATCCGGCTGAAGTCCTCACCGCGAATCTCATCCGCCGCGTCTATCGTCAACAGGTCGAAGTCATCGCCCACCCCTCACGGGACGTACCACTGGTGGTGATTACCTAGGGATTGCGCGCAGTTCAGCCAGTACCGCTGCAGTGACCACATCATCCGCGTCACCATCGCCACGCACCGCAGGCAGCAGCCGGTTGGCGACCTGTTTACCGAGTTCGACCCCGAATTGGTCGAAGGCATTAATACCCCAGGCAACCGATTGCAGATACACGCTGTGCTCGTACAGCGCGATCAGCATGCCCAGCGATTGGGGGGTCAGTGCATTGAGCAGGATGAGGCTATTAGGCCGGCCACCTGGATAGATTCGATGCGGATCGTCACTGGCCTGGCCATTGGCCAGACTTTCGGTCTGGGCGAGCAAGTTGGCCAGTAGCGCAGCGTGGTTGTCCGGGTATGGATCATCCCCATGCACAACACCGATGAAATCCGCAGGCACCACTTGAGTGCCCTGATGCAGCGCTTGAAAAAAGCTGTGCTGAGTATCGGTGCCAGGCCCGCCCCACCACACCGGTACGGTGTCCAGCGTCACCGGTGCGCCGTCCAGCGCGACGCGCTTGCCCAAGCTTTCCATCACCAATTGCTGCAGGTAGTTGGGTAGAAGTTTCAGACGCTCGTCATAAGGCAGCACAGCCTGGGTGGGCAACCCGAGTGCATTGCGATTCCACAGCGCGGTCAACGCATGCATGAACACCAGGTTGGCCTCAGTCGGCACCTGCAATGCATGCGTGTCCATCTCCGACGCGCCAGCCAATAACGCCTCGAACGCATCGCAGCCCAGCGCCAGTGCGATCGGAAACCCAACCGTCGACCACAGCGAATAGCGCCCGCCGACCCAATCCCACATCGGCAGAATCCGTGCTGGATCGATGCCGAATGCACGCGCACGTTCGACATTGGCGCTGACTGCATACACACGGCTGTCATCACCCAGCCAATCGCGCACAATCCGACCGTTGAGCAGGGTTTCCTGGGTACTGAACGTCTTGGAAATCAACACAGCGGCAGTACGCGTCGGATCGAGCCTGGTCAATACACGCTGGGCGGACGCCCCGTCGACATTGGACACGAAGTGCACGCGAAAGCGGTCGCCAGGACGCGATAGCGCGTCGACCACCATGCGCGGACCGAGGTCGGAACCGCCGATACCAACGCTGACGATATCGGTGATCTGGGTCTGCGCCAGTGCATCGACCATGGCGCGCATCTGTACGCGCGCCTGCTGTGCCTGGACGTGGGCTGCGCGCGCGGCCGGCGCGGATGACACCGCGCCGCGCAACGCGGTGTGCAGGGCAGCCCGGTGCTCGGTGACATTGACCACACCACCGTCGGTCAGGCGCTGCATGGCGGCGGTAAAGCCGGCCTCCCCCGCCAATGCATGCAGCGCCTGCAACGCGTCGCGGTCGTAGGACTGGCGCGCGAAATTGCCGTACAACGGCCCCACGCGCAGCGCAAGGTCAGTTGCACGTGCAGGGTCGTGCTGGTTCAGGCGCGACAACGACCACTCGCGCAGACGCGCTGCATGCACTGCGAGCCGCGCCAGGCTGGCGGCAAGGTCAGCGCGCGACAGCGTGGCCTCGCCGGGAGAGCTCACGCGGCCTGCTTCGGGATCGATTCGTTGGTATGGGTCAACCGGTTCTGACGA
>Ga0153982_1000591_pt1 | contig 10047 bp, 4 predicted proteins | sample TSGA066MetaG_FD_104743 | JGI IMG/M metagenome (GOLD analysis project Ga0153982, IMG submission 104743) | Attine ant fungus gardens microbial communities from Georgia, USA - TSGA066 MetaG | ecosystem: Host-associated > Fungi > Mycelium > Unclassified | place: USA: Georgia, Alexander Wildlife...
CAGTGGCCATCTACTGTCACGCCCCGCCAACGTTTGAGCGCCTCATTACTCTGCATCGGCTGGAACGACGATCCGATCCTTGTGATCACGGCTTGTGAATTACGGCACCCGGACCAACCGAGCACCGAAGGAATTATTCGATGCAGTCACCGACAACGGGTGTTCCCGCTTCCGGGTCGGATAGTTCATCTACGGATCGCTGGTGCCTGCGCCAGCACCAATTCCAACCGGCCCAGGCCGGGGTCGATGGCGCATTGTTCGCGCTGGGCAACGGCGCGCTCGGGATCGGCGGCGGACTCGAAGAAGAAGATGCCCCGGCCGGAGGTTGTTTTCATGCGGGCGTCTACGACACCCAAGCGATTCATTATCACGAGCGCTTCCCCGGCTACGCACGCCGCAACAACACCCGTGTCCCGCTGGCAGACGGCCGTCGTCTTCGACTGCGATTGGACGGCGTGCCGGTTGATTTGGCGAGCTGCCGGTGGCTGCACTTTCAACGCAGTCTGGACCTGCATACCGGCGTATTGCACCGCACCTCGCGCCTGGTTACAGCGCAGGGCCACCAACTCACGATCGACGCGCAACGACTAGTCGCGCCACAGTCCGACGTACTGGCAGTACGCTACACGATTGCCGTCGATCGCGACTGCGATGTGCAGTTGGAATCGTGCATCGCCCTCGCCGATGCCGCAACTACTCGCAACGACGATCCGCGCATCGGCGTGGCCGCGGACAGCCGTCTGGTGTTGGAGGCATCCGGCGCGAACGACCACGCGACCTGGGTCTTGCAACACGCACGCGGCAGCGATATCGGCGTGGCCTGCGCCCAATGCCATCACCCCGATCCCGAATGGACCGCGGCACCGGTGCAGGCTTCGGATGCCGACGCACTTGGGCTAACGCGCCACTTCCAGCTGCGCGCACGCGCCCGGCAAACCTATGCATTAGAGATTTTTACCGGTTACGCGGTTGGCGCGGCAGGCGCGCAACGTGGGAGTCTGGTCGAACAGGCTTGCGCATCGGTGCAGCAGGCGCGAAGCACAGGCTTCGCAGCATTGCGCAGCGCGCGCGCACGCGCGACTGCCGCATTCTGGGACCATGCCAACGTCGATATCGACATCGAAACCGACCCGACTACCGTGTTGGCGCTGCGCTTCAACCTGTTTCATCTTTGGCAATCGGCCAGCCGCGACCCACGCTATGGCACCGCGGCCAAAGGGCTGACCGGGGAAGGCTATGAAGGCCATTGCTTCTGGGATACCGAGGCGTTTGCTCTGCCGATGATGGTGTTTACCGCGCCGCAGATCGCACGCGCCATGCTCGGATTCCGATACGCGCAGCTGGACGCGGCCCGCGCGCATGCGCGTGAGCTCAACCATCCGACCGGCGCCTTGTTTCCGTGGCGTACGATCGCCGGCAACGAATGTTCCGCCCACTATCCGACCGGGTCAGCGGCGTACCACATCAATGCCGATATCGCGTACGCGTTGGGGCTGTACCTGGATGCTACCGACGATGTCGCCTTGCTGCTAGAAGGCGGCGCAGAACTGTTGTTCGAAACTGCACGGATCTGGCCGCAGGTCGGCAACTTCGATTCGCTGCGCGGTGACGGCTTCGGCATCTTCGGTGTCACCGGCCCTGATGAGTACACCGTTCTGGTCAACAACAATTTCTATACGAATCGCATGGCGCAGCAGCATCTGCGCCGCGCCGTCGCGGTCTGGAATCGGTTACGTGATATCCAGCCCGATGCGCTGAATGCACTTGCGAAGCGGCTGAAATTGCATGAAAACGAAGTGCAGCATTGGCATCGGATCGCGCAAGCCATGCTGCTTCCGATCGAGCCGGCGCTTGGGGTGTTCGCACAAGACGATGGCTTTTTGCACAAACCGCACTGGCCGCATCCGATTGACGGTGATGGCACCCGTCCACTGCTGCTGGATTGCCACCCGCTGACGTTGTATCGCCATCAGGTGTGTAAACAGGCCGATGTGGTGATGGCGCTGGTCCTTGCCGGCGACGGCTTGGACACCGCGATCAAGCGCCGCAGCTTCGATTACTACGAAGCCATCACTACCCACGACTCCACCTTGTCCCCGGCAAGCCACGCCATCGTGGCGAGCGAACTCGGCCTGCAGGACAAAGCATTGGGCTATTTTCAGGCGGCGCTGCGCATGGATCTGGATAACCGCCACAGCAATACCGGGCACGGCGTGCACATGGCGGCCATGGCCGGTAGCTGGCTGGCACTGACATGGGGCTTCGGTGGCATGCGCGTGGTCGATGGCGAGCTTGCGTTCTCGCCATCGTTGCCCCCAGGTTGGCGCGGCTACGCCTTTACCGTGCAATGGCGCGGCAGCAGCCTGCGCGTGGACGTGGATAAAACCGGGGCGCGTTACCGTTTGCTATCAGGACCACGACAATCGGTGATCGACGGTGATCAACGATTGCATCTGTCAGCCCCTGCACAATCGCGAACCGATGCACCGACGGTCTTTCCGCGCCCCTGCCAAGCGCTGATCTTTGATTTGGATGGCGTACTCACCGATACCGCGCAACTGCACTATCACGCCTGGAAACGCTTGGCCGATGAAATCGGAGTGGTATTTACCGCAAACGATAATCATCGCCTTAAGGGCGTTGATCGCAACGCATCCCTAGAGATCATTCTCGAACGCGCAACACGTCGCTACAGTTCGGCGGAGAAATCCGCACTGGCCGCGCGCAAGAACGACTATTTCCAGCAGCTGATCTCCGAAATCGGACCCGAGCAACTGTTCCTCGGTGTTGAACGCCTGCTGCGTGCTGCGCGCGCGCGCGGTTTGCGCATCGCCCTGGCTTCTTCTAGCCGCAACGCGACCACCATCGTGCGCAGACTGGGCATCATTGGCTATTTCGACACGATCGTCGATGCCGGCGCGATCGCGCGCGCGAAACCGGCCCCAGATATTTTTCTGGCCGCCGCCGCCGCGCTCAATGTCGAACCGCAAGCCTGCATCGGTATCGAAGACGCCGCTGCTGGAATCGTCGCATTGAAAGCTGCGCAGATGCCCAGCGTCGGCATCGGCGACAAGGACGAACTGGCCGAAGCTGACGTCGTGCTGCCTTCGATCGCGGCGTTTGCATTGGAATCATTTGTCGCCGCGCCAGATACGGTGTCCAGTGCCACGGGAGCAACGGCATGAACCGTGCGCGCTTGATCCTTGCGATCATCTTGACATATGTAATTTTCGCGATGCTGCTCAACAGTGTCGGCACCTTGATCCTGATGAGCCAACAGGCGTTGGGCGCGAGCATGGAGCAAGCCAGCTTCCTGGATGGATTCAAGGATGTGACTATCGCGGTGGTCGCGTTCATCGCAACGTCTCTGCTGCCCCGGCTTGGCTATCGCCATAGCATGATGTTGGGTCTGGGCCTGGTTACGCTCGCCTGCGTAGCGATGCCAATCGCGAATGCGTATTGGATGGTGCAAGTCATGCTGGTCGCGGTGGGCGCCGGCTTCGCGCTGGCGAAAATGGCGATTTACTCCAGCATCGGCTTGATCACCGAAGGGAAAAAAGCGCACGCCAGTCTGATGAACTTCGTCGAAGGCTGCTTCATGCTTGGCGTGCTCGCCTGGCCTTGGATACTGGCGCAGTTTGTGCAACGGCAGAGCGATGCAGCCGATCCAATTTGGCTCAATGTGTACTGGTACCTTGCGGCTGCCTGTGTCATCACGATCGTCCTGCTCGCAACCACGCGCATCGACGAACACCAAGTTCGCGCGCGCACCTCTTCGCCTATTGCCGACCTGATTCGCCTGTTGGCACTGCCACTGGTCGTGGTGTTTCTAGTATCGGCATTTCTCAGCGTACTGATCGAGCAAGGCATCAATACCTGGTTGCCCAGCTTCAACCACGACGTCTTGCATTTGTCGACGGTGGTCAGTCTGCAAATCACCAGCCTGTTTGCGGCGGCCACTGCGGTGGGTCGTCTGGGCGCTGGACTGATTCTGCGTTATCTGCCTTGGCATTGGTTGCTGGCTAGCTGTTTGCTGGCGATGGCTGCCCTGATATTGGTGGCGATGCCGATGGCGGCGCAGGCTCCGCTATCGGGCGCCGAACGCTGGACGCAGGCACCTGCAGCCGCTTTCGTTTTGCCACTGATCGGGTTGTTTATGGCACCGATCTATCCTGCTATCAACTCGGCCATCCTCAGTGCATTGCCGGTGACGCGACATGCCGCAATGACCGGACTGATCGTGCTGTTCTCTGCATTGGGCGGCACTACAGGGTCGCTGATGACCGGCCAGCTTTTCGCACGATTCGATGGTCCTACTGCATTTTATTTACTGTTGGCGCCGATGGCATTGCTTTTGATCGGCGTGATGGTGCTGCATCGACACATCAGCGCAGCGCCCGCATTGGTCACTCGGGTATCCACATCATGATCAGCACGCATTCAATCAGGCGTCAACATCTAGTTGCCCTGCTGCATCAGATTGAACATATAGGATTGAACATATCGGATTGAACATATCGGATAGAAACGTCGTCACCGTATTAAGGCAGGGCCTGCCTGCCTGATGCGGAAGGTCTGAATAATTCCTTGCTTGGACTTATTCAGAGGATTGATTAGGAGTTATCCAAATATGGATATTGGTCCTAAAAAACTTCGCACCACATCCACAGGTGCGCACAATGGCTCGGTGTACGGGCCTAGGGAGTTCTTCAAAATGAAATTTGCACATCCTGCCCGATGCTCACTCACCGCCGCCATTCTTGCTTGCCTGCCTGGCATCGTTGCTGCGCAAGAGTCACAACCTGAATCTGTCGCGTCGACGACAACACCGGCTCCGGCCGGGCAGCAAGCGACGAATCTCGATACGGTGGTCGTCACCGGCAGCGCAACGGGCGGCGTGAAGAAACTTGAGGCCAGTTACAACATCGTCACTGTCAACGAAGAACAGATCAAACAATCCAACCCTAAGAGCACCGCCGATCTGCTGAAGATCTCACCCGGCATGTGGCCGGAATCCTCGGGCGGTCAGACCGGCGCCAATATTTCCATCGCTGGCTTTCCCGGCGGTGGTGACTCGCCCTACTACACCACCATGCTGATGGGCTCACCGCTGTATGGCATGCCATCGCTGTCATTCTTCGAAACCACGTCAATTTTTCGCTTGGATGACACCATCGCCTCTTTCGAAATTTTGCAAGGCGGACCTTCTGCGGTATTCGCCGGTGGTCAAATGGGCGCAACGGGTAACTTCTTTCTGAAGACTGGCAGTGACACCCCTTACGGCAGCGTCGGCTTCACTTACGGTGACGAAGGCATGCAGCGTCTGGACTGGTTTTCCGGTGTGCCACTTGGCAATAGCGGCTGGTACGGCAGTTTCGGCGGTTTCTGGCGCAGCTCGGATGGCGTACGCGCACCAGGTTTCAAGGCGGACGAAGGCGGGCAGATCACCGCCACCTTGGCGCGCGATTTTGGCGACAAAGGTAATTTGACCCTGTATGCGCGCTACCTCGATGACAGCAATCAATTCATCACCCCAATCCCGCTGATCCAAGAGGGGCGCGACAAGTTTCGTGCGTATCCTGGCTTCGATCCGCTCACCGATACCTATTACGGTAAAAACCTGCAATACGTGTTTCTGCCCACCTATCCTGGTGGCGGCAGGAATGCCAATCTGGCGGACGGCCGCGGTGCAAAATTTCTGTTCGCTGGCGGTAACTTCGACTACAACTTCGACAACGGCTGGTCGATCAGTGACAAATTCCTGTTCACACAGGGAAATGCCAATACCAATGCACTGTTCTCAGGTGACAATCCGGCAAGCTTGAGGGATGTGATCTACAACCCCAGCACTACAGGAGGCTACACCAAACCTGTTGACCCCAACAATCCAGACGCCACCCGCAACAATCCACTGCCAGACTCTGCCACTGCGACCTATGTCGGCGGCGGCGCGGTGCCTCTGGATCAGAGTGTGATCCAGCAGGGTTGGTGGCATATCAACAAACGCCTCAAGGGCTTCAGCAACGATTTCCGCCTAAGCAAGGAACTGTTTGAGGGCAATACGCTAACCGCAGGCTTGTACGTCAACCGCTACTCCATGGATGACAACTGGTCGTTAGGCAACAAGATGTTGATGACCAATACCCCCAATGCGATGCCAATCGTGGTGAGCTATGTAGCTGCGGATGGCACAATTAAACAGCGCACCGATAGACAAGGATTCAGCGACTTCAGCGGCGAGTTCATCACGTTATACGGTGAGGCCACCAATACTGCGTTTTACCTGTCGGATTCGTGGCGCGTTGGAAAATGGCTGCTGGATTTGTCTGGCCGTCTTGAACAGCAAGATGCAACCACTAAGCAGTGCAATCGTTCTTCGCCAGGACCAGGTGGTTTAGATGGTGATCTAGACACGCTCTACGATAATGACGTGCAGGTCTGCAATGGCAGCTACGCCAATACCACCTATAAAAAACGCGCTCCCACCTTCACCGCCGGCGCCAACTACGCGTTTACCGAACAGATGTCCGCCTACGTACGGGCCAATACCGGCGGTCATTTTCTTGACTTCAATAACGGCATTCGTGGCGTCACCAACGGCGACTTTCCGCCGATGCAGAAAGTTCGCAATTACGAAATCGGATTTAAATACCAATCCGACCTGTTGTACGCCGATATCAGCGCTTACCAGCGCCGGTTCAAAGGCCTGTTGTACACAGCCACCAATCCGGACGGGTCACGACGTCAGGACGAAAATGGCGTAGATCTGCCGCCACAGGCATATGGCTCTGAGTCTTGGGGGGTGAACTTCATCGGCTGGGTCGAGCCCGTTGAAAATCTGCGCCTACAGTTGGTTGCTAACTATATGGACGGCCAATACACCGACTACGATGCCTGCTTCCAATATCGGGACATCAATGGCCAGGAAAAGTGTCAGCCAATCGAAGGCGAACAACTCCAGCGCCAACCCAAACTACGCTGGATGTTTACGCCGAGCTATCAGTTCGTGTTCGGCTGGGGCGACATCACGCCTTACCTCACTTATACCAGCGTCGGTGACCGTACCCAGGATCCTTCCGGATTGCAGCAGCTCGGCTCCTATGAAACGGTGGATTTCGGCGTCTCTGCCAACGTCGGCCAGAACTGGCAGTTCAACCTGCGCGGCACCAATATGACCAATGAGCTGGCCTTGACCGAGAGTAATTCACGAATCTTTGGCAGCGCGGTATCTGGCCAGGAAAATGTGTTGCTGGCACGACCCATCGAAGGGCGTCAAGTCAACTTTCAGGTTAAATATCTTTGGTGAGCAAGTGATTGAACGGCGCAAGGACGGCGTGCGCTTGCAGCACGCCCTCTAACGCATGGGCTCTAATAACGCATGGGCTCTAACGACGCATGGGCTCTAACAAAGATCATTGCCCCGGCGCAAGCCGGGGTTCGGTGCAGTCATCACCAAGCTGGACTTCAACTTGCGCAGCATGACTGCGTCTGGGCAATCTGCTTCCTTTTCGACTATCCAGAGGAGACCTGATCATGAGCGCTGTCCCCGCCCAGATGGACGCCTGGGCAAATCCCACCTACGGACCGGCCGAAGGCACTCAGCGCCGACGCGTCCCTACGCCGAGGCCCAATCGGGGTGAGGTGCTGCTGCAGGTGCGGGCGACCGCCTTGGCCGCGGGGGACTACCACGTGATGGCTGGCACCCCGTGGTTGGTCAAACTCATGTTTGGGCTGACGACATTGAAGCAGCCGATTCGCGGCATCGAGGTAGCTGGACGAGTGATCTCACTGGGCGACGACGTAGCGTCCGAGCTGCAGGATACGGAGGTGATCGCCGAGCTGGAAGGCGGCGGCGGGCTCGGCGAGTACGCAGTCGTCAAGGCTGATCGGGTGGCGATTCGCCCGGCGGAGGTCGAGCCAAGCGTCGCGGCGACGCTGGCGGTGTCAGGGTCAACGGCCGCGCAAGCGGTTGACCAAGCCGGGCTTGCCCCCGGCTGCACGGCACTGGTGCTGGGCGCGAGCGGCGGGGTGGGCACCTTCGCCGTCCAGCTAGCCAAGCTCGCGGGGGCTGAGGTGCACGCCACCTGCGGTGCGGCGAATCTTCAACTGATCAAGGAAATGGGCGCATCGACGGTCTTCGACTATCGATCGACCGACGCCGGCGATCTGACCCCCAACACCTACGACGCGATCATCGACGTCCGCTCGGATTGGCCGCTCGGCCTGTCGCGCCGACTGCTTCGACCAGGCGGGAAATTGATCATGATTGGCAGCGCTGGCAGCGGGCACCCGGTGCTGGGCCCGATTCCACGCGGGATCGCCGGCGCGCTGGGTTCAATTGGTTCCAGCCGCAAGTCGAGTCTGCTGATGCAATCGGTCGACCACGAGCGCCTCATCAGGCTGCTCGAACAGGTCCGCACCAAGCAGCTCACCCCGCTGATCGAGCGCACGTACGCCTTCGACGACGCCCGCGACGCGTTGGCGCGGGTAAGTTCAGGCCGAGTCGTCGGGAAAGTCGTCGTCGAACTTGATCAGTGACGCGCGCCTCAACAAGTCAGCAATCTCTTCGTCATCAATCACCCTCTTAGCGCGCCCGAAGGGATGATTGGTGACGAAAGCGCCAAACGGGGCGATCGGTGACGCAGAGAGTCAGGAGGCGATTGGTGACGAAGCGCTTAACGGGACGATCAGTGATGAAGCGATTCACGGAGGCGATCGGTGACGCAGAGTGTCGGTCAAGCGGCATCGCGTGGAGTCCAACGATGCACGGCTGCTCGATCACCCCACGGGCAACCGATGCTAGATGATGGTGTCGGATGATGGTGTTGGATGATTGCGTGGGATGTTTTAGTTGCCAGCGGCAGATGCTGTTTTGCACTTTTATGTCATCTCGCCCTGCCCGCCTTCGCTGGGTTAAGCTGTCTACTCCTGGGAGAATTCTACTTCTGCAAGAACTTGGGCGCGTGTGTTTCGTTTAACGAAAGGTCTAAAAAATGCCTGCTGTTGTGCACTCAATCTTGTTCGCCCTCGTCTTCGCCTGGATCGCGTCTATACCGGCAATCGCAGGCGATATCACGTTGGATCAATCAGAGTCCGACACTGCAAAGCCAGACTTGACACAATCTGCCGCGACTAGATCTGCCGTAACAGAATCTGCCGTCGCCAAGGCCGATTCAGCTAAGACCGATCCAACCAAAACCGATCCAGCCAAGGCCGATCCGGCAAATCCTGATCCGGCGAAAACCGATGCCTACATCGAAACAGCGTGGACCACGCTGACCCGCTCGATGGATGACTGTTCCGCGCTGAGCACGCAGGACGACGGGGTCCGATCACCACTGTACCTGCCGGCAGACTTGCCGCGTAGCGCACAAATCGATGACATCGCCAAGCGCTGCAAGATCGACGTGCGTGTACTACCGCACAAACTTCGGCAAATCGGTGAATTCGAGCCGCGCTCGCTGTCCGAGCAGGGATTGCTCTATTTGCCTAAGTCATACGTCGTGCCCGGCGGTTTTTTCAACGAAATGTACGGCTGGGACAGCTATTTCATCGTACTCGGCCTGCTTGCTGACGGGCGGCACGAGCTCGCGCGCAACATGGTCGACAATTTTCTGTTTCAAGTGCAGTACTACGGCGGCGTGCTCAATGCCAATCGCACCTATTACCTCACCCGATCGCAACCGCCGTTTCTCGGCGCCATGGTGCGCGCGGTGCTTGACGAACCCGGCAGTTTCCGCACCAAGCAGGAGGCCGACGATTGGTTGGCGCGAGCCTACCCACTGATCGTGCGCGACCATGCCATCTGGTTGCGTGACGAACACCGCGCCGGCAATACCGGGCTGGCGCGCTACTTCGATTACGGCAGCGGCCCTGTGTTGGAGTTGCGCGATGCCAGTTATCTGCGCCAGGTCATCGAGTGGGTGCTCAAGCACCCGCAAAAGGATCCTGGTTATCTGGTGCAATCCGCACGGCATCCGGATGCTGCCGAGGTACAACGACTAAAGACGGCGAGTTGCGATGTCACCGCGTCCCAGGTCTGTGCGG
>Ga0153982_1000592_pt1 | contig 10045 bp, 8 predicted proteins | sample TSGA066MetaG_FD_104743 | JGI IMG/M metagenome (GOLD analysis project Ga0153982, IMG submission 104743) | Attine ant fungus gardens microbial communities from Georgia, USA - TSGA066 MetaG | ecosystem: Host-associated > Fungi > Mycelium > Unclassified | place: USA: Georgia, Alexander Wildlife...
CAGAGATTAGGATAAGGCTCCTGGAGGGATCTTTTACATTATATACTAAGCTTACATCCCTTAGTGTTAGGGTTAGCAGGATCAGAGCTAAACTAGTGTGTTTAAGTATTACTAGTAAAACAGGCTAAGATAGCTCTGGAGTGTCGTTGTGCCGTTTAGGAGTGGAAATGGAGGTGTTCTCTTACATTCACCCCCCCTTCAAGATTGCTATGTCTCGGAGCAATGGACTCCAGATGAAAGATGTTGTTGAACTCTGTATGTCAGATGTATTTCAGAGCTCCGGGGTGTTTGCAATGGAACTCCATTATGAGTTCTGGTGCGGAGACTTTGGAGGCAGACTCCTAGGAATTATGTTCATGGCCATATCCTTTCCACTTAATGAGATACTGGAATCTTCTCTGGTGCCAATGACTGTCGAGTATCTCCTCTACTTCCCACTCTGCTTCTCCGTCGATGATTATGGGTGGTGGGTGATCTTCTGTCTTCTGTCCTGTGATTAGGTTGTCCAGAGCTGGAGTAAGCTTTACTACATTGAACACTGGGTGGAGTTGCTTCATCTGGTGTGGCAGCTTTAGGCGATAGGCCATAGGTCCGATCCTCCATTCCACTACAAAGGGACCAAGCTGTCAGTGCGAGTTTTTGTGAAGGGCACATAGTTCGGATATCTGATGCGTCGAGAAAGACTTTGTCACCAGGGTTGAATACCAGAGCCGGAGTTCTGTGTTGGTCATAATACCTCTTCGTGCCTTACAGTGATGGGGATTAAAGGGAATTTGATCTCGAGACAAGAGTGATAACAAATGAAAATATAATAATTCCCAAGATGTTTTACAGTTGTACACTAAACAAGTAGATACTAGGGAGATATCAAATAACAGAGGAGAGCTTGGGAATAGGGGAAATAATGGGGTGCAATCCAAAAGAACTGGAAGAAACAATAGTAAAGTACTTAAGAATCCACTCGAGGTAGATCTTACCGGAATAGGATCTTTAAGACGCGCGTTCGTCTCGTCTCGTGACACTACTGCCCTTACCTAGTCTAGTAGTCTGGCTTGCTGTCGATACAGCAGAACTACCTAGAACTCCTGTGCCATCATGTAGGCTCTTCTTCAGCTGACCATACAACTGGAAGCCAACTCCAATGACACATAGCGAGCTATTAACTCCTAGCGTAAGCGAATGTCCAAGTCCATTAGGGCTCGAATTCCCGTCGAGAGAGAGGAGTAGGGGGGGTTTTTAGAAAGTAAAGTAGACCACTTAGAAAATATGAAACTTAGTCACTCAAAATAGCCATTAAGCTCTAGAGCAACAGAGAGGGATGATGATGGAAGTATGATGCTTGAGTTCCCTTCTATGCCCTAGAGTATTTTATTATGATTACAAATCAAAGAGACAACAACAAAAGTGAGACAAAGAAAACCTCCAAATTCCCAAATCTACCAAGGCCGCAATGATGAGATGGCACTCTTCTTGAACACTAGCTAACTGTTCCCCACTCTCTTAGTCCTACTCTGGGAACCCTCCCTCGTATGATGGTTGGATCTCGAGCCTCTTGACAGATTGTAGGCAGAGACAGTGGTCTTGAGCCGTCTTGCTCTCATATGCGTTTCCTTCATCTAGCCTTCCTACTACTTCTCTCCTTAGCTTCCCTGTTCTTCTCTTTACCTTTTCTATGTACTCTCACTTCTCTGTCTTCCAGTTTCCTTCTACCGCCGCTACAAGGCAACTTTGTGATGGTTTGACTCTCTTGATCTTGCTATAATTAGCCATCAATGATGATGGTCCAGATCTGATTATAACTCTTCTTTAAATAGGACCGTCAGTGGCTACAGTATGATGTTGCTCGGATAGTGGTAATGCTACTAAGTTTGCTTCCGTCCTCGAGAGCACTTCTAGAAGGGGGAACCATTGATAATCCGATACAGGGTGCCTGGGCAAGCATCTATGAGGTATGTGTAGCGGTGGTCACAGCCACTACTCTGCTACTTGAGTGAGAGGCTCGAGTCCACAACTGGGCGTCTAGAGAACATCTTTAGGGGAGCCGAGCTCTTCTCTCGAGCCAGTTATTCTGGTTATTAGGGTGCAAATCATCACTTATTTTGCCTAAACATTTGTATGGTGTGACAACAGATCACGGATTTGGCTTCATCAATTGCCGTCCTCATCCTTTCCATGAACTCATTGACTGTCTCTAGACTGGAAGGGTTCTGCTGGGGTTCGAAGCCCATGTGAGGAAGTCATCCGGTGTCAAGCAGGAACAGAGGCTATTAGGTGGTGGAGTGAACGTAATTGTTGTGCTGGAACTCCACCATGGGTAACAGGTCATACCAATCATCTTGCCTCTCGTTCACAAAGAGCCAGAGGTACTGGTCCAACTCCTGGTTGATATGCTCTGTCTGTCCATCAGTTTAAGGGTGCTAGACTGTAGAAGATGCCAACTTTATTCCTAGTAGACAGTAAAGTTCTCTAGTGAAACAAGCTACGAACTGAGGTCTGTGGTCCAAGATTACACACTTCGGAAGACCATAGAGCTTCCAGACTTGGTGTAGGAAAAGCCTGGCTGCTCCTTCTGCTGTCACCGTTGTGTGTGTCAGAATGAAGTGTGCTCGTTTTGATACTGAGTCCACCACTGTCATCATTATGTCATGTCCAGAAGAGAGGGGGAGTTCTACAACAAAGTCTATACTGAGAGTGTCCTATCGTGAGTCTGGGATCTGGAGAGGCTGCAGTTCGCCTACCGGAGCCTGCCTTATCGGCTTTGTTCTAAGGCAGAGGTCACAGGTGCTGATGTATTGTCCGATGTACCTAGACATTTGAGGCCACCAGTAGTTCCTGGATACTAACTCCAGTGTTTTCCAACGTCCGGGGTGCCCCACAACTTTCATGTCATAACACAGGGAGACCACTCATCTTCATAAGTCCATGTTCTGGGGAACATAGATCTTGCCTCTAAACTGGAGTACTCCTTTGTCTTCTGACCACTTTGCGGAGCAGATCATCTTACTCAATGCTTGCCGGAGTTCCCTTGCTGCCTTTGCTACTGGTTCTTCCTGGTCTTCTTTCTGGTTCCCTTGACAAATTTTTCTAAGGATGTCTCACTCCGGTCCTTCCAATTGAACTCCTTCGAGAGCTTGGACTGCTAAAAGCTCCGGTCATAAGAGGACTATATCTTTGTTGTCGGAGGTTCCTTTGCTATGGTCTGGTCTTTGCAATAGCGCGTCTGGCTTCCCCATAGAGTGTCCTGGGTGGTGGGCCAATTTGAAGTCAAAGCAGGCTAGGTACAGAGACCAGCGAGCCTGACGATGATTGAGTTTCTTAGCCATCATGAAGTACTCTAAGTTCTTGTGGTCTGTCCAGATTTCTACCAGGTGTTGGGCTCCCTCCAGGAAGTGTCTCCACTCCTCTAATGCGTGGATGATAGCGAGCATCTCTTTGTCATGGATCTCGTAGTTCTGTTCCACCAGAGACAGGGATTTGCTATAGAAAGCTACTGGCTGCTACTTCTCTTCTCCAGGTAGTTACTGGAAGAGGACAGCTCCAGAGGTAAAGTCCGAACTGTCAGCCTTGATACGGAAGGGTTCTGAGTCCTGGGGCAATGCCAAGACCAGAGCGATAGTCACCGCTATCTTGAGATGTTTGAAAGCTTCTTGCTCTCTGGTATCCTAGCTCCAGGTTCTGTCTGAACAAGTGAGGTTGAAGAGGGGTCTAGCTATGGTCGAGAAATCCTGGATAAAGCAACAGTAGAAATTAACAAAGCCTATGAAGGCCTATACGTTAGTCTGGTTCTTCAGGGTAGGCTAATCGCAGACTCCAGTGACTTTCACAGGGTCCATTGCAACTTTGTTCTCCGAAATGACCAATCTGAGGTACTCAATCTGCCTCTGGTGAAACTCACATTTCTCCGGGCAGAGGAATAGCTTGTGCTCCGCTAGTATCTCCAGAACTCTTCGGACTGCTCATTCATGCTCCTCTTCTGTCTTCATAAAGATTAAAATGTTGTCTAAGTATACTACAATGATCCCTTTGGCTATGACGGTTCGGAAGACCTTGTTCATTATGGTTTGGAAGGTAGCGAGGCTGTTGGTCATTCCGAAGAACATCATGAGAGGTTCGAAGAGGCCACGATTGGTGTGGAAGGCCGCTTTCCATTCATCTCTGGGCTTGATGTGTACATTATTGAAGCCCCAGCAGACATCGAGTTTTGTGAAGTATTTAGCTCCACAGAGTTGAAAGACGAGTTTGGAGATAAGGGAGAAAGGATATCTGTTCTTGACAGTCACAGCATTCAGTGCATGATAGTTTTGGACTAGCCAGAGTGAACCATCTTTCTTCTTAATGAAGAACACAGGAGCTACGATGGGAGATTTGGAAGGTCGGATTTGTCCAGTACAAAGGTTTTTCTCCAGGAAAGCGTCCAACTCCTCTTGCTCCAATGGGAACAGGGGATAGATCTTTGATGACTTAGGCTCAGCTCTGAGGGTTAGTTCGATCACATGATCCCATTTGCAGTGCTCCAGCAGCATGTCAAAGTCCTCCTTAGCAAATATGGATCAAAACTCCATGACGTAGGCAGGTAGTTGAGCAGTGATAGCCTGTGTTTCTGCACTGTGTCTGGCTCCTTCCACAAGGCACTGGGAGGTCAACCTGGGCAGGCTCTGGGAGCAGACGTGTAAGGAACAACTAGTCTCCGGGCTCCCAACCAGGGTGGTATATTTGCGAGGGCGATTCCTCAAGCTCTAGCTCTTCTTGGAACAAGGGTGTGGGTCCGTTGCGACACAATCGGAGAGCTCAGAGTTCAACCCTCTTCTGGCAGGTCTGTTCTTTCCACAGGACGTATCCTCCTTCACACCGGAGCGGACAACGGGTCATCTCGACTTCTCCTTTTTCCCAGTCGATCTTGGGGTTGTGGTCCTTGAGCCAGTCGTAGCCTAGTATTAGACTCTGTTTCCCAAGTCTGGAGATGGCCAAGAGCATCCTTTTGGAGTGAGTCTTGTAGCAGAGAACTACGTCCACAACCTTGGAAATCTGTCCTGCCTTGTTAGGGAAACTGTCAACATTGAAGACTGGGATGTTGTGCGAGAGGGTTTGAGTGTTCATCCCTTGCAAACAGACAAAATCTCTGTCAATGAGGCTTCCAGTGGCTCTGCAGTCCAAGAGGGCTTTGATGGAGTGGAGTTCGCTTATGGCTGTAGTTCTAATTTCCACTGGCAGGAGTAAAGAAGTTCCGCGTGTGCCTAATGCGCTGATCAAGAGGAGCTTGGGTAGCTTTTTCTCCCACTTGGGTCTACAGAGTGGAGCTAGGACTAGGGGGATGAGGGGCAGTACATCTATTAGTTCACTGTTACTTGTATTGGGATCCTCTATAGTCAATACAGTAAACTTATTTACTGGCGACCAGGGCGCACTTATCGCCGGCTGCCCTATGCAAAATCCTCTTTTTCTGGAGGGCAAGTTTCTTCTACCAGGACTACATCTTTCAATGCCAACAGATCCTCCATCAGCTCCTCCCATTGCTCTGAGGTGAATTGACAGACGTCCATGCAGTGGGGACAGTCTTGGACTAGATGGTTTGCATCTCTGCATCGGTAGCATCTCTGCAGAGGCAAGGACTTTGTTCTCCTACTTGCGTCGACGTCTATAGGGATTCCCACTGATAGAGTAAATAGCAGGGGTTTCAGAGTAACTGGAAGGGGTGGAGTGGGAGGTAGTCTTACTACAGACAAAGGTGGTGGTTGAGTGGAGGCAGTCTTGAGCGGTACAGAGGGGGTAGAGCGCGACACAGACTGAAAGGCCTCATTGGCGAAGTACGCTTGGTTGATCCTTCATGCTGCTCTATACTATGCATCGGGGTCGGTGTCGGCGGGTCTTCCATATGGCATGGTAGCAATTTGGTTCTGGATGCCCAACTTGAGTCCTCGTTAAAACTTCACCACTAGTGTCCAGGGATCTGTGTAACCTGTGTCAGAGACCAGGGTCCGGAAACTGTCCAGATAGTCGTCTACTGTCCGACCTCCTTGGTGGTAGGAGGTTCCTTTCAGGGTGTTGATTGTATCCACTTCCGCGTTCACAGGGAAGAAGTGAACCCGGAATTGCTGTTCAAAGTCCCCCCAGGTTTGCATAGGGAAAACACCAGTGTCTGTTTCCTAATAGAAGACGTTCTCAGACCACTTGGCGGCACAACCACCCTTGAAAAATGTAAGAGCCCAAAGAATTTTTTTCTGTTTGTTGCAGAACTGTTCCAGGGCTAGGCGTATGTAGAGGGAGTAGGAGTTTAAGAACATACAGCTATTGTGACGTTCTCTACTGAAGTCCGGAGGAAAGGAGAGTTTAGGATGTGTTCATTGTACCGTTAGAGGAGATGGTACAGGTGGGGGCGGTGTGTTTGGTACTGCTGGAAGGGTAGGGTTAGCCACTAACTGTGTAAGCTGTTGTAGCTACACAGTCAGAGCTGCTAGAGTGGTATTGATGTTATTTTCAGAGACATGTTATCTCTCCGTAAGCTTCTGAAGATGGTACTGTAGGTATCCTAAGGCATTGGCTATGCCTTGAGAGATGTCCAGAGGCAACGACATCTGGAGAGCAGAATTTTTGGAGGGCTAGGTATGACAAGGGAGGGCTGCCTATTGGGTGGTTATCCACTGGGATGGTCCAAGGCTCTGTTTTTAAAGATCCTAATCTGCTGTAAGGGTGACTGGGCACAAGACTCCAGAAGAATCCTCAGTGATATTACAGATTGTAGTTAGGGTACAACTCACCTCCAGGAGAATCTTCAGAGATTAGGATAAGGCTCCTGGAGGGATCTTTTACATTATATACTAAGCTTATATCCCTTAGTGTCAGGGTTAGCAGGATCAGAGCTAAACTAGTGTGTGTAAGAGGACACCTCCATTTCTACCCCTGAACAGTATGATGATACTCTGGAGCTATCTTAGCCTGTTTTACTAGTAATACTTAAACACACTAGTTTAGCTCCGATCCTGCTAACCCTGACACTAAGGGATATAAGCTTAGTATATAATGTAAAAGATTCTTCTAGGAGCCTTATCCTAATCTCTGAGGATTCTCTTGAAGATGAGTTGTACCCTAACTATAATCTGTAATATCACTAAGGATTCTCCTGGAGTCTTGTGCCCAGTCGCCCTTATATAAGAGACTACTTGGAGGCAACCCAGAATACACTCGACATTAGTGGAAGAGGCATCTTAAGTAAGAGCGATGTATAGCCTAGGAGCTCTAATCAATGTTGAGGTAAGTTATTCTACCATACTAGACTAGCCTGGTCCATGTACTAGTTGCTAAGGGAACACAGATCAGGACACTAATAACTACCATATCTAATAAGACTACATAGTACTAACCATAGCAATGAGAACAAGAGGGAAGGGAACTATGAATAGCAGGCTCCAAGGGCAAGCTAGATAATACTCATTCATACCAGGTTACCTAAGCTACTCTAGAGCGTCCCTTTACAGTATCTCTCTTTTGTTAAATATTCGGTTGTTTTTTATTGTCCATATTAGCCATATGGCTTCTGTTATCCTTTCTATGTATGCTTCACTTATCTACCTTGGGCTTTTTCTTAGTTGTATTGATCCTAGTCCTCTTATTAGTTCTATTGTCAGTTGTAGCTATTGAGTCTTTGGAAAGTTTTGTTTCCATTCACTTTTCATGTAGTCCCAGATTATGGGTCCTTTATTTAGTGGGCATTCCATTATAATATGATTCATGGTTTCTAATTTTCTGCATTTACAATAGGCTCTGTTCTCCTATCCTTTAATTTTTAGAAACCATGTACCCACTTTATGTCTGTTGTGGCACAGTTTCTATAGAAAGTCATTAATTTTAGGGAAGATTATTCCTTTTCTATTGTTTATCCATATGTCGCTTGTAGTCATGAAAGGGTACAAAAGGGAATTGCATACTGGGACAAACAAAATAATGATGTACCAGTTCCCAATTGCATGCTAAAGGTCCAAGGGGAGATTATCAAAGTTGAAGGTTTATAAATAATTAGAGAAATAAGAATTATATGCAGCTTTAGTAGAATATATATTGGTGGTTGTGAAAGAATCGTAAGATCTCTCTAGATCGTCATCACATAGCCTTCCTAAGGTGTCAACCTTTATACACTATGACAAAAGCTCCTCTGGAAAATACAGTTAGTTGATCACTCATGGACCCTCCACACTCAGTTGCTCCCTTGTCTGCACCCCCAACACCGAACCTTATGGGTGTGATGCAATCCAAGTGTGCACCTAGCCAAGCTTTTCTAGTCTGCTGTCCTCTCCAAAGCCTGCCTGAGTTATATCTGTGTCTTCTCTCTAGATCAAGTTCTGGGTATATTCTGTGTTCTTCTCTAATTCAACTGCACTCTAGATACTATATTAAAATATTACAAAGCCCTGAAACTCAAGAAATAAAATATAAAAAGGGAAACTATAACTACTTTTAGAATTCCATTGTCCTCTTTCTACCCTAAGTTCTCCCAAATTCCCACTGATGACGTGGTCTCCTTCTTTCTTTGTGATGACATATTCCCTTACCAAGTCCTTCCCATCAAAGATAACGCGTCTTCATCACCACTTCCTTCTAGAATGTTTTTCTGTCTTCTTCTATTATGCTCTTAATGCTGCTTTGTAATGCAGACTTCATTGATTACCTGTTAAGCAGTTAGCAAGTCTCAATAAATATCTAGTATCTCCAAGTTATGTTCTAGAGGTCATTTATCTAAGTATAACTGATCTGATACCATCAATGCTTATTTACAAGCACAAAATCTATCAGTCTAAGTTCTTCATCTGAGTAGTACTGGTTCTAGAATCCAAGTTTACCATCTTTCTAAGTTGGTCCATTCAAGAGTAGATCTAGAGTGTAGTCCCTCAGTAACTCTCTTAGTAACCCAATGCCAGTTTATCTTAATTGCTTCTCGAGGTCTCAACACAAGCTCTAGGTCAATTATCATCTGCTCAATGTACTTATCATATAGTGTTACATTCTGAGGATATAGAAAGGGTTCTAGAGCAAATTCTAATTGAGAATCCATTGGTATAACATGTATCAAATGTTATCTTCTGTGGAAAATTTGCTTGTAGTGTAACAGTCATACAAGTTCCTGTTTTTTGTAGTAGTTCTTTCTTAGTCTTTTATATTCTACTTTTTGTTGGATCATTACCTGGTTGTTGTAAAGGATACCCTAGGAATAGGCCTAGACTCCGAGTCAGCTCCTATCTAAAGGGCTAACCTAACTTGGCAAGTTGCCTTCCCACCCTCTTTACCCTCTTGTCTATCTCCGCCTTGATGTGCCTGTGTATCTATAAATAGGACAGTGGTATTATTAGTTAGTGCTCGTGTGACTGTGGCGCACAGACCATCAGTTTTAGTATATAAGACTGCTTGTGTAGTTAGATCTAGCTTCACTCGAATATCACCTCAGCTTCTGGTGTTATGCTGTACAAAACTTTAGGCAAATTAAGTGATATTCTGCATCTTAATAACAGGAATAACCAGCTCGAGAGACGAGCTCGGCCCCCCAGAAATGTTCCTCTAGATGCCTAGTCGTGGACTTGAGCATCTAGCTCGAGTAGCAGGGTAGTGGCTGTGACCACCGCTACATACACCTCATAGATACTTGCCCAGGCGCCCCATATCGGATACCTAACGGATCTCCCTTCTAGAAGTGCTCTCGAGGGCAGAAATGAATTTAGGACAGACTACGTGATCTGAATGACGTCATGTCATAGCCGCCGGAGATCCTATTTAAAGAACAGTTATGATCAGATGCAGGCCATCATCACTGATGGCTAATTATAATGAGATCAAGAGAGTCATACCATCGCGAAGTCGCCTCGTAGTGGCAGTAGGAGAAAGGACTAGGAAGCTAAGAAGAGAAGTAGTAAGGAGATTAGATAAAGAGAACGTGCGCTGATGGGGATCAAAGGGAATTTGATCTTGAGACAAGGGTGACAACAAATGGGAATAGAATAATCTCCGAGATGTTTCACAGTTGTGCACTAAACAAGTAGGCACTGGGGAGGTAATCAAATAA
>Ga0153982_1000594_pt1 | contig 10019 bp, 9 predicted proteins | sample TSGA066MetaG_FD_104743 | JGI IMG/M metagenome (GOLD analysis project Ga0153982, IMG submission 104743) | Attine ant fungus gardens microbial communities from Georgia, USA - TSGA066 MetaG | ecosystem: Host-associated > Fungi > Mycelium > Unclassified | place: USA: Georgia, Alexander Wildlife...
GCCTGGTCTGTGCGCCAGTCGCTATGGACACCTACATCAGGACAATAATAACTACACTACCAGATATGGCTATGTAGTACTGTGATGGAGACCCGAACTAGAGGGAAGGGAACTATAGACCGCGGACTCCGAGGATCCATGGGAACGCTAGCTGATGCGAACCCTACCAGGTTATCTAAGCGATCTCAGGGTTGTTCCCTTACATCTACTATACTAAATATCAATCTCTTCCTCTAAATTTTTTCTTATTCAATATTTTCTCTACTTCATATTCTTTTTCTTCCCTGATTATTACGGATGCCAGCTGTTCCTTTTTCTGGCCTTTGACTTGATCTTTATACCTTTGTACTCAGCTGATGTTTACTACTGGATGTATTTTAATTGTGCTTGGTAAGTCTAGTTCTATAGTATTTGTTAAGATAATTCCTTTTACTTGGTAAGGTTCCACAAATTATTTTGTTAGTTTTTCTAACCGTCTTCCTTTCATTTGATATTTAAGATCTTTTGTGCTCAAGAGCACCTAGTCCCTTACTCAATATTCCTCTACTTCAGTTCTCTTTCTATCAGCATATTTTTTCATCTCTTCTTGGCTTTTTTTTAATGTCACTTCTGCTTCCTCATGTACTTCTTTTATTCTTGTTGCAAATTCTTCCATCTTTTCAAACTTTTCTTTCTTCCTTATTTCAAATCCCATATGTGGGTCTCATCCATTATTTGCTCTGAATGGTAATACTTTTATACTTGTCTATACTTTGTTATTATATACAAATTCCACTGTCACCAACCAATCTGACTATTGTTCCTGTTGATAATCTATGAACATTCTAAGATACTGTTTAAGATCTTGGTTTATTCTTTTCATTTGTCCATCGGTTTGTGAGTGATATGCTGTTGACAATTTTGTATCTATTCCTAACATGCAATTCAACTTCTTTATCATTCTTGCCACAATTTGTCCATAATGATACTCTCTGGTAGTCTATGCAGTTTCCAGATATTATTACAGAACAGTCTTGCTACCTCTTCTGCTGAAGTCTTTTCCATAGTTGGCACAAAATGTGCTATTTTTGTTATTCTATTGCACACTACCAATATACTATCATACCCTTGTGCTAATGGCAGTTTCGTAATAAAATCCACTATTATGTATGTCTAAGGTTTTTCTAGTATTGTGTTTGGTATGAGTTTTCCTATGGGTGCCTCTATGTGGTTTTTGTTCCTTTGGCATGCATTACATTCTTCTATGTACTTTTTAACTTCTTTTGTCATCCTTAGCTATCAGAAATTTCTAGTGATCAACTCCATTGTTTTCCACTATTCTCCATGTTTTCCCACTAGTGTATCATAGTACAACTAGATAATTTCTGCCTTTAATTTTTCATCCTTTGGAATGTATACCTTTCTATCTCTCAACATTAGTCTATTCTCTTCTCTTCATTCTTCATTCTTTAGCATTTTTACCCCTGCCTTCTTTATCTCTTTTACTGCCTTTATTACCTCATTGTCTCTTGCTTCTGGTTCTCTTATTTTTTCCAATAAATCTACCTTGTCTATTATTACTTCTGCCACTTACATTGCCCTAACCTTTAACCACTCTTTCTTTAATAGCGTCTTGTCTTCATTGTCTTTTTCCACTTCTTTTTGCCAGCTAGGTTATCTACTTAGACTGTCGGTTTTTCCCATACTGCTTCCTGGAATATGTTTGAGCATAAAGTCAAATTTAGACAAATATAAAGTCTATCTCACTTGTTTGCAGTTCAGCTTTTGGCTACTCATAAAGTACTTTAGATTTTTATAATCACTCCAAATCTTGAATTTACTTTGTGCTCCTTCTAGCAGATGTTTCCACTCATCTAAGTATCTGATTATGGTCAATATCTCTCTATTGTGAATTTTATAATTCCTTTCCACTTTATTTAATGATTTTAAGATGAAGGCTACTGACTGTTATTGAAGGACTGTAATAGTTCTTAGTAATCACCCTAGATAGATGTTCAAGAAGAACTTGATAGAGTTCTTTGTTGGATTGGACTACTACTTATACTATTTTACAGTGGCTATACTACTACTAGTCCATAATCACATGTTCTTCTAGAATATTCTATGACTACCTGACCCTGTCACATGATTTGATTACCTAAGTTACCATGCTATTTATATCTTGATCCTATTATATAACTTGAGGTTTTGGATTAAGTGTTTGAATGCACAGGAAGTTATTTCCTTTTTAGGACTCTCATAACACTAGCCTCTACTTTTCATCTTCATATTTCATAGACAATACTTCTCCTATTGCATACTCTGACACATCTACCTCTACCCTCATTTCTTTATCTAAATCTAGTGCTACTAATACTGGTCACATTATAAACACCTGCTTTAACTGCTTAAATGCCTTCTCCTACTTCTTTCCCTAGTTCTACTTTTTGTCCTTTCTAACCAATTTGTGCATTGGCTTAGCTATTTTGGCAAAGTCCTTGATGAATCGCCTGTAATAATTCACTAATCCTAGAAACTTTTGCACCTCTTTAACTGTCTTTGATTTTGGCTATTCTAGGACTTCTGCTACCTTTTTTTTCTGTATCTTAATCTCTCCTGATCCTATTACTAGCCCCAGGAAGTCAATTTCTCTTACTTTCTATATGTATTTCTCTGGTTTCACATAAAGGTTATTTTTCTCTATTCTTTTCAATATCTCCTCTACTATTTCATCATGTTATTTTTTGTTCTTTGTTCCTACTAAGATATCATCCATAAATATGGCTACTTCTCCAGTATTTATTAGATCTCTCAGAATGTCATTTATCATTGCCTAAAGGGTTGCAAGTGAGTTTGTAAGACCAAAGAACATGACTATGGATTTGTATACTCCTAAGTATATTGTAAATATTGTCTTCTGTAAGGGGACAACCCTAAGATCGCTTAGATAACCTGGTAGGGTTCGCATCATCTAGCGTTCCCATGGATCCTCGGAGTCTGCGGTCTATAGTTCCCTTTCCTCTAGTTCGGATCTCCATTAAAGTACTACATAGCTATATCTGGTAGTGTAGTTATTATTGTCCAGATGCACGTGGCCATAGCGACTGGCACATGGACCGGCTAGTCTAGTATAAGTAGCTAGTGATGTACAGTAGAATACCTTACCTCAACAATGATTGAAGCTCCTGGGCTATCCATCGCTTCTTCTTAAAACGCCTGCTCTACTATATTGCAGTGTAACTGGGTGCCTCACCAAGCATGCCCCTTACATCTTCCACTTGTTTTCCTCTTTTATTCATACATTGTTGTACCCCCATCTTAGGTCCATCTTTGTGAACACCTTTTTTGTTCCCATAGTGTCGATAAAGTTGGAAATTAATGGTAGAAAATAATTGTCTTTAACTGTTCTCTTGTTGAGATATCAATAGTCTTGTACCATTTATTTCTTTCCATCTTTCTTTTCTACAAAGAAGACTAGTAAAGTCTGGGATGACTTTGAGAGTCTAATGTACCCTTTTCTTAGCTGTTTCTCCATGAACTCTCATACTTTCTCTTTTTCCTATCTTGATATTAAATATGTCCTTTTTTTCTTTGGGGCAAAATTCTCTTTCAGATTAATTGTATGGTCCCATGGCTTTCTCATCAGTATCCTTTTTAATTCCACTTTCTCAAATATTTTTAGCCACCTATGAAATTTCTATAGTACTATCTTCTTTACTTTTTCTCTATTTAGCTCAATCTCTTCATTGAAATTTTCTTCTATTGTCCATTCCCACTCATCTTTGTCAGCCTTTTCCATATTTCTTATCTTCTTTCTCCACTCTATATCTTCTTTTACTGTCAAGTTTCTTCCACAAAGGGATGGATATCTCATTATCTTTACTTCTCTTGTCTCCCAGTTTATTACTAGGTTGTATGCTTGCAACTAAGGTATTTCTAGTATCACCTCCGTCTTTCCCAAGTTATACACATCCATTCTCATCCTCTCCACATGATTTTTGTAGAAAATGTTGACTTTTACCTGATGCATAATATTTCCTCTACTATTTTCCATTCTGTTCATATTTTTTACTTTTAATGGCCTTTTCAATTTGGTCATCTTGAACCCATGCCTTCTTGCTATTTCTCTGTCCATAAATATTCCTGTGGTGCTACTATCCAAGAGTGCTTTGACAATTATACCTTCATGTATATCTACTTTTTCTATTCCAATGTCTAACCATATTTCTCTTAAGATTTTGAATATTCTCCTGATGTCCCTTTCCTTTTTTTCCCCTGTTACTATGCTTTTCAACTCTCCTGGTCATGTGCTGCTTTGCTGTGCCTTTGCCTCTCTGGACTATGCTGCTTCTTTCTCTTTCCTTTTCTGGCATCTATATTACCTTTGTCTATTCAAAATTACCCCTTGTTCTCTATTTTCTTTTACATGATATTCTTTTTGTCCACATCTTTTGTACTTTATGTATGTCACTATCACCTCTCTCATACACCATCCCAGCTCTAATAAGCACATCTCTTCTGGGATGTCTTCTCCACAATGCTCTTGTGCTCTTTTTTGCAGGGCAGCTACTAAACTTCTTTCCCATTTTTCTTGCTGTGCTTTTTGCAGTTGAACCACACACATTGCCTTTTCCTCCTCTACTCTCCTCAACCTCCTTTCTGTTTTCTGCACTTCTTCCCTAGTAGAATGCACTGGCTTTTCCTTATACTGCGCTGTCACAAACTTCATTTGGCCATATCTTTATTAATTCTTCAACAATTCTCACAGTCTCAATGGCTATGGAAAGCCTTCAAAAAGACCTTTTGATTGATGCTAGTCATGTCTTAAGGTGATCAATATTGGCTGAGATATTAAGTAGATCAACTAGTAACTACTATATTACTGTTTATTAAATTGCTAATATCTGGGAAACTGCCATGATTAATGCTTTGGTTCTAGGCTCAGTAGAGGCCTTCTTCATAACACTCAGAATGAGCCTAGAATAACCTCAAGGCAATTAATATTAGTGGAGATATGAAGGCCTCAATGTTTGTACATAGATTTCATTAATTACCCATAGATAGTTATTTGTCCTTTTCTTAGAGCAAAGGACAGCCTTCATAAAGTTAAGTTATTACTATAATTAAGCACAAAGGCACTACCATATGTAGAACAATAGTTAGTAGCATGTAATGATCTGTTCTAGTGCATAGACCATTACAATTTTGTATATAAGGACTTATAGTCTGAGGATTAGATCTCAGACTTAACAATATCTTTTGTCACTTGTCTAACTTTGCATTTTTGAACTCTTTAAAGTATCAAAGCACCCATCACAAATAGTAAGTGGCCTTTTGTGATAGTTTAATACTATTTTCAACTCTAGATCTATTGCTTTAAGACACAGAAATCTTGGAGAAAGAGTGAATATAAGGAGACTTTGCTATTTAACTCATAATGCACTAGTTTAGGCCTTTGAAGTAGTCTTGCAACTAATTAAATATTGCTACATATAGTAGCTTTTAAAACTAAGCAAATATTTAGTATCTTTGAATTAAATATCTAATACCACTAAAGATATAAACCCTAAGACTCTGAAATTAAAATACATTATACCAAAATTGATGAGCCCACAAGTCATGTGATTTGGATCAAAACTGACTAAGTAATAAAATAAACAAAATAATAAAACATTTAGAAGTAGTCTTTATTTTATTATAAAGTGCCTTGTATATCAGAATAGCTAGTTCCAGAGCCAGAATAAAGCCAACTGCCCCTTTATTAGCATTTGATAAGGAGAACTCAATAGAGTTCCTGTTGGATTTGTTACACTATATATACAATTACTACCATAGCTATACACTTTATCTCCTATGGTTACCATGTTACTCATCAACTGACTTCTTTGTCACATGCTGTGACCCATGTGACATGACCAGTTGTGACTCTGTGACTGTCACATGATATTTCCCATACTTCACCTTAGTAATAATCTAAAAGAAAAGAAATATTAAATAATGACTTAGCTATTTTGCCAAGTCATGACATTGTAAAGAGTATAATAAATTGTGGGAAAAATCAACAAGGTTGTGTGACTCTATATTTTTAGATTTGACATGTTTAAATATCTTTCTCTTATACTACTATCTCATGAGGCCTATAGTATACTTCTGTTATTTCTCTTTTTAAGAAGGGTTATTTCCTTTGTCAAATAGAGTCTAAAACTAGTATAGGGAGGTCAACTGTGGGAAAAATAAAGAAGAAGATAGATAGTAACAAGAAAAACAACAAAGGAGAGTGTTCTACTAAGCTTACCTCTTGTATTGTCAAACAAAAACATTTTTTGCTTAAAAAGACTCATTGACAACAGTATGTTTCATTTGCTCAGTATTATGCAAATTGGACTGTAGAGGGCCAGAAGAGAGTCTTATGGTCAGATAAAACAAAAATTAATTGTATTGGATCAGATGACAGGGTTTATACATAAAGACTTAAAGGGAAACCTATTTCTAATAAGACAATAACTTCCACTGTAAAACATGAAGAAAATAATCTTATGGTATAGGGTTGCATGGGATCAAATGGAGTGGGAACACTTACAGAGACTTAGGGGAAGATGAATGCAGATTAGTACTATGATATTTTGCATGGACTAAAGGAAAGCTTTGAAAATCTTGGTATAGTAGAGAAAGAAAGAATATTTCAGTAGGATAATAATCCAAAGCATGGCTCAGAAAAAGCTGAAAAATGGTTCAAAGACCAGGGAATCAAGCTTCTTGTCTGGCCTTCTCAGTCCCCTGACTTAAACTATCTCAAAAGATGAATGAATGACTATGAAAATCTATCTAAGGGAGTATTTGAATTGTGAAAAAAAATTAGCAAAGGAGTGGGAGAATACTCCAGTGTAAACCTGCCAAAGACTTATAGAAAGCATACAAAGAAGAATTGAGGCCATACTCAAGGCCAAGGAAAGTCATACTGATTATTAAATAGTAAATTAGAGTAGGCTTCCAAAACCAACCAAATGTTTTATTATTATTTTGATTTTATTACTCAGCAAGTTTTGACCCAAATCACATGACTTGTGGACTCATCTCTAGGGAATTGATTCTAGTATAACATGTCTTAATTTCAGAGTTTTAGGGTTCATACCTTTAGTGGTATTAGATGATTAATCCAAAAACACTAAACATTTGGTCAGTTTTGGAAGCTACTGTAACATTGAATTAGTTTTAGTTAGCTCCTTACACTCCTGACCTTGGTCACTAGAACAGCTAGAAAAGTAAATACCGGAGTGGTATATATATTATAGAGTATACTTCCAGCAGCCTCATCCTAAGTTGTAACCCTGTATAACATAGCTGAGGAATCTCCTGGAGTCATCTCTGCTCCAGTTGCCCTTACAGGGTAAATGAACTGTAGCATGGATGTTTTCCCTTCTTCAGGCCTTGTCCAAGTCACAACCTAAATGAAAACAGACATGACACATGGCTTCTTCCATTTTTGAAATCTTGGCCTTAGAGATATTTACAAGATATTTCCTGAAGGAATTATGTCATCAAAGAAAAAAGCAAGTTACTTGATGCACTGATCTTCGTGGTGATCCAGATATATAACGTTGCTAATTTTATTCCGATACAGATGAAAAATTTGACGCAAGGGCAACTGACTCCTACATAGATGTTAATCCTAACGCAGCGGTGGCGATACAATCAATATCGTCAGCAACAACTCTTGCAGCTTCTCCCTTCCTATTCTTATAGAACACGATATCACCTTTGTCTTCAATAAAACAACATTCCGTGAAGGTACGATAAAGCGCTCTGAAGGTATTCTGTATGCATTGAGTGACCATCGATTTTGAAGTTTCGAAGAAAACAGAATGATGATGGAGCCAGTGATGTGGACAGAAGTCGCTTGAACTTACGGTAGAATCATAATTGTAATCGTCTCCGAGCATTGACTTGATTATTCTAGTCACTTCCGGCAGGTTGTCTATCATTTTTGGGGTTTCCGGGTTTCAATACAGTATTGGTGATGACGAAGATAGAGATGTGTAATTATGATATCATTTAGAATATCATCGAGGAACAGAGAAGTTGTCAGAACCAGTGTGCCAGACTTTTTGAACTTCGTATAGAAACTCACAGAACGGTATCTCTGAGTTGGTGTGATGGGCGATCTGTATGTTGGTATATTTATTAGTGAAAAGTCTTCCACAGACAAAGGTGTGACTACATCGTCACTTGTGCTTTCAAGACAAAAAATACATTTGCAACAAAAAACGAGACTTACATGATCATGGGAGACGTTATGAAGGAAGTATCGTCCCACCCAGCCGAGTAAAGGCCGATCGACAGTCGCGAGAGCACCACGAAGAAAGGTCCATTCTTTCTTGCGATAATGTGGAATAGTAGGATCAGAGTGATGAAGATATGTGAGCATCACGATCCCTGCTCAAGATGACTCAAGTCAGATTTATCACAACCAAGTCCGTGTACCCATCAGAGGAGCTACTCACAATGATTAGCAAGCTATCATTCGTGACCATTATCAGAAAAGGAGGGTGGCTGAATTTGATGAATGACCAACAAGATATGGCACAGCATAAAGCCGGATTAGTGCTCTGAAGCCACATTTGTTCAAGAAGAGGTTGAGGAGGTATATCATGATACTGAGTCCAATGTTTGAAGCGATGATTCGACGTCGTTCGTGCGGTTTAAACAGCGGTGATGAAGGGTTAAAATGCTTGTTGGAGTTGAGAAATAGTAAGATACAGCAAAAAAAAAAAGCAATCGGCCATACATTTGTGCCGGGCGGATAACTGGGTAAACCCATTGAGTTCCGAAGCAAGTATGACTGCATACCAAGCAGCTGCATCAATACCATTCTGCCCAGGGTGAACAGCGGCATTTCTTCGAAGATCTCTTCGTAATCTATTGGCTGTGCTTGTCCCCGTGGAGGCAGCTTATAATCCGACCTTATTCTGGGAACATAGTTCTCATCCCGCTCCATAGACATCGTTGCTCTCTGTAAATTGATAATCATCAATCAATATTCGGTCTTTCTCCGATCTGAGGTCAATTCAAGCATCTCGCAGCCAGTTCGAGAACTTGACGATTACTGGGACTTTGAAGAGAAGGGATGGAGACTCACGTGGTGAGCGTGATGTGTTGAGCGCCACGAGAAATATGGGATCAAAAGGAACTTGATATCCAGTGTCAAATGGCTACTTGTGAATTGAGATCGGAGATTTCTTACAGTGTGTAAAATAAAGCCAAATATCGTGTTGAGCCAAGGATAAGTGGATAGAGTCCCGTGTCCTGCTTCATGGCCCAGGCACCAAAGACCAGCAAAGGCAATACCCTGCCAGTAGGAATAAAGGCACCAACCACTCCATTGAATGACAACAATCAGAGCTCGCTGGGTGGCCGGATTCAAGGTACTAGATGACAAGATCGAGGAGACAGAGTTGGCCAAGACTTCAATCCTCGTTGCCAAGTTGTAGAGTGCAATGGTGAACAGAAGATCGCGGACAAAATAATAGCAACCTTTCAGAGTAGACTTTTGATAGAGGTGTTTGGGGATGGCGGAGCGGATATCTGCCACAGTGACCTAAGGACGATTGGCAAGCGAGCTGCAGCTGGGAAAGGGTATACATACTTTTGGAGGACGGAAAGGAGTGTGCTTCCTGTTTTCGTACTCTGGTGAGTCCTTGAAAATTGTGGCCAGAGGCATCTCTGAAAAGTACAGTACTTTGAGTGCGGCGCGGATGTAGTAGATGTTACTGAGGCACATATGTAGCTTATAAATGCATTATGATAGTCGGGTGCAGACCAGGATATCTAGATCCAGTCAGAAGCATGAAGTAGATTCTGAATGAAACCTCGGACATGGCTTTATTTTTGAAGGTGGGTTGTAGGACATGATAGGCTGGAGTTGCCTGCCCCATGACAACAGATGTGATTGAAACTTTATCGACCTTGAACACGGACATAAACGAATTTGGTAGCCAGTGATTGATAATTATACCTAACAGAGCGAGGTCCGGAGAATGCGA
>Ga0153982_1000595_pt1 | contig 10017 bp, 10 predicted proteins | sample TSGA066MetaG_FD_104743 | JGI IMG/M metagenome (GOLD analysis project Ga0153982, IMG submission 104743) | Attine ant fungus gardens microbial communities from Georgia, USA - TSGA066 MetaG | ecosystem: Host-associated > Fungi > Mycelium > Unclassified | place: USA: Georgia, Alexander Wildlife...
CTTCTCTTGAGAAATTAAAAGATCATTATCCACAAAAGACAAAATATCAGTCAGGATTTTTATTTCCAAGTTTTTTATTTTTTTTTGAAAGTTTTTATGATTGGAGCCAAATAGATAGTGGAGAGAATAGATGAGAGAGCTGAGTCTTGGTCTATTCCTATATTGGTGTTAAAGAACAGTAATAAGAAATTGTTCCATAAGTATGTGGTAGAGCAATTGGAATGATAGCTGTTGAAGAATCCTATAATGTTAGTATTAAGACTGGCTTTAGAAAGGCATAGAGATAAAAAATCATGATTCAAAGATAGAAAGAATTGTGCAATGTCAAATACTATGATACTGGTATGGCACTGTTTAAGCCATCCTGCTCAAATAAGGTGAGTAAGATATAACCCTATGTCAATTGTGGAATGTTGACATATTCCTCCAAATTGATAGGAGTCTAGGAATCCATTGGCTAACATTTGGAATTGTAGTCAATTGCTAATGATTTTTTCAACGAGTTTACCAACAGTGTTTAGTAGAACAATGGGGTGAAAGGACTTGGGGGAATTGAATGAGTCCTTATTCAGTTTGGGAATTATTATAGTATTGGTGGACTTGAAGTATGAGAGCTAGTATTCTAGGTTTATGCATGTGTTAGCAATATGTATAACTTTTTCTAAACATCTTTTGTTAGCTATTAAAGACTTGAGATATCTGTAAGGGGGCACTCAGAGGCATCCCAGAACACACTCGACATTAGTGGAGGAGGCATCTTAAGTAAGAGCAATGAATAGCCCAGGAGCTCTAATCAATGTTGAGGTAAGGTATTCTACTATACTAAACTAGCTATATATACTAAACTAGCCAGTCTATGCACCAGTCACTAAGGAAACACAGATCAGGACACTAATAACTACTATACCTAATAAGGCTATGTAGTACTAACCATGGCAACGAGAATAAGAGGGAAGGGAACTATGAATAGCAGGCTCCAAGGATCCAAGGGCAAGCTAGATAATACTTACCTATATCAGATTACCTAAGCTACTCTAGAGCGTCCCCTTACAATATCTCTAAGTGATGTGATCAGGTCCAGGGGCTGATGAAGCTGAGCACTTAGCTAATGCATCTCTGAATTCTTGCTTGGAGAAAGAGAGCTATTCTATTAAGTCTACTTGAGGGAGTTTGCTGAGAAAGGTGGTATTAATGGATTTGTTTTTTGCAGAGTTATATAACAAATGAAGAGCATGCCATAGTTCTAAAAGAGTGTTATAGGGCTAATTTTCATATGAAATAGACTTGATGGTTGGTAGAGATTTTTTCCTGACCCAATTCATTAGATCCTAAGGTCTCTTGTTTGAGAAAGCAATTTCAAATATCTTTTCATTGAAGAATTTCCTTTTAGCTGTATGAATATTTGACTTGAATTCTTTCCAATGTTAAATGTTGTCTGAGGCTTGATATTTATTCAGGCTGGTCATGCAATCTGGACTTCACCATTCTTTGAAATGTTTTGTAATTTGTTTTATTTTGGAATAGGTGTGTCATACATTATCAAAGATAGTGGATATTTGTTAAACTATATTTTCCAGGGTTTCTTGTGAATTGATATTTGCAGTGTTGAGGGTCATTATACTATTAGTTATTGAATTAATGAAGTTTTCTTCTTTTTTGCTACCTTTGCCAATAGTCCATATATTGATATCAATGTTGATTTCTTTGATGCCTATTTTGATAGTGAGAGGAACATAATCAGATAGTTTCTGTATTTCAGGATAAAGTATATGGCGGCCAAATCCCAAGTTGCTAGGGGACAGGAATACAAGGTCTATAATAGAATTAGAGTCCCAGAAATTGTCCACAAATCTAGTAGATTAGGGAACAGTAGGGGGGAAATGTTAGGAAACCACTCAGAGATGATCACCCTTAAGCTAGTGAATAGTCCCAGAAGCTAGTTTGAGATTCAAGTGGGGGTATATTTACATATACTTGCTAGTATATATACTACACTAGATAGTCAGGCACACAGTACCATAGCAACTAACCTATAATCACAGAATGTCCTAGAATAACTAATAATAGGCATCATACCACATGACACAAACAGGAGAAGTCAGGAATGGTGGGAGTGCAATACACGATCTGTCACTAGGTGTCAAAGACATGCGGAGCGGGAGCGGAGTTACTCTAGAATGAAAGAGATTTGACAACAAAATGGGAACAACCTTGGTCTCAGCTCGTGCGCTGTGCCTTGATCTACTGTCGTGTGTGTGATTGCATATTTCAGAAGGACAGAATTGTTGCCAGGAGTTTTGGAGAGGAATGGTATAGATTGATAGGAGTGAGGATAGAACAAGGAGAAGACATAAATGACTTTAATCTATGAACTAAGGAACTAGGATGTAACTACTGGAATACTTATACTAAGTCCGGAATAGGAGGAGTACCAGTAACTAGTCTACACCGTGATCCTATAGGAGTAGACAACAGAAGTTTAGAAGCAAAAAATTAGTAATAATATAAAATATAAAAGAAATTATATTATTTAATGGTTATTTTCTGTCATATGACAATTGTACATTGTCCTAAATATAGAATAGAAGGCACCACACTATATGATACAGACAGGAGAAGCCAGGAATGATAGGAATGCAATACATAAACTGTTAACGAGCCACTAATGTAAGGGGACACCTCTATTTCCACCCCAAAATGGCATGACAACACTCTGGAGCTACCTTAGCCTGTTTACTAGTGATACTTAAACACACTAGTTTAGCTCCGATCCTGCCAACCCTGACACTAAGAGATGTATATAATGTAGAAGATCCCTCCAGGAGCCTCATCCTAATCTCTGAGGATTCTCCTGGAGGTGAGTTGTACTATAACCACAATCTGTAATATTACTAAGGATTCTTCTAGAGTCTTGTGCCCAGTCACCCTTATAGCAGATTAGGATCTTAAAAGTAGAGCCTTGGACTATCCTAGTGAACAGCTACCTAATAGGTCGCCCTTCCCTGCCATACCCAACCCTCCAAAAAATTCCACTCTTCAGATATCGTTGCCCCTAGATACCCCTCAAGGCATGGCTGACGCCTTAGGATACCTGCAACACCATCTGCAGGAGCTTACGGAGAGACAACATGTCTCTGAAAGTAACATTAACTCCACTCTGGCAGCCCTGACTGCGCAGCTACAGCAACTCACACAGTTAGTAGCTAACTCCCCTCTCCCTCTTCCGGCTGTACCAAACACACCTCCCCCACCCATGCCATCCCCTCCGGTATCTCCATCTCCTGCTCTGCTGATGCAACGAACATGCCCCAAGCTCTCCTGCTCTCCGGACTTCAACGGAGAACGTCACAACAGTCACATATTCCTGAACTCTTACTCCCTCTATATACGCCTAGCCCCGGAGCAGTTCTATGACAAACAGGAAAGGATCCTCTGGGCCCTCACGTTCTTCAAGGGAGGTCGTGCTGCCAAGTGGTCCGAAAACATATTCCATCAGGAAGCAGACACTGGCGTTTTCCCCATCCAAACCTGGGGAGAATTTGAACAACAATTCTGGCTGCACTTCTTCCCTGCAAACGTAGAAGTGGACACGATCAACGCTTTGAAAGGAACTTCCTACTACCAAGGAAATCGGATGGTGGACAACTATCTGGACAGCTTCCAAGCCCTGGTCTCTGACACAGGTTATATGGATCCCTGGACACTGGTGGTGAAATTTCAACAAGGTCTCCGATTAGGCATCCAAAACCAGATTGCCACCATGCCTTACGGACGGCCAGCTGACACTGACTCTGATGCGTGGTACAAAGCAGCACAGAGGATCAACCAGGCATGTCTCACAAATGAAGCCTTTCAGTCCATATTGCGCTCCGCCCCTTCTGCATCACTCAGAACCATCTCCGCCTAACCCCCACCATTGTCTGCAGTAAGGTTACCCCTCACTCTACCCCCTCTGGTCATTCCGAAACCTCTGCCGGCCATTTTGTCTATGAGAGTCCCCATGGACGTGGACACTACTAGGAAAGCAAGGTCCTTGCCTCCGAAAGGGTGTTACCAATGTAGAGATGCGAACTATATAGTCCGAGATTGTCCCCATTGCCTGGACGTCCGTCAGCTCACCACAGAGTAGTGAGAGGAGTTGATTGAAGATCTGTTGGCATTAAAAGATACAGTTCCAATAGAAGAGTCTTGTCCCCTGGAGGAAGAGGATTTTATGTAACGTGGCTGGCGATAAGTGCGCCCTAGTCGCCAGTAAATAAGTTCACTGTATTGACTATAGAGGACCCCAATACAATTGACAGTGAACTAGTAGACGCACCACCCTCTATCCCCCTCGTCTTGGCTCCGCTCTGCAAACCCAAGTGGGAAAAGAGACTGCCCAAACTCTTTTCGATCAGTGCTCTAAACACGTGAGGGATCTCCCTACTTCTGCTAGTGGAAATTGGAACTATGAACACGAGCAAACTCTATTTGGTTGAAGCCCTCCTAGACTGTGGAGCGACTGGAAGCCTCATCAACAGGGATTTTGTCTGTTCAAAAGGGATGAATACCTGGACCCTCTCACATAACATCCCAGTCTTCAATGTCGACAGTTCCTCTAACGAGGCAGGACAAATCTCCGAGGTCAGGGACGTAGTTCTCCGCTACAAGACTCACTCCAAGAGGATGCTCCTGGCCGTCTCCGGACTTGGGAAACAGAGTCTGATCCTAGGCTATGACTGGCTCAAGGACCACAACCCCAGGATCGACTGGGAAAAAGGAGAAGTCGAGATGACTCGTTGTCCCCTCCAGTGTGAGGGAGGACGTGCCCTACAGAAAAAATAGACTTGCCAGAAGAGAATTGAACTCCAAGCCCTCCAATCTTGTCGTGATGGACCCACACCTCTGCTCCAAGAAGAGTTAGAGTCTGAAGAGGAGCCTCCACCAATGCACCACCTGAGTTGGGAGCTCGGAGACCGATTGTTCCTTACACATCTCCTCCCAGAGCCTGACCAAGTTGACCTCCGAGCCATAGCCACAACATCTCAATGCCTCGCAGAAGAAGCCAGATGCAATGCAGAAGCACAGGCTGCCGCTACTCCACTGCCCACCTACGTCGCAGAGTTCCAATCTGTATTCACTAAAGAGGACTTTGACATACTACTGGAGCACTGCAAATGGGATCACGCGATCGAGCTAATACCTGGAGCAGAGCCTAAGTTGTCAAAGGTGTACCCCCTGTCTCCATTGGAGCAAGTGAAGTTGGATGCTTTCCTGGAGGAGAACCTCCATACCAGACAAATCCAACCTTCAAAATCCCCTATGGCAGCCCCCGTGTTCTTCATTAAGAAGAAAAATGGTTTGCTCCGTCTAGTCCAAGACTACTGCGCTCTGAATGCCATAACCATCAAGAATAAATATCCTCTCCCCCTCATCTCTCTCTCATCTCCGAACTCGTCTCCCAACTCTGCAGAGCCCAGTACTTCACCAAACTAGATGTCCGCTAGGGTTTTAACAATGTATGCATCAAGCCTGGAGACGAGTGGAAAGTGGCTTTTCACACCAACCGAGGCCTCTTTGAACCCCTCATAATGTTCTTCGGAATGACCAACAGCTCCACTATCTTCCAGACTATGATGAATGACATCTTCAGAACCGTCATAATGGAAGAGATTGTCATAGTGTACTTGGACGATACCTTGATCTTTACGAAGACGGAAGAGGAGCATGAACAAGCGGTCTGGAGAGTCTTAGAGATACTGGCAGAACACAAGTTATTCCTTCATCTGGAGAAATGTGAGTTCCACCAGAAGCAGATTAAATACCTCGGACTGGTCATCTCGGAGAACAAGGTCGCAATGGACCCTGTTAAAGTTGCCAGAGTCTGCGAGTGGCCCACCCCAGAGAACTGGACTGATGTGCAGGCCTTTGTAGGCTTTGTTAACTTCTACCGTCGCTTTATCCAAGACTTCTCGACCATAGCTCAACCCCTCTTCGACCTCACTCGATCCGATCACGCCTAGAACTGGGGTACCAAGGAACAGGAAGCCTTTGAATGTCTCAAGATGGTGGTAACCACTGCTCCAATCCTAGCGTCACCCCAGGACTCGGAACCCTTCCGTATCGAGGCCGACAGTTCAGATTTTGCCTCCGGAGCCATCCTCTCTCAACAGCTACCCAGAGAAGAAAAATGGCACCCAGTGGCTTTCTACAGCAAATTCCTGTCTCTGGTGGAACAGAACTACGAGATCCATGACAAGGAGATACTTGCTATCATCTACGTGCTGGAAGAGTAGAGGCACTTTCTGGAAGAAGCTTGGCACCTGGTGAAAATCTGGATGGACCACAAGAACCTGGAGTACTTCATGACGGCTAAGAAACTCAATCGTCGCCAAGCCCGTTGGTCTCTGTACTTGGCTCGCTTTGACTTCAAGTTGATTCATCGCCCTGGACGCTCCATGGGGAAGCCAGACACTTTATCACAGAGACCGGACCATGGTAAAAGAACCTCCGACAATGAAGATGTAGTCCTTCTGCGACTGGAGCTCATAGTAGTCTGAGCCCTTGAAGGACTTCACCTGGAGGGACTGGAGCGAGACATGCTTAGAGAAATCTGCCAAGGGAACTAGAAAGGTGACCAGAAAGAGCCTGTAGCAAAGGCAGCGAGAGAACTCCGACAAACATTGAGTAAAACGGTCCGTTCCGCGGAATGGTCAGAAGACGACGGAGTACTCTGGTTCAGAGGCAAGATCTATGTTCCCTGGAATTTGGACTTACGAAGGTGGATAGTCTCGCTGTGCCATGATACAAAGGTCGCTGAACATCCCGGACGCTGAAAAACGTTGGAGTTGGTATTTAGGAACTACTGGTGGCCTCAAATGTCTAGGTATATCGGGCAGTATGTCAGCACCTATGACCTCTGCCTTAGAACAAAACCGATAAGACAGGCTCCGGTAGGCAAACTGCATCCTCTCTGAATCCTGGACTTGCAATGGGATACGCTTAGTGTGGATTTCGTTGTGGAACTTCCCCTCTCCTCCGGACATGACGCAGTAATGACAGTGGTAGACTTGGTGTTGAAACAGGCGCACTTCATTCCGACACACACAATGGTGACAGCGGAAGGAGCAGCCCGGCTTTTCCTACATCAAGTCTGGAAACTCCACAGTCTTCTAAAGTATGTAGTCTCGGACCGTAGACCTCAGTTCATCGCTCATTTCACCAGAGAACTTTACCGCCTCCTAGGAATAAAGTTGGCGTCTTCTATAGCCTGGTACCCCCAAACTGACGGGCAAATGGAACGCGTCAACTAAGAATTGGACCAGTATCTCTGGCTATTTGTAAACAAGCTGCAGAACGATTGGTACGACCTCTTACCCATGGCAGAGTTCCAGCACAACAACCACGTCCATTTCGCTACCCAGCAGCCTCTGTTCCTAATCGATACTGGACATATTCCTCGCATGGGCTTTGAACCCCGACAGAACCACTCTAACTTAGAGATGGTCAATGAGTTTATGGAAAGGATGAGAATGGCAATCGAAGAAGTGAAATTCGCGATCCGCAAGGCACAAGACGACATGAAAAGATACTACGACCGTCAAAGAACTCCGGCTCCAGCATTCAAACCTAGCAACAAAGTCTTTCTTGACGCATCGGATATCTGCACTACGCATCCCTCGCAGAAACTCTTGCACTGACAGCTTAGCCCCTTTGTAGTGGAATGGCGGATCGGACCTATGGTCTATCGCTTAAGACTGCCACATGGGATAAAGCAACTCTATCTAGTGTTCAATGTAATGAAGCTTACTCCAGCCCCAGACGACCCGATTACAGGACACATGACAGAGGACCACCCACCACCCATAGTCATTGACAGAGAAGCAGAGTGGGAAGTAGAGGAAATACTCGACAGTCGTTGGCACCAGAGAAGATTCCAGTACCTCATTAAGTGGAAGGAATACGGCCATGAACACAATTCCTGGGAGTCCACTTCTGAAGTCTCTGCACCAGAACTCACAGTGGAGTTCTATCGCAAATACCCCAGAGCTCTGAGACACGTCTAACGCGCGAAGTTCGACAATATTTTTCATTCCAAGTCCATCGCTCTGAGATGTAGCAACCTTGAAGGGGGGTGAATGTAAGGGGACATCTCCATTTCCACCCCAAAATGGCATAACAACACTCTGGAGCTACCTTAGTCTGTTTACTAGTGATACTTAAACACACTAGTTTAGCTCCGATCCTGCCAACCCTGACACTAAGGGATGTGTAAGGGGCACGCTTGGTGAGGCACCCAGTCACACTGCAGTATAGTAAAGCAGACATCTTAAGAAGAAGCGATGGATAGCCCAGGAGCTTCAATCATTGTTGAGGTAAGGTATTCTACCGTACATCACTAGCTACTTATACTAGACTAGCCTGGTCTGTGCACTGGTCGCTATGGACACTGACATCAGGACAATAATAACTACACTACCAGATATAGCTATGTAGTACTGTGATGGAGACCCGAACTAGAGAGAAGGGAACTATAGACTGCGGACTCCGAGGATCTGTGGGAACACTAGATGATATGAACCCTACTAGGTTATCTAAGCGATCTCAGGCTGTCCCCTTACAGGATGTATATAATGTAGAAGATCCCTTTAGGAGCCTCATCCTAATCTCTGAGGATTCTCCTGGAGGTGAGTTGTATCATAACCACAATCTGTAATATTACTGAGGATTCTCCTGGAGTCTTGTGCCCAGTCGCCCTTATAACTAATAGATTCAGGCCCTTAGAACTTACTAAGCAATGCCCTAGATATTGTCCTCTTACAGGACGTTAGCACTGTATGGAATGACTGTGAGAGGAAAAGGTTCCAACAATATATGGGTGATGCCATTAGATGCAGGTGTGGATGTCTCCTCATTGCAGATACATGGTAGTTGGGAAGAAGAAAGAGTGAAGTTGTACAACGGGACTATATTGTTCATAGGTGGGGAGGGATTAAGAGTTCCTGCTTCTGTATTGTTTGCAAAAGTGACTTGCTTGATGTAGTCTATCTCAGACAAAGAAGACTCATCCATAGAGGAGGGAGAAGTGCTTTGTGGATCTTCTATGCTAATACAAGACAGTAGCTGTTTATGTTATATATTGAAGGCATTATCTTCAGGCCTAATGCTGGTTGACTCAAGACTTATAATTGACAAGCAAGTAATCTAAAACACAAGAAAAAGAGTTTATGCTAAACTATACTCAGGCACTACCAATGGTATTGGTGGTAAGAGTGAAAGAAGTGATGCTACAGCTTGCTATATGCTTCATGTAATAAATTGATGTTTTTTTTTATAAAAAAAAATATGTAAAACAATATAAATACTAACAAATACTGAAATGTGTATAAATAGTGCATAGTAATTTGTCATGACTTGGCAAAATAGCTAAACTAATATTTATTTTTCTTTTCTTTTAATTTAGCTATATTGGGATATATAAGATACTAGTTAGGGTTAGGGTTAGTATTGTATATAAGTAGTTCAGAAAATCTAATAGGAACTTCATTAAGTTCTTTTTGTCAACTTGAATAAGGAGTAGGGACAAGTACTTACTACTTAATCCTTACAGTAATTGAACAAGAGCTCTATCAAGTTCTCCTTGTCAACTCAGACTAGAAGTGGGACTAAGTTATTATGGTAAAAGAGTGAAAAATAGAATTGTATACTGGGACAAATAACAAAATGTACTACTAGTTCCTAATTGTATGCTAAAGATTTTAGGAGATAAAACAGAAATAAAGATATCACAAACTTTATTTGGCCATATCTCCATCAGTTCTTTGACAATTCCCACGGTCTCAACAGCACCCAAAAGCCCTTGAAAAGACCTTTTGATCAATACCAGTCACGTCTCAAAGCAATCAGTAACAGCCAAGATATTAGGCAGATCAACTGGTAACCACCATGGTACCGTTTATTAAATCGCCAATATCTCGGAAACCGCCACGATCTAAGCTTCGCTTTTAGGCATCAGAGAAGCCCTTTTCATACCGCTCA
>Ga0153982_1000596_pt1 | contig 10012 bp, 10 predicted proteins | sample TSGA066MetaG_FD_104743 | JGI IMG/M metagenome (GOLD analysis project Ga0153982, IMG submission 104743) | Attine ant fungus gardens microbial communities from Georgia, USA - TSGA066 MetaG | ecosystem: Host-associated > Fungi > Mycelium > Unclassified | place: USA: Georgia, Alexander Wildlife...
CAATTGATTTTATTTTATAAAACTTTTCATATACTTCCAAATGGCGAAATTGATTGAATTTATCTATTAAAAAAATTTATTCAAAAAATTCTTTTATGATATCATTTTTTTATATTTAAATTTAAAAGATTTCAAAATAATAACTTTAATATAAATTTTAAAATTGACACTAAATTTATTTCGTGATACCATACACTAAATTTATAGTCAACAAATCAAATCAATTTTAAGGAGGGCGGCTCATGATAAATCTTACTATTGGAGAAGCAGCAAAAAAATTAAATACTACCACTCATACACTCCGTTATTACGACAATGAAGGCTTATTACCAATTGAAAGAGACTCAAATGGAAGACGTATCTTCAGCACTAAAAATTTTATAATGTTAAATACAATAGAGTGTTTAAAAAATGCAGGAATGCCTTTAAAAGATATTAAATTATATATTGAATGGTGTACTGAAGGATTTGCTTCAGTTCAAAAACGTTATGATTTATTTTTAGAGCGTAAATCTATTGTCGAAAATCAGATTGCAGCACTTCAACAAACTTTAAAAACAATTAATTATAAAGTTGAACTTTATGATAATGCCTTAAAAACTGGTGTATTAAAAATATGTGATGCTGATCGTGAAGAATTAGCAAAAAAAATTATAAATAATGAACTTTAAAAAATATAATTTATTTTATTAAAAGAGAAATCTTTTTTGAATAATAATTGATTACTTTAACTGATCAATTTAAATCAAAAAAGATTTTTTTATTTTAAATTAAAAAATAGCTTGACTTCGTGTTAACACGAATATTTATACTTGATATAAATAAACTTTTTATCAAGGAGGTAATTAACATGAAAAGATTTAAGTTTTCTCTTCTGTTTGGAATAATAGGGGTATTTATGGGAGTTTCCAACATAGCAAATGCAAACAATACTACTTTAACCTCTCAACAAAGAAGTATCATTCCCATTGCTGCTTTCACAGCTACTGGTGACTTAGATAATCTTAAAGTTGCACTTAATGAAGGGCTAGATTCTAAATTAACAGTAAATGAAATCAAAGAAATTTTGATACATTCATATGCTTATGCAGGTTTCCCAAGAAGCTTAAATGGAATAAACACTTTTATAACAGTTCTAGATGAACGTGAAAAGAAAGGAATAAAAGATGAAATTGGGAAAGAAGCATCACCTATTTCAGCAAATATAAATAAAAATGAATATGGAGAAAAAGTTAGAACTTCTCTTACTGGAGCTCGCTCTGTTCCTGCTTATGCAAAATTTGCTCCAGCTATTGATACATTCTTAAAAGAGCATCTTTTTGCTGATTTATTTATAAGAGATAATCTTGATTACCTAAATCGTGAACTTACAACAATAAGTATTCTTGCAGGGCTTGGAAATGTAAATGCACAGCTTCGTTCTCATATGAATATTACTATGAACTTAGGGGTAACATCTGAACAAATGAATGATTTTATTTCCATTCTTGACAACAAAGTAGGTAAAGAAAAAGCTCTAAATGCTCAAAGTGTTTTAAAAGAAGTTATAGCAAATAGAAGTAAATAAAATTATTTTACTTTTATTTTATTATGAAATTCTAATTAAAAAATATTTATACTAAATATAACAAAAGGAGAAGATATGAAAAATTTATTTATTTTTATTATATGCCTATTTATATTTGCTACAACCACTATTTTTGCAACTGATAAAGTTAAAAATTCAGAAAAAATTGCTGTCATTAAACTTGATTCAATGGAATCACTAAGTGCTGGAAATACTAATTTTAGTGGTAATGTTTTTCTTAAACGTATGTTTTCTGCTAGTAATTCTCCTGATATATCTGCTGGAGTTGTAAATTTTAAAGCAGGTTCTAGAACAGCATGGCATACACACCCAAAAGGGCAAATGTTAATCATTACTGAAGGAAAAGGTTGGATTCAACAATGGGGAGAACCAGTTATTGAAGTACAAGAAGGAGATGTTGTTTGGTTTCCTGCTGGTGTAAAACACTGGCATGGAGGAACCCCTGATACTGATATGACCAATATTGCAATAGCTCCTGTAGTTGATGGTAGAAGTAGTGACTGGCTTGAAAAAGTTAGTGATGAACAGTATAAAAAATAAATTATAAAAAGCAAAAAGCTATAGGCAATGAATTTTGTTTATAGCTTTTTATCTTTAACAAAAATATAAAATAATTATTATTTATTTTGAGTCTTTTATTTTTAGCTGAAATAAAAAAAGAGAGTGATCTATAACTAGAAATATAGTTTTAATCAATCTCTTTAAGTTTTATCTTTCAATCATATTTATAATATCAACTAAAATCCTAAATTTTCAAGCCATATATTTACTTCTCTTTCCATTCCAGAAACTCTGTTTCTTGATACAGTAAGTCCCTTCTCTTCTACCTGTGCCTTAGGCTGCAGTTTTGCCATTTCCTCAATAGTACCTGTAAATCCACTTCCACCATGAGTTGAGAAAGGAATAACTTTTTTTCCTGAAAAATCATTTTCTTCAAAAAAAGTATACATAGGCATTGGGAATCCATACCACCAGATTGGGTAACCAATAAAGACAGTATCATATTCATCAAGATTATCTATCTTTGAGGCAAGTTCTGGTTTAAATCCTCTTTCTCTCTCACCATCAGCTTGATCTACTAAAGTTTTATGTTCTCTTGGATAAGGAACTTTTGTCTTTATTTCAAATATATCTCCACCTGTTTTTTTCTGAATCATCATAGCCATTAACTGTGTATTTCCAACCAGCTTCCCATCTGCAAACTGCATACTGGCAGCCCCTATTCCATCTATTCCATTATTTTTCTCATTTTCTGGCACTGAAAAATAAGCAATTAATATTTTCTTTTCATTTACTTTTTGATTGCCAAATGTCATAAAAGATATTAAAAATAATAAAGATAAAACCAGTGTATATATTTTTTTCATACAATTCCTCCTCATATATCTCCATTTAATATTTTTTTACTTCTATAAGTGCAGTATAAGTACATTCTTTCTTACATGGACTATTATTTACTAAGAATTCTTTTATTTTGATACATCTCCTATTTATCTAATCTTTTTTCTTTTAACCATCTTGACATTTCATTTGCTACTTCTATATTATTTAAATCTGAAAATGGAAAATGTGTATTCCCTTTTATTCCAATTTCAGGAAGATGAACTACTTTTACATCTCCACCATGACGGTTTACTGCTTCCGCCCAAAGTTTTGCCATTTCATAACGTACTCTCCAATGATCTTTTGTCCATTCTTTTGAAGGAGCATCTGCTATATTATCCCCATAATAAATAACTATTGGAATTTTTGTCAGTTTCATAAAGTCTTCCATTGGTATTTCATTTGCACTGAGAGCTCCAAAAGGGCTTATTGTTTGCAATGGTTCAGGAACTTCCCCTTCTGGAAATACAAATCCGCTTCCTGGCTCATATGCTATTATTCCTTTAACATTTGAATTTTTAATAGCTGTCCACCAGCCTGGTCCTCCTCCCTGTGAGTGAGTTATTAAAACTCCATTCCCTATCTTTTCAAATAGAGCTGCCATTGCATCTGAAATCACACCTTCATCATATGCAGCTGTATTAGGAGTCATTTGACGAAAAAAGTTTTCTAAAGCTTTTTCTCCCTTAGCAAACTGAACATTTTCAAAATACTTAGGATATTCTCCTATACGGAAAGTGTCAAACCAAAATTGATCATCTGTAGTATTGGGAATTGTTCCTGCTATAGTACCACGCCCTGCTCTACCCCTTCTCGGCTGATCTACTAAATATATTCCAAATCCACGACGAAGAAAAATATTATTAAACCCTTCTCTTCCATCTGGAGTAGTTTCCCATGTTTGAGCAGATTGCCCTGCTCCATGGAGAAACACTAATGGATTTTTATTAGCCTTTACTGGAATTTGATAGTTCACATAGGCATGATCTCCATGCAATGTTTGTCCATCTGACTTCAATGGAATGTCAGTTTTATATGTTCCTTGAGTATGAATAACTACTCCTCCTACACTAAAACTTCCCTGTTCCTGTATTACTATTGGAGCTTTATTTTCTACTGCTGCTGTTTTTAAATGTATTCCACTTAAAAATAGAAAACTCATTACTATTAAAAATCTTTTTTTCTGTTTATTCAGCATATTAATTACCTCCTTAAAATATCTTAGTAAAAGCTTAGCACTTCGAGTTAACTTTAAGTCAAGAGCTTTTTGTAAACTTTTCTGTCCTTAAACAAAAAAAGAACCTCAAAAGGTTCCTTTTAATTTTTAAAATTTATATCTCCATAATCTTTTTATTTTTACCTAATTCTGTTTGTAACATTTCTAAAAATTTTTTTGCTGCTTTAGAAAATATCTGTGATTTCTTCCAAACAATGTTTAATTCAACTTCTAACTTGGGTTCTAATGGTTTAAAACATAAGATACTATTTCCAGTAGTATTTACCAGTTTATCAAGAGACAAAGCATAACCTATCCCTTCTTCTACCATAAGAGAAGCATTATATAGAAGATTATAAGTAGCTATTACATTCAATTTATCAAAATCTCTTCCCATCCACTGTGAAATTTCTTTGCCAACCATTGATTGTCTTGAACATAAAAGTGGAGTATCCCATAAATCTTTTGGTTTGATTGTTTCAAGCTGTGCCAATGGGCTATCCTTTCTCATTAATACTCCCCATTTATCTGTTGCTGGAAGTTTAATATATTCATATTTTTGTATATTAGCAGGCTCTATTAAAACTCCAAAATCTAACAATCCTCTATCTAATCTTTCTGTCACATCATCTGCATTTCCACTGAATAAATGATATTTTATATGAGGATATTTTTGCTGAAGCTTTTTTGCTGTATGTGCAAGAATACGCATAACATCTGTTTCTCCTCCACCTATATAGATATCTCCATTTATTACCTCATCTGATGCTATAATTTCTGTTTCTGTTTTTTCTACCAACTCAACTATTTCTTCAGCTCTTTTACGTAACAGCATTCCTTCATCTGTAAGGGTAATCTTTCTATTTCCACGAATAAACAATTTTTTTCCAAGTTCTTCTTCTAATTCCATAAGTTGTCTAGAAAGAGTAGGCTGGGTTACATGTAAAGATTCCGATGCTGCAGTAATGCTCTCCTCTCTTGCTACAGCTAAAAAATAACGCAAAACTCTTAACTCCATAAACACCTCCTTTTCCAATATATCTTTATTAATTATAATTCTTTTTTAATATGCTTGTCAAGCATAATTATTTATTTATTATAGGTATTTGATATTGGATTATTTCTATCATATAATAAAAAATATAAATCAATACAAAAATCAATCTTTGATAAATTTTTATGAACTTATTATATTAAAAATCTTATTATTAGGAGGTTATAGATGAATACAGAAGAATTTTTAAAACATGTAAATAGCAGAAAAGCAGTTCCTGTAGGTACAGATATCCATAACTACATGGTAAAACTAAGTAATGAAGCTATGAAAATAACAACTAAATTAAATAATTCTTATCACTCACCTGAAGAAATCAGAGAAATATTTGCTCAATTGACTGAGAGAACTATTGACAGTTCATTTTGTATATTTCCACCTTTTTATACTGATTGTGGAAAAAATATTCATATTGGAAAAAATGTTTTTATAAATACCTGCTGTCATTTTCAAGATCAAGGAGGAATTTTTATTGGAGATGGAGTATTAATTGGACATAATGTAACTCTAGCAACTCTCAATCATGGTTTTGCTCCTGAAGACAGAAGCACTACATATCCAGCACCGATTATTATAGAAAAAAAGGTGTGGATAGGTGCTAATGTGACAGTTGTATCAGGTGTAAGAATAGGAGAAAATGCAATAATTGCAGCAGGAGCAGTAGTTACAAAAGATATTCCTGCAAATGTTGTTGCTGGTGGAGTTCCTGCAAAAGTTATAAAAAAAATTTAAAATGTATAAGGAGAAAAATATGAAAAAAAAGGTTTTGATTATTTCTACTAGCCCACGTAAAAAAGGAAATTCAGATATATTAGCAGATGAATTTGAAAAAGGTGCTCTTGAATCTGGACATCAGGTTAAAAAAATAAATCTATATGATAAAACTATTAATTTCTGTAAAGGATGTCTGATTTGCCAATCTACTAAAAAATGTATTATAAAAGATGATGTCAGTAACATTGTGGAAGAGATGCTTCATAATAATGTTATTGTGTTTGCTACACCAATATATTTCTATGAAATGTGTGGACAGATGAAAACTTTATTAGATAGAACAAATCCTCTATTTCCATCAGATTATTCATTTACTGATATCTACCTTCTGGCAACAGCAGCAGATAACAGTAAAAGTTCAATGGATGGGGCTATTAAAGGATTGCAAGGCTGGATAGACTGTTTTGAAAAAGCAAGTTTAAAAGGTGTAATAAAAGGACTTGGTGCTGATATAGCTGGAACTATTAGAAATTTTCCTGATACTTTAAAAGAAGCTTATATACTGGGGGAAAATATTTAGTCCTTAAAAAAGGTTGAAATCTGAGCTTGTTTTAAAGATATAGAATCTTGATGAATATAATATTGTCTTTATTAGATATTTGATATGAGTTTTTTGTACTATACTTTTTTTAGAAAAATATTATTTTTTTCTAAATTTAAATATGCTTTTTAAGCATAAAATTATATTCAATATAAGTATTTGTTATTTGAAAATTTTTATTATATACTTCAGTTAAGATTAAAAGTCTTAAAATCTAAGGAGGTTAAAAATGAAAAATTTATCATTATTATCAACTTGCAAAAGGATTATGCTTGGAATGGTTTTAATGACTACTGGAGCAGGTAATATTTTTGCTGCTGATATGTCTAATGGAGCTGACAATTTTTATAAAAGTGATAAAGTAACTTTACAAAAAGTCACATTTCAAAATCAATATAAAATGGGGGTTACAGGTAATTTATTTATTCCAAAAAATATTAATCAAAATGCTAAAAATTCAGCAATAATTATTGGACATCCAATGGGAGCAGTAAAAGAGCAATCTTCTAATTTATATGCTCAAAAGCTTGCTGAACAGGGATTTGTAACACTTGCAATAGATCTATCATTCTGGGGAGAAAGTGAAGGACAGCCTCGTAATGCTGTATCACCAGATATCTATGCTGAAGATTTCAGTGCAGCAATTGATTATTTAGGAACTCGCCCATTTATTGATCAAAATAAAATTGGTGCTCTTGGTATCTGTGGAAGTGGAAGTTTCGCTATTAGTGCAGCAAAAATTGATCCTCGTATGAAAGCCATAGCTACAGTAAGTATGTATGATATGGGATCAGCCAGTCGTAATGCACTCAACCATTCATTAACATTGGAGCAGCGTAAAGAATTCATTGCTGAAGCTGCTGAACAGCGTTATGTAGAATTTAATGGTGGAGAAACTAAATATACTAGTGGAACAGTACATAAAATTGATGAAAGTTCATCTCCAATAGAAAGAGAATTTTATGATTTCTATCGTACTCCACGTGGGGAATTCACACCTAAAGGAGCTACTTCTGAAACAACAACACACCCTACACTTACAAGTAGCATAAAATTTATGAATTTCTACCCATTTAATGACATTGAAACTATCTCTCCTCGTCCAATGTTATTTATTACTGGAGACCAGGCTCATTCAAAAGAGTTTAGTGAAGATGCATACAGACGTGCAGCTGAACCAAAAGAATTACTTGTTGTTCCTGGTGCTGGACATGTGGATTTATATGACCGTGTTGACATGATACCATTTAATAAATTAACTGATTTCTTTAAAACAAATCTGAAATAAAAAAATTTTTCCCCTTCTAGTTTTATCTTGAAGGGGATTTTTATCACAATAAAAAAATAAAAATTAATTCTTGACCTAGAGTTCACTCCAGATGTTAGACTTAATACATCAAGAAATAAATCAAAAAATATTATTATATAAGGAGAAAAAATATGTATTTAGAAAAAATAGATAACCCAAAAGATTTAAATAAAATGAATATGGAAGAGTTAAAAAAACTGGCAGATGAAATGAGAAAAGCTCTTCTTAACAGGCTGAGTAAAACTGGAGGACATATAGGTCCTAATTTAGGAATGGTTGAAGCTATCATTGCTATGCATTATGTTTTTAATTCTCCAATAGATAAATTTGTATTTGATGTATCTCACCAAAGTTATCCACACAAAATGCTGACAGGAAGAAAAGATGCTTATCTATATGAAGAGCATTTCCATGATGTTTCAGGTTATACAAATCCTGATGAAAGCGAACATGATATGTTTAATATAGGTCATACTTCAACATCTATAAGTTTAGCTTCTGGTCTAGCAAAAGCAAGAGATTTAAAAAATGATAATGAAAATATTATTGCTGTGATTGGTGATGGTTCTTTAAGTGGTGGAGAAGCATTAGAAGGATTGGATTTTGCAGGAGAATTAAACAGTAATTTTATTATTGTTGTTAATGACAATGATATGTCTATTGCAGAAAATCATGGTGGATTATATAAAAATTTAAAAAAATTAAGAGAAAGTAATGGAACTCATGAGTGTAATCTCTTTAAAGCAATGGGCTTGGATTATATTTATGAGAATGAAGGAAATAATATTGAAAAATTAATTGAAACATTCTCAAAAGTAAAAGATATAAACCATCCAATAGTTGTTCATATCAATACTCAAAAAGGAAAAGGGTATAAATTCGCTGAAGAAAATAAAGAAAACTGGCATTGGAATTTCCCATTTGATATAGAAACTGGAAATATATCATTATCTTTTGATGAAGACTACAGTTCAATAACTGGAGAGTATTTATTAAATAAAATGAAAAAAGATCATAAAGTAACTGCTGTTGTTGCTGGAGTTCCAACTAACATTGGATTTACAGCAGAAAAAAGAAAAGAAGCAGGAAAACAATTTATAGATGTGGGAATCGCAGAAGAACATGCTGTTGCTATGGTTTCTGGGATTGCTAAAAATGGCTGCAAGCCAGTATTTGCAACATATTCCAGCTTTATTCAAAGAACATATGATCAGATATCACAAGATCTATGTATCAATAATAATCCTGCAACTATATTAGTAAATGGTGCATCTATATACAGCATGAATGATGTTACACATTTAGGTATTTTTGACATTCCACTAATTTCAAATATTCCAAATATTGTTTATCTGGCACCTACTTCTAAAGAGGAATATCTTGCTATGCTGGATTGGAGTATAGAACAATCTCAATATCCTGTGGCAATTCGTATTCCAAGTAATGGAGTTATATCAGATAACAGAAATATTGATACTGATTACAGCAATATCAATAAATATAAAATGGAAACAAAAGGAAATAAGGTAGCTATACTTGCTTTAGGAGATTTTTACCAATTAGGAGAAGAAGTATCAAAGGAGATAGAAAAAGAATTAAAATTCACCCCAACATTGATTAATCCAAGATATATTACAGGGTTAGATGAAAGAATGCTTAAAGATCTATTAAGTAATCATGATATGGTTATTACTTTAGAAGATGGTATTTTAAATGGAGGATTTGGAGAAAAAGTATCAGCCTTCTATGGAACATCAGATATTAAAGTTAAAAATTATGGTTTCAAAAAAGAATTTATTGACAGATATGATGCAGATGAAATTCTAAAAGAGAATGGAATTACTAAAGAACAAATAGTTAAAGATATTCTTAATTATAGTATATAATAAATTATTATTTATAAAAACAATCCAAATAACTTTTATAATCTGAAATTAAAAAAGAGGTTTTTTAGAACCTCTTTTTTTATATAATTTTATATTATAAATCTTATTAATTTTTTAATTGATTAATGATAATTTTTTTATAAAAAAAGCTGAGTAACATTTAAAAAAAATGTTTTACTCAGCTCTCTTTTTTGTATAATATAGTTACCACCCTAATTATACAAAGGAGACATTCATGCAAATCAAACATATTATCTCTAA
>Ga0153982_1000597_pt1 | contig 10007 bp, 6 predicted proteins | sample TSGA066MetaG_FD_104743 | JGI IMG/M metagenome (GOLD analysis project Ga0153982, IMG submission 104743) | Attine ant fungus gardens microbial communities from Georgia, USA - TSGA066 MetaG | ecosystem: Host-associated > Fungi > Mycelium > Unclassified | place: USA: Georgia, Alexander Wildlife...
GAGTAGTTGGCTTAATTCCGGCTTTGGAGTTAGCTAGTCTGACATAAATATGGTTAATGAATCACTTACCTTAGATTTGTTACACTGACAGTTGGGCTACATTGCACATAGTGCAGCTCAAAAGCTTGTTTGTGATAGTCTAGTTACTAGTCTAGAGTTGGAGGAAAGTAGAGAGACTGATCTCTTCTGTGAGTTTTGTGCTTATGGCAAAATAACTCAGGTGCCAATTTCCAAAGTCTGGGAGGGTGAAAGAGCAAAAGTATTTTGCAAAGAAGTATACTCTGATATGTGAGGACCTGCTCAAGTTGAAACTAAAAAGAAATGGTGCTATTATGTGACATTTATTAATGACTACTCATAGTGAACTCACATTGATTTTCTCATCAATAAATCAGCAGTTCTGATATTCTACAAAGCCTTTGATACAATGTGCAAAACCCAACAAGTCAAAATCCTTCATTTAAATAGAGGAGGAGAATATATGTCTATATCATGACTTGGCAAAATAGCTAAGTCATTATTTATATTTCTTTTTCTTTTATCTTGGATTTACTATACAGAAGGGAGTGTGGGAAAGTGTCACATCATAAGTGTCACATAGTCACAGTGACATGACAGGAAGTCACAGCATCACATCACATGGTATCATATGATAAGTCACATGATAGGCATGGAAAAAAAGTGCACAGACCATGTAGTAGTTGTATAAGTAGTGTAGAAAATCTAACAGGAACTCTATCAAGTTCTCTTTGTCGATTGCTGAACAAAGAGCAGTTGGCTTAATTCTGGCTTGGAGTTTAGCTTTCTTACAGTTTACAGAGTTTCAATCATATCTCAAGTCTTGAGGAACAAAGCAAAAACTCACTGTTTATAATACCCCTTAGTACAATGGCATTGCAGAATGTCGAAACCATACTATTACAGAACATGTTCATGCAGTACTCTATGCTAGCTATTTTCCAAAGTTATTATGGGCACATGCTATGTCCTATATTGTCTAGCTAATAAATCAGACAAGCTCTAAGACAATAGAAGAGATGACACCTTTTGAGTTGGTATATGGGAAGAAACCAGACTTGAGAGTATTGAGGGAATGAGGTATTGGTATATCAGGCAGGTGGTGACAAGCTAGGCAAATATGCAAAATAAGAACATTGGATTAGGTATGATAGTAAAAGCAATAGCTCTCTAATTTACTTCTTTGATACAGGAACTATCAAGGCTAAATACAACTTTTTTTTTGTTAACAATGGTCGCTCTGGACTCAAGGGGGAGAAGATATCTACTATTGAGTCTCAGAGTAGCCTCAAACCTGCTGAAAGCCCATCCAAAATTTTGAAAGCTCTAAATTCTATCTCTTTTACACTAGCTCCTCTCCCTGATACAGTGTTATAAATGTCGAGTGGGATTACAATTATTATCAGCCATGGTCTAATAATGAATGGTTAGTAGACAAAATGATGGCAATGCTAGATGAGGACATTATTATGCACTAATGCAAAATAATGTCTGAGGACTCTAGGAGATAATAGACTCACAGAATAGACAAGACTCTTCAAAGAAATCTTGGACTATCTTTTCTTCTATTTTTGGACCTGTGCTAAATGGGACAACACCAGACTAACCTATTATTAGACACTGACTCGACTTGTCACCTTTACTCACTTCTGTCACTGGACTGTCACTTAACTAGTCACCTATAGTTATAACTAGTGTTACCACATTGTAACATAGTCACAATACCTAGTTAGAATAAATACAGACCAGAAAGAGAAGGGAACGGCAAGTTCTTTCTTTCTATATCTCTCCCTGTATTCCTATTACTTCAAGGGATCGGTACTCTTACTTGTCTAAGGACAACCTCAAGGGTGCTACTCAAAGTCTCGTTGACATCTCTCCTTTGATATAACTTCACTGAAAACCTTAACCAAATCCTTTAACAAGGAGTGTAAAGATATCAAGTGTTAGATATAGGCTTCAAGTTGAAACACATATTCAACTGTGAGGTCTAGAGTCTTAACATATAGTCCCAAATCCCATCATCATAAATGAGAAGCCTGACAATGCTATTCATGACTGTAAAACTGATAACTTACCAGAAGCATCTGTTACACCTGCTGGAAGGCCTAAATGTACATTGAACCCAAGTCTCAAAGCCCATGAAATCCTTGAAGAAAAAGCTATTGTACTAGTAGAAGATTTGGACTAGGTAGAAGTTCATGTTTTCACAGCAGAGATTGAGGAAATAGAGGCACTAGAGCCAAGTAACCTAAAAGAAGCTATGAGACGAACAGATTGGGAGCTATGGAAGAAAGTGATAGAGAAGGAACTTACTATGTTAAATAACACTGGCATATGGGAGCTTGTTGACCCATTATTTGGAGCCAATATCATAGGGTTGAAATGGGTATTCAAGGTCAAAAAGGATGTAGCAGGCAATGTTGTATACTACAAGACATGTTTGGTTGTCCAAGGATTTTCTCAAGTGCCAGGTGTTGATTACTTCAATACTTTTGCTTCTATTGCTAAACTTGCATTAATCCATGCTGTTCTTGCCATTACAACTGCTCATAATATGGAAATCCACCAAATTGATATTAAAGGAGCATTTCTCAATAGTAAACTTACTAACAACAAGTGTATCTACATATGGCAGCCCCCTGGTTTCATCAACTCTACTCATCCTCTTTGAGTCTGCCACCTGAAAAAGATACTATATGGCCTAAAACAATCTAGGAGATGATAGTATCAGCAGTTGTATAAGATCTTGATAGATAAACTTGGTTTCATATGCTGTGATATTGACCAGAGTGTATTTTATAAGGTAACAGGTTATAAACTCACTATTATCCTTGTTTATGTTGACGACTGCATAATTGTGGCGACCTCAATTAGACTGGTGAACTGGATGAAGGATAGTGTAAAGAAGTTTGTGGAAATCATGGACTTAGGAGAGATCCACTGGCTGCTAGATATAGAATTAAAAAGGGATTGTGAAGCTAGTAAGCTAATGCTATCCCAACAATTATACATTAGTGCTTCACTCCACTGGTTTGGACTTGAGGATATAAAACCAGTCAGCACATCAATGGATCCTACACTTTGACTTATTTCTGATCAATCCCCCAAGTTGACAGCTGATATCACTCGTATAACTAATATCCCCTATCAGGAAGTAGTTGGTATACTCATGTATGCCACTCTTGGAACATGCCCAGATATTGCCTACTTAGTATAGGTACTCTCAAAATTCTCAAAGAATCCTGGGAAGACACATTGGGAAGTTGTCAAAAGGGTTTTTTGTTATCCCAAGGGTACCCAAGACCTCTAGTTGACCTATGGTGGTGCTGGGGAGAAACTGGCTGGGTTTGCTTATCTCATAGGTTTTCAAATCTATTCTACCCCCAATGACACTCTTTTCAGATAATAAATCTGCTATTGTACTTGCAAAAGATCACCAGTACCATGTACTCACAAAGCATATTAACATCTGCTACCATTTTATTTGTTGGATTATTGAAGAAGACAAAATTCAGCTTATCTATTGCTCTACTGAAGACATAATTACTGATGTATTTACAAAAGCTCTTCTCTCACCAGAAGTCAAACATTTTGCTTGTGAACTTGGCCTTGCCATAGTTTGAGGGGGAGTATTAGATTGGCAAACTTGCAACAATGCTATCTTTGGTACTAAGTCTTTTTTGGACACATTCCCTATTGTTCTTATTTAGTGCCATCAATCATCTGGCAGTTTAGACACTATTCTACATTCTCTATGGACACTAATAGCTACTAGTTTCACATATATAAGTACTGTGTAGCATGATGTATAGTTTAGTTCTTGTATCACTTCGAGTGCTGAAGTTATCCTCATATAGTCTAGTCTAGTATCTAGTATTCTAACTAGTTCTAACTAGTATGTATGCTGCACCAAACATGGGATGATGGATGACACATATATGTACCTAATCATTTCCATACACACTCTTTTCACTCAAAAACCTCTAAAAAATACAAATAAATTAGGAGAAATTAGAGGAAAATTGGAACAGGTAGTGGCCTCACTGTTGTAGGCAGGGAGCAGAGTGACCTGACTTACAACAGTACAAACTATTAGTGTAAGAAGGGAGCAGAGCGATCTAACATACAATATTGCTCACTATGACACAGACTATTGTTAGAAGGGAGCAAAGCGATCTGATCAGCAACACTATCTGTAGCTATGTAGACTATTGTTAGAAGGGAGAAAAGTGACCTAATAGACAACACTACTTACTATCACACAGACTGTTGTAGAAAGGGAGCATAATAGACTGACTTCAACACAATCTTAATAACTGTCAAGTAGAGACTCTAGAGTGACTGGGCTTAGTCTCAGCTAACTAGCTGGACCAGCCTCTACCTATTGCTCTTTTATTTGTAGTAGACTAGGGTTGAGAATAATGAGGACAATTTCAACTGGATTCCAAATGAGTTTACTAGGTGGAGGACAAAACTAAAGTATTGACATCAATATACTAGCTTATAGCTAGGGGTCTTAGTAAATTAGTACAAAGGATGGAAAATAGCTGTAAATAGCATAACTAAGCAGATGACGTCTTCTTGCAGGGCCATTATGGCTGTGAGTCACAAGAAACTATGACAGTACCCCCTCCTTAATAACTATACCCTCATGGCCAATACTGAGATTGTTGCTAGATATTTGATGGTTAGTAATAGGACAGATGTGAACCTTCAGGTAATCAAAGGTGAGTTGTTTGGACTAGGTTTTGTTGGGTTTAATACATGAAATTCTTGGATTAGTTCATTGGCATTTCTTAGGTCAGTACTGCTAAGCCAGAAGTATTTTTTTGAAGTACCTTCATATCTGGCCCAGTGAATGTAGTACAACAAGGGGTTTGTTCTCTGTCTATCCCACTTTGAGTCAAGGATCTGTGCTACTTCAAATTCTAGATTCCCATCCAATTCGATGGGCAAGAGGATGAGTTACTGCAATTCGAAATGTTACTGAAAAGAGCTGGTTCAAGTTGGGATATGTGGAATATAGGGTGGATTGCCCTAAGGTATTCTAGTAACTTCATGAGGTATGAGTGGGAGCCAACTCTCTCTGTCATGGAGAATGGTCCCAGGTATTGTTCTGAGAGTTTCTTGGAGAGTCGGGTGGTCTTGATAAACTTTGCTAGGACATAGACTGCATTTCCTGCTTGGAATATGGGTGCTGTAGACCATCGAGCATCTGCTAAGTCTTGGTAGCATTCCTGTGTCTTTATAATGGCTTGTTTCAGTTCCATGTACATGGTTTCTAAATCTACTATGAATTTCTTGGCTAATTGCAATGAGAGTTTGCAGGCTTTTTTACTTGTAGGTTGGGATAGTAACTCTTGTTCATGAAGAAGGGGAACAATCCTGTGGTGGACGAGAATGTGTTGTTCTAGGTGAACTCCACTAAGAGTAGTAGCCTAGCCCAGTTGGATTGCTGATAATTACAGTAGATCTATAGGTATTGCTCCAATGTCTAGTTTGTGTATTCAGTCTAACTATCTATCTCTGGGTAATAACCTATGGAGAAGTGTAACCTCATCTCCAAAGCTTGGACCAGTGACCTGAAAAACTTTAAAACAAACTCTGTTCCCCTGTCTAACATAATATGACTTGGTACTTTGTGTTTGAAGAAGACGTTCTGAACAAAGAGGCTGGCGAGACCTGCGGCATTGATTGAGCTATGTGTTAGAACAAAGATTGCCTGCTTTGTAATTCTATTCACCACTACTAGTATGTCCATATAGCCCTCTGACTCTGGCAGATGCTTGATAAAGTCTATTAATATGAACTTCTATAGATGCAGTGGGATAGAGAGCTGTTTCAAGATACCATACAGTTTGTGGTGTCTAGCCTTGTTTTGGGTACAGACGTCACATGAGTTAACGTAATCTGTGACAAAGGTTCTTAGGTTTGGCCAAGTGTAGTCCCAGTAGACTAGTTGTAAGGTTTTTGCTTGTCCTGGTGAAAGAGTGCAAAAGGGAATTGCATACTGGGACAAACAAAACAATAATGTGCCAGCTCCCAATTATGTGCTAAAGGTCCAAGGGGAGATTATCAAAGTTGAAGATTTATAAATAATTAGAGAAATAAGAATTATACACAGCTTCAGTAAAATATATGTTGGTGGTTGTGAAAGGATTATAAGATCTCTCTAGATTATCGTCACATAGCCTCCCTAAGGTGTCAACCTTTACACACTGTAACAAAAGCTCCTCTGGAAAATACAGTTAGTTAATCACTCATAGACTCTCCATACTCAGTTGCCCTCTTGTTTGTATCCCCAATACTGAATCTTACAGGTGTGATGCAATCCAAGTGTGCACCTAGCCAAGCTTTCCCAGCCTGCTGTCCTCTCTGAAGCCTGCCCAAGTTGCATCTGTATTTTCTCTCTAGATCGAGTTCTGGGTATATTCTGTGTTCTTCTCAAGATACCCCACTAGTCCCAGTCTTCTTACTCTCAATAGATCTGCATTCATAATTCCAGAGGCAGTGTAGATAGAGATAGAAGTCAAGAGGTTCTTCTCTGATCCAACTGCACTCTGGATATATTACAAAGCCCTAAAACTCAAGAAATAAAATCTAAAAGGGAAACTATTACTACTTTTAGAATTCTATCATTTCCTTTCTGTCCTAAGGCCTCCTAAAATCCTATGGATAACATGGCTCTCTCCTTTCTTTGTGATGATGTGTTCCCTTACTAAGTCTTTCCCATTAAAGATGACATGTCTTCATCACTGCTTTCTTCTAGAATATTCTTTTATCTTCCCCTATTATACTCTTGATACTACTTTGTAATTTGGACTTCATTGAGTACCTGTTAAGCAGTTAGCAAGTTTCAATAAATGTCTAGTATCTCCAAGTTGCATTCTAGAGGTTATTTATCTAAATATAATTGATCTAACACCATCAATGCTTATTTACAAGTACAAAGTCTATTAGTCTAAGTTTTTCATCTGAGTAGTACTGGTTCTAGAGTCCAAGTTTACCATCTTTCTAAGTTAGTTCATCCAAAAGTAGATCTAGAGCATAGTCCCTTAGTAACTCTCCTAGTAACCTGATGCCAGTTCATCTTAATTGCTTCTTAAGGTCTCAACATGAGCTCTAGGTCGATTATCATCTGCTCAATGTATTCATCATATAGTGTTACATTCTGAAGATATAGAAAGGGTTCTAGAGCAAATTCCAATTAAGAATCTGTTGTTATAAAGCTTATCAAATATTATCTTCCATGGAAAATTTGCTTGCGGTGTTACACCGTACAAAAGTTTAGGCAAATTAAGTGACATTCTGCACCTTAATAACAGGAATAACCAGCTCGAGAGATGAGCTCGGCCCCCTAGAAATGTTCCTCTAGATGCCTAGTCGTGGACTCAAGCATCTAGCTCAAGTAGCAGGGTAGCGGCTATGACCACCACTACATACGCCTCATAGATGCTTGCCCAGGTGCCCTGTATTGGATTCCTAATGGATCTCCCTTCTAGAAGTGCTCTCGAGGGCAGAAACGAGCTTAGGGTGGACTACGCAATCTGAACGACGTCATGCCGTAGCCGCCGGAGATCCTATTTAAAGAACAGTTATGATCAGATTTGGACCATCATCACTAATGGCTAAGTATAGCAAGATCAAGAGAGTTGTACCATTGCGAAGTCGCCTTGTAACAGTGGTAGGAAGAAGCCGGAAAGTAGAAGAGTGGGAGTGCACAGCAGAGGTAAGAGGAAGGACTAGGAAGCTGAGAAGAAAAGTAGTAGGGAGATTAGATGAAGAGAACGCGTGCGAGAACAAGACGGCCAAGACCGCCGTCTCTGTCTATAGTCCATGAGACGGTCAAGGCCCAACCATTAGGAAGGGTTGCCAGAGTAGGATTAGGATGTCAGGGAGCGGTTAGTTGGTGTCCAGGAGGCACGCCATACCATCATTACGGCCTTGCTAGAATTGGGAATTTGGAGGTTTTCTTTGTCTTACTTTCTTTGTTGTCTTTTTGCTTTGTCATCATAATAAAATACTCTAGGGCACAGGAGGGGAATCAATCATTATACCCCTATCATTATTCCTCTCTGTTGCTCTAAAGCTTAACAGCTATTTTTGAGTGACTGAGTTTCTAGTCTTTCTGAGTGTTCTAGTTTCCCTTCCAAAAAACCCACCCAAACTCTCCCTCGACGAGAATTCGAGCTCCAACAGACTTGGGCATTTGCTTATGCTAGGAGTTAACAGCTCGCTATGTGTTATTAGAGTCAGCTTCCAGTTGTACGGTCAGCTGAAGAAGAGTCCACACAATGTCATGGGAGTTCTAGGTAGTTCTGCTGTATCAACAGTGAGCCAGGCTACTAGACTAGATAAGGGCAGTAGTGTCACGACACGAGATGAATGCGCGTCTTAGGGATCCTATTACGGTAAGATCTACCTCGAGTGGACTCTCAATATATTATTATTATTCTTTGGTTTCTTTTGGATCATATTCTACCCTTTTCCCATTATAAAGCTCTCCCTTTCTATTTGATTACCTCCCCAGTGCCTACTTGTTTAGTGTACAACTGTGAAACATCTCGGAGATTGTTCTATTCTTATTTGTTGTCACCCTTGTTTCAAGATCAAATTCTCTTTGATCCCCATCAGCAGTATAACACCGGGTGTCCTGCAAGGAGGTGGTCATGTTTAGATCTCAACATGCACAGATGAAGATCTTTCAAATCAGGTACAAAGATTCGTTCTTCAAAACAAAGATGCCCATTGATGTTGACTTCCCAGCTAGCGTTGTCTAGAGAATTTGGAGAGTTGAGATAGTTCTTGTAAGTCTGGTCTGTTATTACTACTGTCTTAATGTCTGAGTTCAATGTTTCCATGTTTAGGAGTGTCATTGTTCATAATCTTATAGGTCCTGGTAGTCTGTGCTTGTATTCTAAGGCTAGTTGGTTTAGCAGAAAGAGAAGCTGTTAATTTAACTTCTCAGTCTTCTCTCCCTTGTTGTAAACATCCCAACAACGAGTCAAGGCATCCAGTTTTGTTACTAACCATTCTGGTTTGAAGCATATCAAGAAATTGAATTGTGACAAGAACTTGGACCAACGTACTTGATGTCAGGAGAGTAATTTAGTGTTGCAAAAGTAAGTAAGGTTCATGTGGTCTATGAATACTTCTACCAGTGTGGGGGTCCCTTCTAGGTAATGTCTCCATTTCTTAAAAGCCTTGAATATTGCCAACAATTTCTTGTCATATATATTGTAGTTCAGTTCTATGTTGTTACGCTGTACAAACGTTTAGGCAAAATAAGTGACATTTTACACCTTAATAATGAAAATAACCAGCTCGAGAGATGAGCTTGGCCCCCCAAAGATGTTCCTTTAGACACCCAGTCATGGACTTGAGCATCTTGCTTGAGTAGCAGAGTAGCAGCTGTGACCACTGCTACATACGCCTCATGGAGATTATCCAGAGAATTTTATAACAGATTTATAATAGAACTCTCCTCTAGAGTGCTCTCGAGAGTAGAAAGGACCTTAGAAGAATGTTTTCTATAAGGATAATGTTATATCTTGGTGGCAGTGACTTATTTATAACATCTAGGTTACCATCAGAGCAGGGCCATCATCACTGATGGCTAATTATAGCAAGAACTAGCAAGACGAGTTCTCTCGAGGACTGTATCACAAACTTAACAGAAGAAGACTGAGGCTTGAAGATGTGATGAGGTATAGAGAAGTAGTAAAAGGACTAGAGAGGTCAGGAAGAGAGGTCAGATAGAGAAATAAAAGAAGAGTTGTTTGATGAAGGCAATGCACTCAAGAGCAAGATAACATAGCCCAGCAAAAGGCTCGAGAGCCACCCATTGTTTAGAGAAGAACCCCTGAAGTAGGATTAGAGGAGTGGGGAGTGGTAGCCAAGTGATCAGGAGAAGTGCTGTCTCATTATTTCACTCTTACTATCTTTGGGAAGTTGAGATTTTTCTTTGTTTCTTTTCTTTTGTTGTA
>Ga0153982_1000599_pt1 | contig 9992 bp, 9 predicted proteins | sample TSGA066MetaG_FD_104743 | JGI IMG/M metagenome (GOLD analysis project Ga0153982, IMG submission 104743) | Attine ant fungus gardens microbial communities from Georgia, USA - TSGA066 MetaG | ecosystem: Host-associated > Fungi > Mycelium > Unclassified | place: USA: Georgia, Alexander Wildlife...
ACGTTGAGGATCGTCATCAACATCGTAACTGGGTCCACAAACCATAGTTGAAAACAAGGTCGACTCTACCGCGATTGATGTACTTCTCAGCACCTTTCCGCACGCCTAAGCCTTTATGATCACGCCTAAGCCTTTACGATGCGGCATTGCCGGCTATGCAATGCCACCAGCGTCGGCGGCAGCCCGCATCTTGCCTTGCAACAGCCCTGACACGCGCAGGCACTCCGAGTACAGCACACGCCATCAACCTTGCTGTGAGGCGGCCAGCGCCTGCGCGATGGCCAAAAAATCACCAGCAACCAGCGCGGCGCCGCCTATCAGCCCGCCGTCGATATCCGACTGGGCAAACAGCGCGGCAGCATTGCCGGGTTTGCAACTGCCGCCATATAGGATCGGCAACGAGTTGCTGATTTTAGCATCGCGCGCGCCGACTTGGGCGCGAATAAACGCGTGCACGGCTTGAGCTTGCTCCGGCGAGGCGGTGCGGCCTGTGCCAATGGCCCAGACTGGCTCATAGGCGATCACCGCGTTGGCCAGCGCCTGCGTGGCGATCTGGTCCAACAACGGCGCCAGCTGCGCGCCAATCACCGCCTCGGTATCGCCGGCCTCATGTTCATCCAAGGTTTCGCCGACGCAGATAATCGGCACCAATCCCGCATCGAGCGCAGCCTGGGCTTTCTGCGCCACCAGCTCACTGCTTTCATGGTGGTACTGACGCCGTTCTGAGTGGCCGCACAGGCCATAGCGGGCGCCCACGTCCATCAGCATATGCGCCGAGACCTCTCCTGTGTAAGCACCTTCACGATTGGCGCTCACATCCTGCGCGCCAAAAGCGATCTGGCTGGCTTGAAAATCCTCGATCAGATCACCGAGGTAAGGCATCGGCGGTAGCAGCACCACCTCGATCCCCTGCGCCGGCAATCCGGCGACGATGCCGCTGACAAGCTCGGCTGCAAAGGCACGGCTGCCATGCAATTTCCAATTGCCAGCGATGATTTTGCGGCGCATGTACCCACTCCGGTCAACCAGTTTTGATAGCGCGCGAGTGTAGCCCAGCGTCGGTGGTCACAGGCAGAGCAAGCCGCGCCGGCTTTTGCACGCGCCGGCTTAGTCCGACGATTGTCTGATCGTAGCGGGAGACCGATGGCAAGACCAATGCGAAGACCGACGCGAAGACCGACGCGAAGACTGATACGAAGACCGGAACCCCGGTTCAAAGCGGTGCATCCACGGTGCGCGACGCCGTTCTACGTCAGTTTGATCTCGCGCAGGCGTTCTTCGAGATAACCCTGGGCAGTGATCGGTTCCGGGTAGCGACTGGGATTGTCCGCTGTAATCGTAAACGGTAGGACATCGATCAAAAAATCCGGATTCGGATGCAGGAAAAACGGCACAGAATAACGCGGTTGGCGTGCTTCGGCGTTGGGCGGATTCACCACCCGGTGGGTGGTGGATGGATAGACGTGATTGGTCAGGCGCTGGAGCATATCGCCGATATTGACCACGATGGTATCGGCGTCAGAAGTAAACGGCACCCAAGCGCCCTCGCGTGAGCGCACTTCCAGCCCGGCTGCACTGGCACCGACCAGCAACGTGATCAGGTTGATGTCCTCGTGCGCACCTGCGCGCACATTCGGGATGTCGTCTGCGCTAATCGGTGGATAGTGGATCGGACGCAGAATCGAGTTGCCGCTGTCGGTCTTGTCGGCAAAATAGCCCTCTGGCAGGCCGATATGCAGCGCTAACGCCGCGAGTACTTGCGAACCCAGCGCGTCGAGTGCGTTGTACAGGGCATAGCCCTTTTCGCGGAAATCGGCAACTTCATCCGGCCACTGATTCGGCGGCATGACGTCGCGATATTTCGAACCGTCGTCGATCTCGCGGCCGATATGCCAAAACTCCTTGAGGTCGTGATGTTTAGCACCTTTGGCGGTCTCCACGCCAAACGGCGTGTATCCGCGCGCACCCCCGCCTCCTGGCACGTGGTAGCGCTGCTTGATGGCTTCTGGCAGAGCGAAGAAGCGCTTGAACACATCATAGGCATCATCGATCACAGTCTGCGCAAGACCGTGATTGCGAATTCCTGCAAAACCCCACTGGCGATAGGCTGCGCCTAGCTCATCGATAAACGCTTGGCGGTCCGACGCGCTGGCAGGATGGGAAAAACGACGAATATCCAGCGTGGGGATTCGATTCGCAGACATAGACAACCTGCCGTCATGCTGCCCGGGCAGCGCTTTGCACAGCCTGGGCGAGTCGCTCAAGGGTGGACTGCATCAACGCGTCATCATCCGCTTCCACCGTTACTCGCACCACCGGTTCAGTGCCGGACGGTCGCAGAAACGCGCGCCCACGACCTGCAACCGCCGCTTCCGCCTCGCGCAGTGCTGCTTTGACGCTCTCGGCCTCGGCAGGACGGCTGCCAATGGTGTAACGCACATTGATGGTTTTTTGCGGATATTTACGCACGTCCGCTAGTGCTTCGCGCAGGCTCAGGGCCCGGCGCTGCAACACTTCAAGCACCTGAAGCGCGCTGACGATGCCATCACCGGTGCTCGTGCGATCCAGGCAGAGCAAATGTCCGGACGCTTCGCCGCCGAGCACGCCTCGATGCTCGAGCAATGCCCGATGCACATAACGGTCACCGACCTTGCTGCGGATAAAGTTGATGCCGCGTCCGACCAGCGCCTGTTCAATACCGTAGTTGCTCATTAACGTGCCGACGACCGGCCCGGTCAAACGGCCACTGGCACGCCAGTCCATCGCCAGAATAAACAGCAATTCATCGCCATCCACGACCACGCCATCGCCGTCTACAAACAGCACCCGATCGCCATCACCGTCGAATGCGATACCCAGTGCGGCACCGCTCTCACGCACCTGTGCGGCAAGTGGTTCTGGGTGGGTCGAACCCACACCATCGTTGATATTGAGTCCATTCGGAGTGATCCCGATCGCATCGACTCTGGCACCAAGCTCACGCAGTACCAACGGTGCAATCTGATAGGTCGCACCGTTGGCGCAATCCAGCGCCAGATGCAGCCCAGCCAGATCAAATCCCTTGGGCACCGAGTTTTTGCACGCTTCCACGTAGCGCCCAACCGCATCGCGGGTGCGCACCGCCCGCCCAAGTTCATCGGAGGTAGTTGAGAACGGATGATCCAGCGCCGCCTCGATCGCAAGTTCGGTCGCATCGTCGAGCTTTTCGCCCTCAGAAGAAAAAAACTTGATCCCATTGTCGTGATGCGGGTTATGCGATGCGGAGATCACGATTCCACCATCCGCACGCAGCGAGCGGGTCAGATGCGCGACCGCAGGAGTGGGCATCGGCCCCATCAGCTGCACATCCACACCGGCCGCCACCAATCCGGCCTCAAGCGCAGCTTCAAACATGTAATTGGAAATTCGGGTGTCCTTGCCGATCACCACCAGCGGCTTGCGCCAGCGATCCTTGCGCAGGGCGTGGCCATAGGCATTGCCCAGGCGTAGCACGAAATCGGCGGAGATCGCACCCTCGCCGACCCGTCCGCGGATGCCGTCGGTGCCAAAGTATTTTTTGCTCATGGACTTGGAGTTGGTGGACATCAGGGGACTGAGATCGGTCTTGTTGCCAATCCTGGCCTCATGATGCCACTTCAGCATCCGGTTTCGGCTGCGACTGCCGCATCAGCAGCGCAAACAGCTGCGCCAAGCGCTCGCGCAGCTCGCGGCGATCGACAATCTGATCAACGGCACCGTGTTCAAGCAAAAATTCGCTGCGCTGGAATCCTTCTGGCAGGGTCTCGCGTACGGTTTGTTCGATCACACGCGGGCCTGCAAAGCCGATTAACGCTTCTGGTTCGGCAAGATTGATGTCACCGAGCATGGCCAAAGAAGCCGACACGCCGCCGGTCGTGGGATGGGTCATCACCGAGATATAGGGCAAGCCGGCCGCGCGCAATCTGCCTAACGCCGCGGACGTCTTGGCCATCTGCAACAGCGAAAACAAACTTTCCTGCATCCGCGCGCCACCGGTGGCGGAAAAACACACCAGCGGCGCCTTGAGCGCTAGCGCCTTGTCCACCGCGCGCGCAAAGCGCTCCCCAACCACCGACCCCATCGAGCCGCCCATAAAAGCGAAGTCGAAGGCACACGCCACCAGTGGCCGGGTTTTGAGCTTACCGTGCATGCAGATCAAGGCATCGCGCTCGCCTGTGGCCTTTTGCGCGGCCTTAATCCGATCGGCATAGCGCTTCTGATCTTTGAACTTGAGTACATCAATGGGACCGAGCTCAGCAGCGATCTCCTGACCGGCGCCACGATCGAACAATGCCTTGAGCCGCGCACGCGCGCGAATCGGCGCGTGAAATCCGCACTTGGGGCATACCTCGAGATTCTCTTCCAATTCTGGTCGGTAAAGCACTGCTGCGCAGCGTTCGCACTTCTCCCATAACCCTTCAGGAACACTGCGCTTGCGCGCAGCACCCTGATCGGTGCGGATTCGAGGCGACATCAACTTCTTTAGCCAGGACATGCGCGCGAGTTTTGATCTGGACGGCCGAAAGGGCCGCGGCAAGCGCGCAATTCTAACAGCGGCATGATATCTGCGGGTCGGCCGGGTGCACGGCAGATTTTAGCCATTACTGCCAGCGGCATCGCTTAGCGCACGCTGTCCAGCGCGGCGCGCAGCGGCGCGAGCAATGTGACGGCGCGGGCGGCCGCATCTGAAGTATCTACTGCACCAGCCAAACCGCCGACCAGTGCACTGCCAACGACGATGCCAGCAGCCTCAGCGGCGATCGCTGCGGCATCGGTGGCATTGCGAATTCCAAATCCGGCAACCACCGGCACCGGGCTGCGCTGACGGATCGCGTTCAATCGCGCGCCAACGACGGTCGTATCGAGCTGATCAGAAGCGCCAGTGACGCCGGCGAAACTGACATAGTAAAGATAGCCGCGCGCGGCGCTGTACAACTGCTCCATCCTGGCGTCGCTGGTCGTCGGCGCCGCCAGCAGGATCAACGCAATGCCAGCGGCCTCGCAACTGGCGCGGTACTCATCCATTTCTTCTGGCGGCAAGTCGATCAACAACACACCATCCACGCCTGCAGCCGCAGCCTCATGTGCGAACGCATCCACGCCGCGTACTTCGACCGGATTGAGATAACCCATCAATACCACCGGCGTTGCTGGGTCACGCGCACGGAAGCTGCGCACGGTTTCGAGCACGAACGCCATGCCGGCGCCACGCGCCAGTGCGCGTTCCGAACTACGCTGGATGGTCGGCCCATCAGCCATCGGATCGGAAAACGGCACGCCCAGCTCGATCAGATCAGCGCCGGCCTGCACCAGCGCATGCATCACCGGCACCGTGGCTTCCAGCGACGGATCGCCAGCGGTGATGAACGGGATCAGCGCTTTGCGGTTGGCGGATCGAAGCTGCTGAAATTTGACGTCGATGCGGTTCATGAGTCAGGGATGCAGGAGCACCATAAAAAGCGCGAGAAAGCGCGGATTTTCCTGCTATCACACCTCCACGCCGGCACGGGCAGCGATGGTATGCACATCCTTGTCACCGCGCCCGGACAGATTGCACAGCACTAACGCGTCTTTAGGCAGTTCGCGCGCCAGTTTGACCGCATGAGCCACGGCATGGCTGGACTCCAACGCGGCCAGAATGCCCTCGGTTTTCGCGAGCAAATGAAACGCGGCCAGCGCCTCTTCATCGGTGATACCCACGTACTGCGCACGACCGGTATCGGCCAAGAACGCGTGCTCCGGTCCGACCCCTGGGTAATCAAGACCGGCAGAGACCGAATGGGTTTCGGCGATCTGCCCATCGTCGTCGCAAATGACATAGCTGCGACCGCCGTGCAGGACGCCTGAGCGACCAGCGGCGATCGACGCGGCATGGCGTCCCGTGACGATGCCTTCTCCTGCTGCTTCCGCGCCGACAATGCGGACGTCGCGGTCATTGAGAAAGGCATGAAACAAGCCGATTGCATTGCTACCACCGCCGACGCATGCGGTAATCGCATCGGGCAGGCGGCCATACTCCGACAACATCTGCGCACGCGCCTCGCGCCCGACCACGGCGTTGAAATCGCGCACCATGCGTGGATACGGATCTGGCCCTGCAACCGAACCGATGATGTAAAACGTGTCGTGCACATGCGTCACCCAGTCGCGCATCGCTTCGTTGAGCGCGTCCTTCAGGGTCGCAGAACCGCTGGTGACTGGTACCACTTCAGCACCGAGCAAGCGCATGCGGTAGACATTGATTTTCTGGCGCTCGATGTCGGTAGCACCCATATAAATCACGCACTGCAACCCCAGGCGCGCTGCAACCGTCGCGCTGGCGACGCCATGCTGGCCAGCGCCGGTTTCCGCGATGATCCGCGTTTTGCCCATGCGGCTAGCCAGTAACGCCTGGCCGATGGTGTTGTTGATTTTGTGCGCGCCGGTGTGGTTCAGGTCCTCACGCTTGAGCAGAATGCGGGCGCCACCGATCTCGCGAGTCAGTCGCTGAGCGTGGTAGATCGGGCTGGGACGGCCGACATAGTGGTTCAGATCTCGCTCGAAATCGGCGATGAAGCCGGGATCCACGCGCGCGGCGTCGTAGGCGTCGGCCAGCGCCTGCAATGGGCCAATCAGGGTTTCTGCGACAAAACGCCCGCCGTAACGCCCGTAATGCCCGGACGCATCCGGCCAAGCGTGGTAGTCGATCTCCCCGCCCCTGGAATCAGCGTCCACAGGCCAGACAGTTGTCGATGACACCGGTGTCGGCCATCTCGATACAGTCCGCAGCACGGACTGCTTCGACAAAACGTCGCATCAAATCGCCGTCCTTCAAGCCGGGGGATTGTTCGATGCCGCTGGCCACGTCCACGCCCCATGGCAGCGTTTGCCCAATTGCCTCCCGAACGTTGTCGGGATCCAGCCCACCGGCGACGATAAACGGCTTACCCAATCCGGTCGGTAGCCGCGACCAGTCGAAGACCTCTCCTGTTCCGCCCTGCCCTCCGGTGATGTGCGCATCGAACAAGAATGCAGCGGCGCTGGCGTATCGGGTCTGTAACGAACGCGCGTTCGGGCGAGCGTCGTCGTCGCCAAGAGGAACCGCCTTGACATAGGGCAGTCCAAAACCGCGGCAAAAGGTATCTTCCTCATCGCCGTGGAACTGCAATAACGTCGGGCGTACCAGCCGGATAACTTCACGGATTTCTTCGACGCTGTTGTTACGGAACAGCGCGACGGCATCCACCAGCGGCGCCAGTGCCTGACGCAATGCACGCGCTTCCTGAGCCTGGACTCGGCGCGGACTGCCGTCTGCGAACACGAAACCGACCGCATCGGCGCCCAGTTCGCCAGCCAAACGCACGTCACCGGCACGGGTCAAACCGCAAAGCTTGATGCGGGTGCGAAACAAGACTCGGTTCATTTGTAGCCTTTCAAAGTCAAATCAATACAGCAGGGTCAATGGGAGCCTTGCGGGTCCGAAACTTCGCTCGGCAAACCCCAATGCGCAGGGTACAGCGGGCCGACGAAGCACAGCCCCGAGGCGGGCGCGGTCGGGCCGGCGACTGTGCGATCACATGCGGCCAGTACCCGGCCAACCCAAGCGGGTTCGCGTCGTCCGACCCCGACCTCGAGCAGCGAGCCGACGATATTGCGCACCATATGATGCAGGAAAGCATTTGCGCGCACATCGATCTCGATCACCTCGTCCAGACGGGTGAACGTGATCGAACGCAGGTCGCGACGCGAATGACGGGCCTGACATTGCGCACTGCGAAACGAGGAAAAATCGTGCTCGCCTAACAGCGCCTGCGCTGCGTGTTGCATGGCATCCACGTCCAGCGGTTCGCGCACCCAGGTTACGTACTCGCGCTGTAGCGCTGGACGCACTGAACGGTTCACGATCCGATAACGGTAGCGTCTAGCTACAGCCAGATAGCGCGCATCAAATCGGACAGGAACCGATACGCACCAGCGCACGCAAACGGCAGCTGGCAGACGCGCTGTCGTGCCCAAGACCCAAGCGCGCGGGTCGCGCTCAGCCTCGCTGTCGAAGTGAACCACCTGACAGCGCGCATGTACGCCAGCATCGGTGCGCCCTGCGCACACGGTGGCCACAGGAGCATCGGCGACATAGGACAGCGCAGCTTCCAGTGCCGCCTGCAGGGTCGGTGGGCCGTCAGCGACGTGCGCAGCGGTCAGCCGCTGCCAGCCGGCGAATTCACTGCCGTCATACTCGACACCCAAAGCGAACCGCATCGTAGGATCAGGCGATCGATTGCAACAAACGGGCAGCCTTCTTGCGCGCGGCTGGATCACCGCTAGCCGCGACGTCCTGCAATAGTCTGCGTGCGGTCATGCGGTCGCCCTGGTCGAGGTAAGCGCGTGCGAGCTCGATTCGATCACCACTGGAAACCTCAGGACCGGCCCGTTTTGCAGACCGCACCGACACCATTGAGCCTGCTGCGCCTCCCACCCAGGTCGGGACGGTATTTGTGCGCGTCTTGGAAAGTGATGCGGGGGAGTCAGCCAGTAGAGATCCCTTTGCAGTAGCGCGCGTCTTTCCGACCCACACCGGCACGGGCTCAGCTGCGCTGGAAGTCTCCGCGGCGCCACCCGCCGGTGCGGCTGACTGCTCGGCGGTCGCCGGTGCACCGATGTCAGATGCACGGATGTCAGATACACGGATGTCAGACGCTCGCATGTCAGGTGCATGCATGTCAGCAGCACTGGCATCGTGCAGGACGGCTGCGCGCTGTTCGGACACGGTCCCAGCCGGCGTCAACGGCGGGTTTGGCTGGTTTGGCCCAACTGCCGGTGCACGACTCGCTGCCATGGGGTCGGGGCGCTGCGCGGTGCGCGGGTCCGCACCTGGAATCGCGCGGCGCCAGCGCCCTAGCCACCATGCAATCGCGGCAACCACCAGCAGCAATAACAGGGTCCAAGCCCAGGACACGCCCTGCTGGGTCGGCACCGCAGAGACCGGAACTTGCTGAGCACCGGCCAAGGCGTTGTCTTTCATCGTGATCAGACGCTGCTGATCCTTCTGTAGTCGCTCGAGTTCGGCGACTCGGGCTTTGAGCTCTTGGACTTCGGCATCGCGCGCGGCCAGATTTTCCCGCGTTTGTTGCAAATCTTGTTTCAACATGTCGCCCTCGCCACCGGCGCTGATACCGGATTGGATCCCCGCGCGCGCTGCCGACGCTGCGCCCGGCGGTGCGATCGTCAGGCGCGCCTGCGTTGGCTGCCGCCGGGAGTTTGCAGACATTTGCGCAGAAACACGGGTGCTTGGGGTGCCGGCGGTGGCGCTCGGGCTTGCCGCCGGTTGTGCCTGCGCGCGTTGTCCCTGACGCCAGTTGGCAACCTGCTCACGGACCAATCCCGCGGCTTGACTCGCACTGTAACGGGACAACTCCTGTGCGTTCGGCATCCGCAACACCGCGCCCTCACGCAAACGATTGATGTCCTCACCGATAAAGGCGTCCGGATTGGTGCGTAACAGGGCGAGCATGGTCTGGTCCAGGCTGAAACCCTCGCCCCCCGCCAGATCCGCAGCGATGACGCTCAATGTCTGGCCGCGTTTGACCGGACCATAACTGCGCTGCCGCGCTGCAAAAGTGCGCGGCGCTGGCGCGACTGCGGCACGGCGATCCACAGAAGCAGAAGGTGCAGGCGGCGCAGCGGTCGGAGCAACCGCCACGGCTGGACGCTGCACAGGTGTCGGCTCCGGCGATGCGGGCGTCGGTGTGGAGGTCACAATCGGCGCTGGCGCAGGCACAGGACGAGGATCCACCGGCGGCCGAGGCGCGGCGCCTAGCGCAGGCGACGCAGGTGCCGACGGGGCTTCCGCGTGCCCGGCTTCAGCGGGCGGCGCTGACGCTGGCGGCACAGCCGAGCGCTGAATCACCGGAGCAGGCGCGGCGATCGGCATCTGCACCGGCGGGGCCATTGGTGCAGCGACCGTACGTGGGGGGTCGATCAGCGCCGAATACTCA
>Ga0153982_1000600_pt1 | contig 9984 bp, 12 predicted proteins | sample TSGA066MetaG_FD_104743 | JGI IMG/M metagenome (GOLD analysis project Ga0153982, IMG submission 104743) | Attine ant fungus gardens microbial communities from Georgia, USA - TSGA066 MetaG | ecosystem: Host-associated > Fungi > Mycelium > Unclassified | place: USA: Georgia, Alexander Wildlife...
CAGAGAATTAGATGAGGCTCCTGGAGGGAATAATCTACAATATATATACTAGAATGTCCTTACATTCCATTCTTTGGTAACCAGGGGCTGTACAATGAAATTAGGTTGGGAGGCAACGGGCTCTGGAGTCATGTGTGAGGGGTCCCCTTACACAGTCTATCTCTGAGTTGTGGGCTGCTAACTATGGCATCTCTAGTATCATCTCTGTTTTTCCTAGGTTACACACATCCATCCTTGCTCTTTCCACATGTCCTTTAAAGAACATATTCCACTCAACCTGGTGTGTTATGACTCCCCCCACATTTGCTGTTCTATCTATATTTCTTACTAAGAGGGGATTTTTTAACTTTTCCATTTTGAATCCCTTTTTTTTGGCAAAGGTCATATCCATGAATAGACCAGTTGCCCCACTATCTAATAGTGCCTTTACTGCTACTCCTTCATGGTTTTTCAGCTTCTTTAGCCCCACTTTCATCCAGACTTCTCTTAGTAGCTATAGTATGCGCTGCGCATCTCTTGCCCTCTCAGTCATATTGGTAGAATTTAATTTATTGCCTAGTTTTTCTGGGTGCAATACACTGTATAAATTATTGGAGGCCAGTCAAGAGCTCACTGTCCTCCATTGTCTTTTGCTGACTCCTGTAACGTTTCTATTACCCTTCCCTTCTTTCATCTCTCCCAGCAATTTTTGGCCATATAGTCCCACTTTTCACATACATAGCAGGTTCTGTCTCCTCCCCTTCCTTTGTCCACATCCATTGCATTTGGGTCTCTCCTTGGACCCGTTTGATTTTGGCTAGGCACACTCAGCCCCTGGTATCCTCTGCTGTTGTTTCCAGCTCTCCACATGATCTGTTTTCCTCTTCCTCCATATGATCCTCCACTATATCCTTCTCTTGGCTGCACATTTCCCCCTGGATGCACTGCATTTCTCCCCAACATCCTCTCTTCTGCCCTACTTTGCCTCTGGTTTCTATCCAATCTTACTACTCTTTCCTGCCACTCTCCAATAGTAGTTAGCAGTTCCTCTGCTTCAGCCAACTTTTTTCTGATAGCCCTGTTCAGCCCTCTCTTGAATTCCTCTATAAGAGGTCTTCTTGTATAGCCGCTCCCCCTGGCGATCTTTTTAAACTCCTGCACATACTTGTCGCAGGTCCTTCCTTCTTGTTCTATTGTTCATAGCTGTTCTATCTTTCTTTCCTCCTCCAACGTTTCTCCAAAATCATTTTTTATTTTTGTGAATAACTTCTCTACTGTATCTACCTCTGACTCTCTCTTGGCCAGTTCATCCAACAGATTGTCCTTCCATGCCTCTGTTACTCCTCCCTATACATATGATAATACCTAGGCCACCTGGGTTGTTGCTGCTTCATCTGTCATCTTCATTCTCAAATATAAACGAGCTGCATTTATAAACGCGCTTACTTCCTCCATCTTCCCTCCAAATACTTGAGGTTTTGCAATCTCTACTCTACTCCCCTGTTGGTGGAGGAGCATAGTGTTGACCTACTGTTGCAGGGTGGCAATCATAGTGAGGAGTTGCTCCTCTCAGGTGAGGGGTGGGCACTGAAGATGTTTTCTCTTGTTGCTGTTGTTGTCGGGACATGTTGTGTGGTAGTGGTGGTGATGGTGATGGGGATGATTCATACTCAGAGCTTATAGATGATACTTCTTCTAGGGTGATTATCTAAAGCTATGTCCAATGGAGCGCAAAATCTTTACCCATCTGAACTCCTATTGCCTTACTGACTACTGCCCTAATCAAATTGTATTTAATTGCCCCTAAGAAGGGAACCCCTAAGCTAAGTGGCTTCCTAATGAATAACCACCACTCCCTTGCATGTACCACTCACAATGGAGCACAGCACAGAGTTTATACAGAGAAGATTGTAAAGAACAACATCCAGTTGTAGGGTCAGGACTTGAACAAGATACCTGGACTTGGTACCTAGTCTCCTCCCTTAGTCCCTAACTGACTGAGAAGTCCCCTTTACAGCTAGGGCCCACTATCCAAGATGCTTGTAAGTGCTGTGCTCACTAGCGAGGAAGATAAAGAGTAAGTGGGTAGTGAGGCTACAAGGTGCAAGGTTATTGTTGGGTATTAAGTTCTTATGTTATTGATGGGCTGTGATAGCTCTTAGTGATCACCCTAGGTGAATGTTCAGGAAGAACTCAATGGAGTTCTTTGTTGGACTGGTTTACTACTTATACTATTTTACAGTGGCTATACGACTACTAGTCCACAATCATATGTCCTTTCAGAATATTCTATGATCTCCTGACCTGGTCATATGATCTGATTATCTAAGCTCCCATGCTATTTATATCTCAATCCCATTGTATAACTTGAGATTATAGATCAGGTGTTCAAATGCATGGGAAGTTAGTTCCTTTTTGGGACTTTTATAATAGCACCCCTAATACCAAACCTTATGGGTATGATATAGTCCAAGTGTGTACCTAGCCAAGCTTTTCCAGCCTGCTGTCCTTTCTGAAGCCTGCCTGAGTTATATCTGCTATTCCTCTTTAGATCGAGTTCTGGGTATATTCTGTGTTCTACTCAAGACATCCTACTAACTCTGGACTCTTACACTCAATAGTTTCACATTTCACAATTCCAGAGGCAGTAATGATAGAGGTAAGTGACAAGAGGTTCCCTTTCTTTCTTTTATCTCTACTCTCTGGATACTATATTAAAGTTATTACAAATTGCTGAAACTCAAAGAATAAAAGATAAAAAGAAAACTATTACTACTTTTAGGATTCTCTTAACTCTTTCTTATGCTAAGTCCTCTCAAAGTCCTTCCTATTATATGTCCCTCTTCTGACTTCTTCCCATCAATGATGTGTCCCTATTGCTGTTTCCTTCTAGAATTTTCTTCATTCTTTGTTGTTCTTCTCTTTGTTGTTAGCTTGTGATTTAGAACTCCTTAGTTACCTGTCAAGTGTTAGTAAGCTCCAACCACTGTTCCAATTCTCTAAGTCATGTTCTAGGTGTTATTTATCTAAATATATCTGATCTGATACCATCAATGCTTATTTGCAATTAGCAGCATATCTGTCTAAGTCTGTTACTGACATACTACTAGCTCTAGAGCTCAAGAACTTCATTTCTATCAAGGTATATCCAATACAAAGTGGATCTAGAACATCCTTATCCAATACCTCTGTCTATAACCTGATGCCAGCTCATCTTTCTTGCCTCCCAAGGTATTTTCATGAGCTCTAAGATCTAGTTCTACTTGTTTACTATTTCATATAATACTTTGGTATGTTGAAAGGGGCAAAAGAGAATTTAACTGTGACAAGCAGGTAGAAGAGGCAGTGACAGTTCTCAATTGCATGCTAAAGGGTTTATGGGGAGAAAGAGGAAGTGGGGGTATTAAAAAGAAAATTAAAATGTAAAGCGCAGCTTATCTGTAATATAAAAATAGATGAAATGATTGTAGGTTCAATCTAGATCCACCTTGCATGGTGTTCCTAAGGTGTCCACCTTTACACACCATAACAAGCTCACTAGTAGAATAGTCAATAGACCACTCATGGGCCTTACCACACTCAATCAAGCTCTCATTTGCACCCCCACACCAAACCTTATGGGTGTGATACAATCTGAGTCAATGATTAGCCAGGCTTTTTAGGCCTGCTACTCTATAGAAGATTGCCCAAGCAACTGCTACATCTTGTCTCAAGAAAGAATAGGGTATATGGTAGAAAACATTCATTAACTCAACCTCTCACCAAGATCACCCCTTATACACTCAAGAGAATTGCATTTACAATCTCAAGAGCTTCTGAGATGAAAGCAAGGGCCAAGGAGGCTCCCCCTATCAATCTCCACTCTGAGAAATATATTAGAATATTACAAATGTTAGAGACTCAATTAAAAAGAAATAGAAAAGGAAACTCTTTATTTTACTACTCTCCCTTGCGTCTCTCCTCTATGACACTACCATGCAGTCATGACAGCCGTCACCTTCCTGTCCTCCATACCTTCCAGACATGACCATGTGATCCTGCTCCACCTCCATACTTCACTCCTGTCCATTATTTCCTGAACCCCAAACTAGTTTTCTTCTACTCTAAATATGGTCTAGAAACACATGACAGTATGTCCAAGCATCAGCGATACAATTGTCATCTGGCAGCATGTCCGTTTCTTGACTAAGTCCAGCAGTGATGGGATCACTAGTCACTGATAAACTTTTGATCTGCTGTCTTAGTATCATATTAGTCTAAGTCTGCTTTAGATCAAAATTATCTCGCATTCCAAAGATATCTCTGAGCCTCTGATTTCTAGAGCTTCAACATTGATAGTTTATATCTGAGGAACCTAATGCTAGCTCATCAGTCTTGTCTCCCGAGGTATATGCTATTCTAGCATATAGCAGCTTGGTCACTACCTAAGAGAAGTACCCAATCTTGGGTCTAGATTATGTCTGGGGCTTGTAGGAGGTCTCTAGAGTGGATTCCAATAGTGAAATCCAGGGGTATAATATGTATCCCATGCTACATTTCTGCAGAAAATTCTCTAACAGTATAACATCATCTCCTTGAGTGTATCTCTTCCATCTGACAAGGTATTTATTCTTCCTATGCCTTTGTCATAAGTCCAGAATGTTTTCTACCTCCCATTCTTCCTAGCCCTGTATCAAGGTCGGTGGTGGGGGAGTGGCTTTCTGGCCATGGATGGTAGATTTGGAGTACTGAGTTAACTTGCTTGCATGAAAAACTAGATGCAGTGCTTGGTAGCGAGGTAGTATCCTAAGCCAGAATGTAACTGAGGACAACTTTTCTATTATTTTGAATGGTTCTTTGTACTAGGGTTGTAATACTCACTCCATAGTTTGGTAATCCTTCAAATTGAGTAGCACTTTGTCACCAACTTTAAATAGGACACTTTGGACTTTCTTGTTGTAGTACTACTTCATTCTTTCTGCTGCAAGAGTAAGAGCTGCTTTTGCCTGCTCCAAGACTTCTTGTTTTTTATACGTTAGGTCATTTAAGTCTCTTTGCAGCAACTCTTTGACTAGAATTGGATCTGCTCTCGGGTGTCTGCCACATTCAAGGTAGAATGGACCTTCTTTGATTCCTTTGTGTGCTTGATTGTCATATGCAAATTCTGCACTTGGTAACAGATCCAACTAATTACTAAGATTGTAATTGACATAGTACCTAAGATATTGCTCTAGAGCCTGATTTACATGTTCTGTTTGTCTATCTGTTTGTGGATGGTATGCTGTCAACATAGTAAATTCTATTCCTAAAATTTTGTACTATTCTTGGAATAGCTCAGCTGAGTATTGTACTCCTCTATCTGAAATGATTTGTAGGGGCAGTCCATGCAATGGATAAACCTTGTCATAGAGTAACTGCACTATATTCTTGGATGAAAACTAATTATTTATAGGAATGAAGTGAGTTCTTTTGGTGAGCCTGTCGACAATAACACAGACAGCATTGTAACCATTTGACTTTGGCAATTGAGTGATTAAGTCCATAGAGATTATTTCCCAAGGTCTGTTAGGCATCTTGTTAGGCATGAGTGGTCCAAAAGGTTGCTGTGGGTGATTTTTCATCCACTAACACATATCACAATCCGTGATATATTTCTTGACAAATGTAGTCATCCCAGGCCACCAGTAATTTCTGGAGACCAACTTGTAGATCTTCTACTGACCTGGGTGTCTAGTGGATAGCAAATTATAGTGCATCTGAATGATCTGTTGTCACAAAGTGTCTTCTATACTATGAGGGATATATATCTTCCCTTTGTACAAGAGTAGTCTATTCTCATAGTTCCAGTCTTGCAAGGATTTTTCAAATTCTCTAGGACCAGACTTGAGTAACAACTTGTAGTCTTTTGTGACTTTGTCTGACAAGAGTGCAGCTTTGACCTCCTTTAGGATTATCTCATCATTTATTGGTGATTCATGAGTAGTCTCTAGTGCATTGATAGCAAAAAACTCAGGTTTTAGCAACACCTGGTTTATATTATCGAGGTCTATCCCTATCTCATGATCTGCTCATCTGGACAAGAGGTCTTCTGCCTGCATCGTCTTTCCTAGTTTATGATAGAGTACAAAGTCAAAACGAGTTATGAATAATGCCCATCTTGCTTGCCTTCTGGTCAGCTTTTAAGCTGTCCTAAAGAATATAAGGTTCTGATGATCTGACCAGATCTCAATTTTATATAGATGTTCCTCTAGATGATGTTTGTATTTCTCTAGTTCCTGAATTACTGCAAGTAGCTCTTTGTCATAGATTTTGCAGTTCCTTTCATGGACATCTAACAACTTGGAAAAGAAAGCCACTGGGTGCCATAGGTTGGTTTGCATATCTTTTTGTGATAAGACTATACCTGTTGCAAAGTTGCTAGCATCAGTGGATAACTTAAAGAAATCTTTGTTATTTGGTATTCTCAGGACTAGAGCCATGGTAAAGGCCTTTTTTAGTGCCTCAAAAGCATTTTGTTGCTCAACGCCCCAATTCCAGGTACAATCCTTCTTGGTCAAGTCAGAGAGTGACTTTGACATCTTGGCAAAGTTTTCAATGAACCTACGATAGAAATTTGCAAAGCCTAAGAATGCTTGTACTTGCTTGACTTTAGTCAGTACTGGCCACTCTAGAACTCCTAAAAGTTTTTCCTCATCCATTTGTACTTTATTTTTATGCCCAAATATTTGATGCTACTTTGCTCAAAGAAACATTTCTCTGCTTTAGTGTAGAGGTCATTAAATGGGAGTTTCTTCAGCACTTTTTTGACCAATTGCCTATGTTCCTTCAAACATATCCCAAATATTAAAATATCGTCTAAATACACTATTACCAGTCTAATGCAAATCAAGTCTCCAAGTATATCATTCATCGTACTTTGGAATGTTGCTGGTGCATTGGAAAACCCAAAATACATAACAGTTGCCTCAAAGAGGCCTCATCTTGTGATAAATGCCGTTTTCCATTCATCCTCTTCTTTGATGCGAATATTGTTATATCCCCACCTCAAGTCAATTTTGGTAAAGATTGAGGCTTTGCTGAGTGATTCAATCAAGTCTACTATTCTAGGGATTGAATAGCGGTTTTTGACAGTAATTACATTAAGGGCTCTATAATCTATGATAGATTGTAAGCTTCTATCGTGTTTCTTCACAAAGAAGAATAGGGCTACTATCAGGCTAGTAAATGAATAGATATAACCTTTTCTAAGTTCCTCATCAATCCATGTATCAAGAGAGTTTCTTTCTGCTAAAGATAGTGGATAGACCTTTGCTGGCTTAGGAAGCTTTGTGCCTTCCATGAAGTTAATAGCATGGTCATATAGTTTCTGTAATGGCATTCTCTCTGACTTATGTTTTGAAAACACATTTCCATACTCATATAACCATTCTGGCACATGAGTCCTCCAGGTCTTTGTGTCTTCACAACCTGAGTTCCTATACTAGTCTTGATTGTTGAGTATAGTTGCAATCATTATTGTCTGTTGATGACTACCTGGGTCAGTCATGTCTGCCCAGCTAAGATTGTGGTTGTCAGGGTCCTCATCTCCTATGTCATCCAATGAGGGGAATCTGCTGACATCCATTTCAAGGTGAAGCTTATTAGCTCCTACTTCTATATCTCGTATTTTATGGACTTTACTAGCATATATATCTGGACACCTGGTGAACTCCTATTGACCTTTTTGCCAATCGATATTTGGATTATGCTTATACAAGTATGAGTAACCAATCATCATCTCCTTATTCCCTAGGTTAGTGACAAAGAGGTATTGGGTCATTTTGTATGATCTAATTTCTACATAAGCTTGAACATACTCAGTTATTTGTCCTGTCTTGTTGGGAGTGCCATCTGCATTGATTACACAATACAGATTTGCTAGTTTATGTCATGACTTGGCAAAATGACTAAGTTATTATTTATATTTTCTTTTCTTTTCTTTTTTTTATCTCGGACTTATTACATAGAAGGGAGTGCAGGAAAGTATCATGTTACAAGTGTTACACAACTCATAGTCACATAACAGGAAGTCACAGTGTCACATCACATGATGTCACATGATGTCACATGATAAGTGTGGGAAAGTAGTGCACAGACCATGTAGTAGTTGTATAAGTAGTGTAGAAAATCTAATAGGAACTCTATTGAGTTCTTTTTGTCAATCACTGAACAAAGAGTAGTTGGCTTTATTCTGGCTTGGAGTTTAGCTTTCTTACAGTTTATGCGTTACCAGATTATTATTTTCCATGACAACTTTGTCGACAAAGTTTATGGTAGCTTCTGAATTAACTAAAGCCTTAGTCTGTACTTTTTTGCTATATACCTAAAGTGTAACTGGAATTTTAAAGGAGATAGTCTTGTTGTGTGCTATATTATTACAAGATTCTAGTACTACTTCTGACTTTTGTGAGCTAATTGAGGGTATACTATCCTCTGACTATAGATCACAGATGTTATACTCTACAGTCTCAAGGGAAAATCCAATTTAGGAGTCCTTTTTCCCTTCTCACTTGGGGGAACAGGATTGGAGATTTCCTCAATTGACATGCTATTTACATTGACATTCTCAGGAGGGGATTCTGGGTTGTCACTTTCTTCCTCTAATAACTTTATTAGTCATGCTCTAAATGACTGATTTTTATTTTTGCTTAGATCTAGTGGAGACAGTTTCTGAGAAGAGGTTTTATGAGGACAAATGTCCTCATTGCCAGGCTTGTCATAACAGTCTACAGTATTATGTATTTTTGCTTTATTTTTCAAGCCTTTTCCAGCACATATCTAGCAGTATCGCAAGTTCTTCTCTTTCTTTTTCTGAATCTCATCTATTTCTATTGCATCCAGGTCCTTCTTTCCTCCACTTTTCTCTACATTTGCCTCTGGACCAAATATTGTGCTCTGGGCCTTGTCCAGATATAAGGCCTTATATGCTTGTATCAACAATTTTAGATAGTCATCCCATGTCTTGGGACATTGATTTGTAATTTCATATATGACAAGCACATTTCACAGCTCGTCAGGAATGACTTCTTTCATTTTGTCAATGTGAACTTCGTTACTATAATTGACAATTCTTGCCAATGTCCTGTATCATTTAGCATACTTGACAAAGTTCTTTTTAGCTAGGTTCTTGTTGACCTAGAGTGCTGTCAGTTCCTTCTTTGCTCCTTCTTTGTCATCTCTTTGTTCATAAATATTTTTTAGTTCCTGGGCAAAGTTACCCCAGGATCCAATATTTTGTCCTGCTTGCACCTTATTGTAGTATGACTTTATATATGTGCTGGTGGAAGCATGTAATCTAGTGAGGGCACATATGATTTTCTGATCATCTGCAATAATACTGCACACCAAACAATATAGAGCAATCTGGCTCAACTAATCATGTAGGTGCATCTTGTTTTTAGAGCCTGCAAATGTTGGTAGCTCTGGTACCTTGGCCTTTGAGGCAATGTTTCCCCCAGGGAGCCTTGTCAGCTCTCCCTGGAGACAGGTGACTTCTGTCTCCAAAGTGGTAATTCTATTGTATGCGGTGGTCAAGGCACTATTATAGTGGTTGATTGCTCCATTGAGCACCTGATCAACATAGTTCTTGAGGGTATGAGTGGTACCCCAATATGCATTTCACAGCATCAGCATCTCAACCTCATCCCAAGAAATGTTCTCAGGGTTTGTGCTATCCCTGACAAGTGCTTCCCAGTTTTCAGTACTAAAGTCAGTGAAGGGAACAGTGATGGTAAAGTTGGTGAACATTGACATGTCTATTTTAAGTAATTAATTACAGTTCTTAAGTATGTTTTCAAGGGAGTAAAAGGAAAAAACACCTAATTTTAGCCTCTTAATGCCATTATGTTACACCTGAATACCATTCCAATTATATTGTGTTTATGGAATAGTAATGTTAAGCTCTAGAAGAGCTTTACAAATTTCTGGTACTCTAGTAGCTGGTTTGGAAAAATCTACATTCTTGAGATGCTTACAAGCACCTTTTAA
>Ga0153982_1000602_pt1 | contig 9945 bp, 11 predicted proteins | sample TSGA066MetaG_FD_104743 | JGI IMG/M metagenome (GOLD analysis project Ga0153982, IMG submission 104743) | Attine ant fungus gardens microbial communities from Georgia, USA - TSGA066 MetaG | ecosystem: Host-associated > Fungi > Mycelium > Unclassified | place: USA: Georgia, Alexander Wildlife...
AGATCTCGAGAGAAGCAGAGAGGTTCGCGACGTGGCAGTTGAGACGAAGAAGCACCGCGCTTAGGTAAGCGCGACTTGTATATTAAACTATAGAAATACACAATATAATAATTTATTTAACAAAAACTACATTAAATGACAGACTTTTTACCACTAAATATTTGTCTTCCAAAAACATTTATCTACTTAAAGATTTCCTCACCCCTTTCATTTGTGATATCTATTGCCCCACCCTAGCCTTTAGCCCCTACCATAGAACTTGATCATCATAGAACAATCCCATTGGGATCAGGTGACAGACACCAAGATAAGTACTTTAATCAAACCCCTTTTTAAGGGTACCTGTTAAGACTCTAAACCTCAAAGTTGAATATGTGTTTCAACTCAAAGCTTATGTTAACACTTGATATCTTCACATCCCTTTACAAAGGGTCCAGTTAAGGTTTTCAGTGAAGTTATATCATAAGTGAGAGTATCAAGACTTTTAGTCATACTCTGCACTATAGTCCAAGGACTTAAAAGAGTATGGGGTTGCAAGAGTAAGGAGTTTTACACAAGAACCACAAAAAGAGAGAACTTGCCATTCTTGTTCTTTCTGAACTATATTTATGCTAGTCTCTAGTATTACAAGTATTACTACTTACAAAGTATCTAAGTAACTAAAAGTGACTAGTTGAGTTAGTGTCTATACATAACCAAGTCCAAAGATTCTCCTTTAGTTAAGATTTTATGAATAAACTATCAATACCAATGTTATTGTCCAAGGTTTATCCAATGTTTCTTCAATGAATCCAGAATGTTCTCTTGATCCAAGATCCTCTGTGCTTACAATGAAAGTTATAAATAACTTTTATCATTAGTTTCATTATCTCTTTTGATATTATCATCATTGCCTACTAATTCTTGAATCAACCATTCATTATCACTCTATGGTTGATAATACTGGTAGTCCCATCCCATATCCATAACAGTACCAGTGACTCTCTTAGAGATATCCTACCCTGAGAGAGAGCTCAAATCAGATTAGAGCATAGTAGGTACAAAAATATGGTGAGCTATAGGGAGCTCTTCTATATGGGTGTTATTTAGTAATAGAGTATTCATAGGATTCTCTTTGAGAGTAAATTCCCTATTAGTTCAGTTCCTAGATGATACTTTCTTCCAGCCTCAACAAAGAGTGGGTACAAAGGGAACATGTTGTGGTAATTATGCCCCTATGTCATGACATGGCAAATTTCAGGCTCTAGCCAAGACGACTTAAACCTACTCTAAGTCTAAGTTAACAAGAAGAACTCAATAGAGTTCCCATTAGATTTTCTATACTACTTATACAACTACTACATGGTCTGTGCACTACTTTCCCACACTCATTCTGTCACAAAAAAGTAACTACTAAATAGTATCATAGAGGTATAACAAAATACCTGTTTAAATGAACTACATAAATAGCTAGACCCTTATTAGTAAGTAATGTTGCCCTTTTTGTAAGAGGACACTCTAGGATAGCTTAGGTAACCTGGTATGGGTGAGTATTATCTAGCTTGCCCTCAGATCCTTAGAGCCCACTATTTATAGTTCCCTTCCCTCTTGTTCTTGTTGCTATGGTTAGTACTACATAGCCTTATTAGGTATAGTAGTTATTAGTGTCTTGATCTGTGTTCTCTTAGCAACCAGCACATGGACCAAGCTAGTCTAGTATATATAGCTAGTGATGTATGGTAGAATACCTTACCTTAACATTGATTGGAACTTCTGGGCTATTCAATATTCCTTCTTAAGTTTGCCTTTGCCACTCATGCTTAGTGTGATTAGGGGTTGCCTATGAGTAATCCCCTTACACTTTTGGTGTAGTGGTAAACCATACAGTATGTAACTACTGGTCCATAGCACAACTGTAACACATTTATGTGACTTGCCATGTGATACTTTTCTGCACTTCTTCTTGTGTAGTAAGTCCAAATGAAAAGAAAAGTACAAAGAAAAGTAAATATAAATAATGATTTTAGCCATTTTGCCAAGTCATGACAGTAAAACAACCAAGTTAATATTTAATATTCTTTTATTTTTATTTTTATTTTATTTTTGTTATTTTTATTTTCTTTTAGTTATATTGGGATATGTGAGATACTAGTTAAGGTTAGGGTTAGTATTTGTGTATAAGTAGCTCAAAAGTTTAACAGAAACTCTATCAAGTTCTTCTTGTCAACTCAAATAAGGAGTAGAATTAAGTGCTCACTACTAAATTCTTATACCCTAATGTACAAATGCACAAATGTTGTAAGGGGACACCTCCATTTCCACCCCTGAACGGCATGACAACACTCCAGAGCTATCTTAGCCTGTTTTACTAGTAATACTTAAACACACTAGTTTAGCTCTGATCCTGCTAACCCTAACACTAAGGGATATAAGCTTAGTATATAATGTAAAAGATCCCTCTAGGAGTCTCATCCTAATCTCTGAGGATTCTTCTGAAGTCTTGTGCCCAGTTGCCCTTACAGCAGATTAGGATATTAAAGCAGAGCCTTGGACTATCCCAGTGGACAGCTACCCAATAGGTTGCCCTCCCCTATCATACCCAATCCTCTGAAAATTCCACTCTTCAGATGTCGTTGCCCTTGGACACCCCTCAAGGCATAGCCGATGCCTTAGGATACCTGCAACACCATCTGCAGGAGCTCACGGAGAGACAACATATCTCCGAAAGTAACATTAACTTTACTCTGGCAGCCCTGACTGCGCAGCTACAGCAGCTCACACAGTTAGTGACTAACCCCCCTCCTCCAGCCATACCAAACACATCTCCCTCACCTGTACTATCTCCTCTGGTGTCTCTGCCCCCTGCTCCGCCAGTACAACAGACAAGCCCCAAGCTCTCCTGCCCCCTGGACTTCAACGGAGAACGTCACAATGGCTGTGCATTCCTGAACTCCTGCTCTTTCTATATATGCCTAGCCCCAGAGCAGTTCCACAACGAACAGGAAAGGATTCTCTGGGCTCTCATGTTCTTCAAAGGAGGTCATGCTGCCAAGTGGTCCGAAAATGTATTCTGTCAAGAAGTGGACACTGGCATTTTTCCCATCCAACCCTGGGAGACTTTGAACAACAATTTTGGCTGCACTTCTTTCCTGCAAATGTGGAAGCAGACGCAATCAATGCTTTGGAAGAAACTTCCTACTACCAAGGAAATCGGACAATAGACAACTATTTGGACAGCTTCCAAGCCCTGGTCTCTGACACAGGTTATACGGATCCCTGGACACTGGTGGTGAAATTTCGACGAGGTCTCAGATTAGGCATCCAAAACCAGATTGCCACCATGCCCTATAGACGACCAGCTGACACTGACCCCGACATGTGGTATAGAGCAGCAAGGAGGATTGACCAGGCATACCTCGCAAACAAAGCCTTCCAGTCTGTGTCATGCTCTATCCCTTCCACTTCGTTCAAAACCATCTCCACCCAACCCCCACCATTGTCTGTGGCAAGATTACCCCTTGCTCTGCCCCCTCCAGTTATTCCAAAGCCTCTGCTGACCACTCTGTCTATGGGAGTTCCCATGGATGTGGATGCCACTAGGAAAGCAAGGTTCTTGCCTCCGTGAGGATGCTATCAATGCGGAGATGCAAACCATGTAGTCTGGGATTGTCCCCACCGCATAGATGTCCATCAACTCACCACGGAGCAGCAGAAGGAGTTGATTGAAGATCTGTTGGTATTGAAAGATACAGTTCCAATAGAAGAGCCTTGTCCCCCAGAGAAAGAGGATTTTGCATAGCGTGGCCAGCAATAAGTGCGCTCTGGTCGCTAGTAAATAAGTTTACTGTATTGACTATAGAGGACCCCAATACAATTGACAGTGAACTAGTAGATGCACTGTCCCTATCTCCCTCATCTCGGCTCCACTCCACAAACCCAGGTGGGAGAAGAGACTACCCAAACTCCTTTTGATTAGCACTTTAGACGCGCAAGGGACTTCCCTACTCCTGCCAGTGGAAATCGGAACCATGGACACGAGTGAACTACACTCCGTCGAAGTCCTCCTGGACTGTAGAGCAACCAGAAGCCTCATCAACAGGGATTTTGTCCATTCGAAAGGGATGAACACCTGGACCCTCTCACATAACATTCCAGTCTTTAATGTTGACGGTGCCCCTAATGAGGTAGGACAAATCTCTGAGGTTGTGGACGTAGTTCTCCGCTACAAGACTCACTCCAAAAGAATGCTCTTGGCCATCTCTGGACTTGGGAAACAGAATCTAATCCTAGGCTATGACTGGCTCAAAGACCACAACCCCAAGATTGACTGGGAAAAAGGAGAAGTCAAAATGACTCGCTGTCCCCTCTACTGTGAGGGAGGACGCACTCTATGGAAGGAACAGACTTGCCAGAAGAGGATCAAACTCTGAGCCCTCTGATCTTGTTGTGACAGACCCACACCCCTGCTCCAAGAAGAGCTAGAGCCTGAGGAAGAGCCTCTGCAGATGCACCACCCGAGTTGGGAGCTTGGAGACCAATTGTTCCTCACATGTTTTCTTCTAGAGCCCGACCAAGTTGACCTCTAAGCCATGACCACGACATCTCAATGCCTCGTGAAAGGAGCCAGACACAGCACAGAAACACAGGCTGCTGCCACTCCACTACCCGCCTATGTCATGGAGTTTCAATCCGTGTTTGCTAAGGAGGACTTTGACATACTACCAGAGCACTGCAAATGGGATCATGCAATCAAGCTAATCTCCAGAGCGGAGCCCAAGTCGTCAAAGGTGTACCCCTTGTCTCCGTTGGAGCAAGCTGTCAGACTAGCTAACTCCAAAGCCAGAATTAAGCCAACTGCTCCTTTATCAGCGTTTGACAAGGAGAACTCGATGGAGTTCTCGTTGGATTTTCTACACTACTTATACAACTACTACATGGTCTGTGCACTATTTCCCCATGCTTATCATGTGACTCATCATGTGACATCATGTGATGTGACGCTGTGACTTCCTGTGATGTGACTGTGTTTGTGTGACACTTGTGACGTGACACTTTCCCACACTTCCTTCTGTGTAGTAAGTCCAAGATAAAAGAAAAGAAAAAGAAAAAGAAAAGAAAAGAAAAGAAATATAGATAATGACTTAGCCGTTTTGCCAAGTCATGACACAAGCAGAGTTGGATGCCTTCCTGGAGGAGAACCTTCATACTAGACAAATCCAACCCTCGAAATCCCCTATTGCAGCCCCTGTGTTCTTCATTAAGAAGAAAGATGGTTCACTCCATCTAGTCCAAGACTACCATGCACTAAACACCATAACCATCAAGAACAGATATCCTCTCCCCCTCATCTTCAAACTCATCTCTCAACTCCACGGAGCCTGGTACTTCACAAAACTGGATGTCCGCTGGGGTTTCAATAATATATGCATCAAGCCCAGAGATGAATAGAAAGCAGCCTTCTGCACCAACCATGGCCTCTTCAAACCCCTTGTAATGTTTTTTGGAATAACCAACAGCCCCGCTACCTTCTAAACTATGATAAACGATGTCTTCAGAACCATCATAGCGGAAGGGATTGTCGTAGTGTACTTGGACAATATTTTGATCTTTACAAAGATAGAAGAGGAGCATGAATGAGCAGTCCGGAGAGTCTTGGAGATACTAATGGAACATAAATTATTCCTCTGTCCAGAGAAATGTGAGTTTTACCAGAAGCAGATTGAATACCTCAGACTAGTCATCTCGGAGAACAAGGTCGTGATGGACCCTGTTAAAGTTGCTAGAGTCCGTGAGTGGTCTGTCCTAGAGAACTGGACTGATGTGCAGGCTTTCATAGGCTTCATTAACTTCTACCATTGCTTCATCCAAGACTTCTTGACCATAGCTCAATCCCTCTTTGACCTCACTTGCTCTGATCAGGCTTGGAACTGGAGTACCAAGGAGCAGGAAGCCTTTGAATGTTTCAAGATAGCAGTAACCACTGCTCTGATCTTAGCATCACCCTAGGACTCAGAACCCTTCCATATCGAGGCTGACAGTTCAGACTTCACCTCTGGAGCCGTCCTCTCTCAGCAGCTACCCGGAAAAGAAAAATGGCACCCAGTAGAAATCTGGACAGACCACAAAAACTTGGAGTACTTCATGACAGCTAAGAAACTCAACTGTCACCAAGCCCATTGGTCTCTGTACTTGGCTCGCTTTGACTTCAAGTTGATTCATTGCCCAGGACACTCCATAGGGAAGCCAGACGCTTTATTATGGAGACCAGACCATGGTAACAGAGCCTCCAACAACAAGAACGTGGTTCTTTTACGACCAGAGCTCATAGCAATCTGAGCCCTTGAAGGACTTCACCTGGAAGGACCAGAGCAAGACATGCTTAGAGAAATTCGTCAAGGGAACCAGAAAGATGACCAGGAAGAGCCCATAGCAAAGGCAGCAAAAGAACTCTGGCAAGCATCAAGTAAGATGGTCTGCTCTGCAGAGTGGTCAGAAGACGACAAAGTACTCTGGTTCAGAGGCAAAATCTATGTTTCCCAGAATTCGGACTTACAAAGGCAGATAGTCTCGCTGTGTCACGATACGAAGGTTGCTGGACACCCCAGACGCTGGAAAACACTAGAGTTGGTATCTAGGAACTACTGGTGGCCCCAAATGTCTAGGTATATTGGACAATATGTCAGCACCTGTGACCTCTGCCTCAGGATGAAACTGATAAGGCAGGCTCTGGTAGGCGAACTGCATCCTCTCCAAATCCCAGACTTGCGATAGGACATGCTTAGTGTGGATTTCGTTGTGGAACTCCTCCTCTTCTCCAGATGCGACGCAGTGATGACAGTAGTAGACTCAGTGTCGAAACAGGCACACTTCATTCCAACGCACACAACAGTGACAGTAGAAGGAGTAGCCAGGCTTTTCCTACATCAAGTCTGGAAACTCCACAGTCTTCTGAAGTATGTAGTCTCAGACCATGGACCTCAGTTCGTCGCTCATTTTACCAGAGAGCTTTACCGACTACTAGGAATAAAGTTGGTGTCTTCTACAGCCTGGCACCCCTAAACCAATGGACAGATGGAACGCGTCAACCAAGAGTTGGACCAGTACCTCCTGTTAGGGAACCACTCAGAGGCAATTACCCTTAAGCTAGTAGATAGTCCTGGAAGCTAGTTTAAGATTCAAGTGGGGGCATATTTACACACACTTGCTAGTATATATACTATACTAGATAGTCAGGCATACAATACCATGGCAACTGACCTATAATCACAGAATGTCCTAGAACAACTAATAATAGGTATTGCACCACATGATACAGACAAGGGAAGTCAGGAACGGTGGGAGTACAATACACAATCTGTCACTGGGCCACTAATAGAACAGACCCTCAGAACTTACTAAGCACAATCCTAGATGTCCCCTTACACCTCCAGCTATTTGTAAACAAGTGGCAAGATGACTGGTATGACCTCTTACCCATGGCGGAGTTCCAGCATAACAATCACGTCCACTCTGCTATCTAGCAGCCTCCATTCCTGCTCGACACTGGACATATTCCTTGCATGGGCTTTAAACCCTGACAGAACCACTCCAATCTAGAGACAGTCAATGAGTTTATGGAAAGGGTAAGAATGGCAATCGAAAAAGCAAAGTCCACGATCCACAAAGCACAAGAAGACATAAAGAGGTACTACAACCAACACAGAACTCCAGCTTCAGTGTTCAACCTGGGCAACAAAGTCTTCCTCGATGCATCAGATATCCAAACCACATGCCCTTTGCAGAAACTCTCACATTGATGGCTCGGCCCCTTTGTAGTGGAATGGAAGATCAGACCTATAGCCTATTGCCTAAAGCTACCACACCAGATAAAGCAACTCCATCTAGTGTTCAACATAGTGAAGCTCACTCTAGCTCCGGACAACCTGATTACAGGATGCAAAACAGAGGACCACCTACTGCCCATAGTCATTGACAAGGAAGTGGAGTGGGAAGTGGAGGAAATACTCAATAGTCGTTGGCACCAGAGAAGATTCCAGTACCTCATCAAGTGGAAAAGATATGGCCATGAACACAGTTCCTGGGAGTCTGCTTCTGAAGTCTCCATACCAGAACTCACAGCGGAGTTCCATCGCAAATACCCCAGAGCTCCGAGACACATCTGACACACAGAATTCGACAATATCTTTCACTCTGAGTCCATTGCTCCAGGACATAGCAATCTTGAAGGAGGGGGTGAATGTAAGGAAACACCTCCATTTCCACCCCTGAATGGCATGACAACACTCTGGAGCTACCTTAGTCTGTTTTACTAGTAATACTTAAACACACTAGTTTAGCTCCAATCCTGCTAACCCTGACACTAAGGGATGTAAGCTTAGTATATAATATAAAAGATCCCTCCAGGAGCCTCATCCTAATCTCTGAGGATTCTCCTGGAGTCTTGTGCCCAGTTGCCCTTACATTGAGGTTATAAATCAGATATTCAAACATGCAGGAAGTTAGTTTATTTTTGAGGCTCTCATAACAAAGCTAAGTTCTTTCCCTTTTCATTATTTATTTTGTTTGTAGCTATACTTCTTTGTCTTATGCTTAGTTAGTGTAGTAGGGGCATTTACAATGTGTTCTAAGGGTTCATAGTTTCCTTTTTTTTCATACTGCCATGGTCTGTCTATGCGCCCTGTGTAATAAATCATTGATTTGAAAAAAAAAAAAATATGTTATAACTTGGTAAACCAGCTAAGTCAATATTTATATTTCTTTTCTTTTTCTTTTCTTTTAGTTTCTAAAGATCAAACATATAGGACAGTTGAATAAATTGAAGCATATGGGACTTTATAAATAAAAGTAAATAGTAGAATATGTATAAGTGATATATAGTAATTGAATGGAAACTCTATTGAGTCCTCCTTGTTAACTCAAATAAAGAGGGTATCTAAGTCATCTTAGGCTAAGTTATTACAGGATAAGTCATCCAGATTGAAGAGTAATTTTAATAAAATATTCAATTATTACAATTCTCCTCTTTTCGTAATTCAACCCAAATGGATATGTAAGAGGAACATAATATATGTTGAAAAGAATATAGATCTAATTAGTAAGTTACAAATGGAGAGAAAAGTCTATGAATTACATTGTAATTCTACAGAAGTAGATGAAAAGAAATACAAGATAATGATAAATAAAGAGAATTGAATAAAGAAATAAATGAAAAAGAAAATTATTAAATAAGAAAGAAAATCTGTTTATTCCCATAAATAAAAAAACTGTTGGTCAAAAACATTTCTTTTACCATCCCTAGGATAAGATGACCCCTAAGGTCATACTCTACCTAATATCTCTGATGAAGTTTATTCTCTTTCCTTTCGTTATTACTTCTCCTCTATTTCTAATTGCATTCCAAATGATGTTCTCTGAACGTTATCTTCATTCTTGTTATTCATATTAAATTCTTTCTCTTGTCTCATTATGTTCCAGAATGAGAGACATATGGAGAAACACCTGAAACATGTCTATTCTTAGATAAATAGTTGTACACCTGTATTGTACATAAAGTGCTTATCATGTAAGCCCTAAGACCAGTTGTTTATATCTGGTCTTAGGTATGTATACCTTCTGTATCTCCTCTTGAACATTAATCAATCAGTTGTTTCTATCTGGCCTTAGTCCAGCACTTTTAGAGTTATTAAAGACATACCTGTGCATTCTTTTATTAATCTCTCACTAATATTGTTATAATGTTACTTATCCACTTTATTTCTCATTGCCCTTTGTGACAGCACATTTGTAAGGGTGACTGGGCACAAGACTTCAGGAGAATCCTCAGTTATATTACAGATTGTAGTTAGGGTACAACTCATCTCCAGGAGAATCCTCAGAGATTAGGATGAGGCTCCTGGAGGGATCTTTTATATTATATACTAAGCTTACATCCCTTAGTGTCAGGGTTAGCAGGATTGGAGCTAAACT
>Ga0153982_1000603_pt1 | contig 9942 bp, 2 predicted proteins | sample TSGA066MetaG_FD_104743 | JGI IMG/M metagenome (GOLD analysis project Ga0153982, IMG submission 104743) | Attine ant fungus gardens microbial communities from Georgia, USA - TSGA066 MetaG | ecosystem: Host-associated > Fungi > Mycelium > Unclassified | place: USA: Georgia, Alexander Wildlife...
GTTAAATAATGGAGTTTTAGTTGTAACATCCACATAAGCCCCTTTTACTACTATTGAACTTATTGTTGTCAATGTTCCTCCAATAGCTACATATTGATCGTTAATATATATTGTTCCATCTGGTTTTATGACAACACTTCCTAGATTTTCACTTGTCTCTGATGTATTGATTGAAGTTCCACTTCCTGTTACATTTATTGTTCCAGAATTTATTAGAGTTCCTTTTCCATCTATACCTATTCCATTATTTACATTTATTGTTCCAGTATTATTTATGGCTGCTCCATCAGCAACATATATTCCAGTTCCTTTATCAACATTTATTATTCCTTTGTTGAAAATAGTTCCACCATTATATACTGCCATACCAAGTGAAGAAACCCCTGATGAAGAAAGACCATTTCCAAGATTAATTACTCCTCTGTTTTCAGCTGTTCCATTGGTTTGAACCAATATTCCTATTCCACCATTATCTACATTTATTGTTCCTTCATTTATAAACGATGTTCCTGCTCCTGTTACATAGACTCCTATTGAATGTTCATGATTTACAGTTATACTTCCTGTTGAAGTATTCAGTCCTGTACCTCCTCCTCCTAAATAAATCCCTATAGAATTTTCATGTTTTTCAAGATTTAGAGGCTCACCATTATCATTTGTAGCTCCTACATCAATATTTCCAGAGTTGTTTACCACAGTATTTCCTTGAGAGAATATCCCTATTGCTGAAGTTCCTAGAGCTATATCAGCATTATTATTAATGATTATTGCATCTGAAGGACCAGCCTCTACATCTTTCTGATGAGCATATATTCCAAAACTGCCATCTCCAATTTTCCAATTTCCTGAAGCATTAATTGTTCCTCCTCCAGCTGTTTTATATATTCCAGCTGAAGCAGTTTTATTTTTAGCTCCTACATCAATATTTCCAGAATAATCTATATTCCCATTTCCATGATTTAAAATTCCAATACTTGAATCTGAACCTATTTTCATGTCTCCAATTACAGAAGAATTTACATTTCTAGTGTATACTCCTATTGAATTTCCAGAGGCTATTGTTATTTTATTATTCATTGTCAGCTGTACTTTACTCTCTCCAGAAGCATATATCCCAACTCCATTTTTTCCTACAGACATGTCATTTCCTGTTTGAATAATTGTACTTCCAGTTTTTAAATTTTCAGCATACACTCCTATAGCATAATCTCCTACTGTAAGAGAACCATTTCCTTTATATATTCCTGTTTTCAAATAAATTCCTATAGAAGAATTTTTAAGTTCCTTACTTTCAGAAGAATTTCCTATTGAAATATCTCCATTAATAGTTATACTACTGTCCTCTCCATAATTTCCTATATTATTATCTCCATTGACAGCTACATTTCCTACTACTGTTAGTGCCGAATTTCCTTTAGCTACCAAGCCTATTTTATGCTTTCCTGTATTACCTATAGTAAATCCAGAAGTTGTTATTCCAGTTGAATTATTCATCATCATTCCAATTGTATAATCTCCTGAATCAGTAATTGCAGGAGCTGTTCCTATCAATGGTACACTATCATAGTATACTCCTATTGAATACCGATCTTGCCTTCCTGATTGAATATTAATTGCTGTAGTTCCAAAAGAAGGAACTATATCTTTTACATATATACCTATTCCACCATCTTGGACAGTTATTGAAGAATTACTTGCATTAATACTTCCTCCATCAGCAACTATTCCTATTTGGTTTTTTACCACGAGATTACCAGTAAAATTAATTCCTGCTCCTACTGAATATACATATATTCCATTGTCTCCTACTGATATTTTTCCAATATCTCCTATGTTTACTACTGTTGTAGCGGTTTCAGCATATATTCCTATTCCATTTGTTCCAGCTGATATTTGAGCTGCTGGGTCAATAGTTAGAGTAGTTCCTAGTGAAACTGCAATTCCTACAGAATTTCTAGCATCACTTCTATCTCCCACAGATATATTTCCATTTACTACTGCATTAGTTCCATAAACTGCTATTAAACCTATACTTTCATCTCCTAATGCTATAGTTCCCAGATTTATATTTCCAGTTGTTCCTTCAAGAACTACTCCTGTATTTCCTGCTGTTGTAGAGTTTACATTATTTGATGTAAGGCCATTTGTTGCACCTTTAATATATACCCCTATTCCATCTGTACCTATTAATTTAATATTATCATTTTGTATTGAAACAGGTGTTGTACCTGCATTTGTATATATTCCTATTCCATATGAACCTACTGTTATATCTCCACTATTGACTACATCAGCCACTTCTGAATAGATTCCTATTGCAAGGTTATTATCTGAAGATTGTCCTGATGAAGTAATAGTTCCAGTATTTGTTATATTTACACCAAATGTTGGAGATGTTGGTCCTACAATTGCAGCTAGCCCTATTCCTCCAAAGAATACATTTATAACTCCTGTATTTGTTATATTTTGAGGACTAAGCATTGAATTGTCATATTCTCCTAAGAGTCCAGCAGTTTTTTCTCCTACTGAAAAGTTACCTGTAGAGTACCAGCTTCCATTTTTGGCTACACCAAAAGATCCCATTCCATTAATAACAGCATTGTTTCCTACAGCCATATTTCCACCATTATTAAATATCCCTATTCCACCATTTGCTCCAAAATTGAAGATAAGATTTCCTGCTAAGGCCAAATTTGCTGTTCCTTCATCAATATATATTCCTGTTCCACCATTTATATCAATAGTTGTATTTCCTGCTGTCAAAGATGAATATTTAGGAATATATATCCCTACTCCATTTTCAGTTTTTATATTACCATTAAATGCAAGAGTAACACCTGATGATGCTCCTGTATCATTTCCTAGATATACACCAATACCATCCTTAGCATCTATACTTACATTACTTAAAGAAGTTATTCCTACTGTATCTTTAAAAAAGATCCCTATTGGTGTTCTTGAGCTTTCTATTCCTGTTGTAACTGTAATTCCATTAAGTATTACTGTATTATCCAGTACACATATTCCCATAGAATCATTACCTGTTACTACATTACCAGTTATAACTGTATTGTCTTTAGCCGCGATACCTATTGCCCCTGCACTTGCTATATTTACATTAAAATCTATTTTAGCATTTTCTCCATATACACCTACTCCATTTTGGCTTATGTTCAAAGTACCTGCAGTTATTTTATTAGCTCCAGTATCTTTAAGATACATTCCTATCTTACCTGCTGTTATTGTTCCTCCAGTTCCATTAAAGCTGTTGGCAGCACCATCTACATATACTCCTGTTCCTGTAGCAGCTGATATTGTTCCTGCATTTCTACCTGAACTTATTCCAGCTCCTCCTATAAACATTCCAAGGTTAGCACCTGCTGTTATTGTTCCCCCTGATATATTTTCTACAGTGGCAGTTTTCCCTGTTTGAGCTTCAGCAACCATTCCCACAATTGATTTAGTTGATGTACTTGCTGTTCCAGCCATTGCAATAGTTCCAGAGTTAATTCCTTTACCTTCTTCTACATACATTCCTATACTGTCATCATCATTCATTGTAATAATTCCTGTTGAAGTTAGTTGTGAATCTCCTCCTACATATGAACCAATATTTTCATTTTTTCCTGCTGTTGATGTTATATTAGAATTATTTACTAAAGTTATTCCATCTGCTGCATATATTCCTACACTATCATTGCCTATAAGGTTGATAGCTGAACTGTTTGTTGCAGTTCCACTTGCTGTTCCTTTACTATAGTATAATCCTATGTTTTCAATTCCTACAGCTGTGTTGTTTACTGTTATTGTTCCTCCTGATGCAAAAGCTCCATTTGTAAGATACATTCCTGTACCTTTACCAAGATCAGTATTAAGAGTAAGCCCTCCTGAACCTACAGTTACTGCTCCTCCATTTGCATATACTCCTACTGCTCCTACCACTGCTGCTCCTCTTGCTGTTGCAGTTCCTGATATAGTAGAAGCGTTCTCAATAAAAGTTCCTATAGTTTTTTCTCCAGTTGCTGTTATATTTACATTTAGATTATTATTTCCTTTAGAGTAGATACCCACAGCTTCATTTATAACATTCAGCTGTCCTGTTGTATTACTCATAAATGTACTTCCAGTTCCAGCATTTTCAAGATACATTCCAACTGTCTTATTTCCAGGAGTTGTTGCTGGTGTCATTCCATTTACAGTCATTACTCTGCCAGCGTCTATCTCTACTGTGGCACCCTTTCCATATATAAACATATTTTTATTTTCATTATTTTGAGCAAAAGATATATTATTTTTTATTTTAACAACTGCATTTTCTGCATAAGTTCCAATACTTGTATTTCCAATGAAAGCTATATTGTTCCCATTTATTTCTGCAGTAGCTCCATCTTTTATATATATCCCCTTTGCTCCATTTACATTTAAATTAATAATTCCATTATTTAAAACTTTTGTATTAGTTCCTTCACCATAAATAGCTGTTTGTGTTAAATCATTTAGATTTATTACTCCAGTAGTGTCATTAACAAGATTCCCTGTTTTTGAGTACATTCCAATTGCTCCTGTTTTTGAAGCAACAAGATTAATATTACTTTTATTAGTTCCAGTATTAGCAGTACTTCCTTTTACAAATATTCCTACTCCATCCTGTCCAATATCTAAAGTTCCACTTGAAACAACACTCATATCTTCTACATATACAGCAATTCCTTTATTGAAAGCTGAAGCATTAATAGCCATATTTATATTTTTAGTTTCTGTTCCAGTTCCTTTATATAAAATACCTGCTCTAATTGTATTTCCTACTCCATTTGAAGTTAATGTTACAGATGTTGCTGTAATATCTGATTTTCCATCTGTCATTACTCCAACTGCATCATCTCCAAGATCTAAAGTTCCTAGATTTGTTATCTCTGTTCCTTCTTTAGCATATATTGCTACTCCACCATCTCCTACAGATATTGTTCCTAGATTTGAAATTGTAGCTTTCTCTCCATATATTCCTATAGCAGCATTTGAAGCTGTTGAGTCTCCAACTGTTATTATTCCTGCTGCTGTATTTGTTATAGCAGTGTCTGCTTTTGTTCCTAAAGCATTATTATTATCTGCATAGATACCAACTGTTCCTGTTCCATCAAGAGTTATATTTTTGCTGTTAGTTATATTTACTTTTCCTTGATCAGCAAAGATACCACCAGTTCCAAACTCACCAACAATAGGTGTTCCTACAGGTTTTCTCTGTATGCCATTCCCAGAATACCTATAGATTGATTTCCACCTACTTCTATATCTCCAGCATTTGATATTGTACTTCCATTTACTGCATAAACTCCTACAGCTTTGCTATTTACAACATTTCCTCCACCAGTTACTTTTTCTACTTCTACACTGGCTCCATTTGCTATATCTATTTTACCAAAATTCATATACAGTCCAATTGCTCCATTTCCAGCATCTGTTCTGTCTGCTATTACTTTAGAGTTAGCTAGTAAATTGATTTGTGCATCTGTTGCACTTGTTGCTGATGTACTTGAGTTCATTTCCAATCCTACTACTTGATTATTGAAATATGCTCCAGCATAGGCTGTATCAGTTGAAGCAGTTACTGTAACACCTGCATTAACTGTAAGATTAAGTCTTTGTCCTAAAAATCTTCTGGAATAAAAATATCCATCACTAGTATCACTTTGATTATATTTATCCATGTTTGCATCAAATGTAAGATTTCCTCCATCTACAGTTGCTATTTTATATTTATTAAATGTAGTTACTCCATCAAATCCATCTACAACATTAATTCCTGTTCCCAAACTATTTAAAATTAGTGTTTTTAAATTACTTGTTATAAGTCCAGTTGTATTTTTCAAATTTGCAACTGTAGCTTCATCTGACATCATTGTTATTGTTGTATTATTCAAAGTTACTTTAGGAGAAAGCAAATCAAGTTCTACTCCTGTCGCTTTCCCAGCAAGAACCAAATTAGCATTAGATAAATCTATTGTTCCTACTCCATCAGAATATGCAGCATATCCATTTCCAGAATATTTTAACTCTGCTCCTTGTAAATCTATATGAGTAGAAGTTCCAGAAGAAGCTACCCCTGCTGCACTTTCCTTTGCATCTATTTTAGCTCCTTGAAGATTTACTGTTGCTCCATTTTCTGCATATATTGCTAAACCTTTAGTTTTAGTATTTGTCGTATCATCAACTGATATAGTTAAATTACTTCCAATAGTCGAATTTATTGTTCCAGCGTCACTATATATTCCAGTTGCCCCATTAGAAGTATTTACACTTACAATCCCTCCTGTAATATTTACAGTTCCACTTTTATTGAATAGTACTCCACTCTCTTGACCATCAGCACTTAATACTCCTGCTGTTATATCAAAAGTTCCTAAATTGTATATATTTGTTCCTTTATTTCCAGTATAACTTATATTTCCACTGTTAACTCCAGAGTTTCCAGCAGCTACAGCTATTCCAATGCTTTGATCTCCACCAAGAATTATAGTTCCTCTATTTTGAGCTTTAGCTCCTGTAGAGCCTAAAAAATCTCCTGCTGATAAAACATAGAACTGATCCATATCAGCTGATATAGTTCGTCCTGTATTCAGAGTCACTGTTCCTGTAACCCCAGCCTGCATAGCACTGTTTTTTATCCCTGCAGCTGTCAATGTTAAATTTTTATCTAAAATTATCTCATTTATATCACTTCTGATAAGAGTGCTTTGAGTTGCTTCTGGAAGAAAATCAAAAGTATTTCCTAATTTTGTGCTGTCTAAAACCATAGCCGAGTTATTTGTTGCAGAAGTGTTGCTGTTTCTCAAAAAACCTACATTTTGGCTTCCTCCTACTTGTATTTGCATACTTGAAGCATTAGAAACAGGATCTCCAGTAGACATTCCTTCTGCTATAGAAATACCAACATTCTGACTTCCTCTTACTTTTATTACTCCATTTGAACCATTGAAAGTAGCCATATCATAATACTGATTTCCATAATACTTTTGCCTGTATCCATAACTTTGCTGTCCATCTATTTCTATATTCCCAAGATAAACATCTGAGTTCGGTCCTCTCAAATTTGAAGCATTCTGTACACGGTAATAACCAAAATCTATTCCTATACTTTTATATGCTCCTGCACTTATTTTTATAATTCCATCATTTCTAGTTTGAGGTCTTTTTCTAAAATAAGAATTCTGATTATTATTAACATATTCTGTATCTATCATTATTCCTATCATATTGTATCCCTCGTGGAGATCAATAGTTCCAGAGTTTTTCAATATAGATGTTGTATTTCCATTGGTATTATTAGGAATATTAGTAGCCCCGCTTGGGCCACCTGCCAATAATTGATGCTCAAATCCAAGTATTCCTCCATTGCTCCCTGAACTTACTCCATGCAGTGTTAAAGTTCCTTTAAAATCAAATGTTTTATCTGCTGAAGAAGAAGATCCTACTTGATATGGATTTAAACTAACAAACATAGGAAACCTTGTAGTAGCAGTTGATTTCATTGTATAATTTCCTGTCACATTCACATTATGGTCTAATACATCACTTATAAAAGTATTAAATGCTGTAAAACTATATGAAGAATTAGATGGAAGGTTTTGAGTAGAACTAAGTGTAGCTGCCATTGTCCCTGTCCAACTGACTGTAGTTTCATTTGCTGTAATTTCTATTCCAGATGATGAATAGCTGGTAAAATTCATAGCTGCTATTCCCTGATTAACATTAAATTGAGTTCCTGTTCCCTGTCCAAATCCTGTCCCCTGAAATGTAATATTTACAGGAGTCAGTACTGTAACCTCTGGTGTAGTAGGTGTTGCTGGTTTTTCAGGTGCCATAATAATTACAGGTTCGTATCCTTCAGGAGCAATTGGAGTTGCTATTACAATATTTTTTTCACTTGGTGCAATTGGAGTTGTTATTGGTGATGGTGTTACTGCTATTGTACCAACTGCACTTGGTGTTACCACATTTACAGTTACCCCATTTGGCACTGTTGGAAGTGTGACAACAGGTTGATTTATCGTTAAAAAATTAAGCTGAAATCTCTCAATCTCATGTGGACGTTCTCCTATAGTAATTTTTGGGATTAAAGAATTTATCTTAACATCTGGCCTAATATCAGAATAACTTAATCCTGTCAATTTTATTTTTGTGCTAGGCTCATGAGTTTCTTTATTAACATGTGATCCTACTACTACTCCATTTCCCTCCACAACTCTATCTTTTCCTAACCTATCATTTACCTCTTTTTCATAATATTTATTTACCTCTCTTATTGTCTCTGCAAATTCTTTACTTGTCCTGTCTTTTGACTTTCCATTTTTTAAATATTCAAAATTAAAAAAGAATTGATAATTTTTATCTTCTTTTTCTTTTATTTGTTCTTCATTTATCTGATAATTATTTTTAATATCTGTATTCTCTAAAGCGAAACTTATTACTCCAGTTATTAGAAAAGTTACGAATAAAGAAATTGAAAAACTAACTTTTCTTTTCAGAACATTTTTTAAATTTTTTTCAATTTCATTTTTTCTCATAAAAATCCTCCTTTTATCTATGTTTGGTATAAAGATATACTAAATTAAACTTCTATTCCTTTATTTTTAAAGACTAAATTTATATTTTTAAAATTCATACAAAAATATAGTTTAATAAGAATATATCAATACATTGCTTTAAAGATTAATATATTAAAAATACTAAGAAGGTATGATATTTGTATTTCATTTGATACAAAATGTGATATTAAAATATAATTTTTAAAAATAATAAATAACTATATTAAGTAAAAGAAGGAAAATAAAAAAAGCTGAAAATTAATCCAGCCTTTTACTTTAAATTTTAAAAAAATACTTTTTTTAAATGAACAACCTCTTCTTTAATATTTCTATGTTTTAATTCTTTTAAGTCTATATCATAAAACTTGAAAATATATGCAAGTGAAATTCCTAACCCTAAAGCTGTTACTATTGTTCCTACTCCTAATTTTCCCCCTAGTATCCATCCTATTGAAAAAGCAAATACCTCTATACAATTTTTTACCATTCCTACAGAAATATTTGTCCGTTTTGTAAGTATCTGTAAAAAACCATCCCTTGGACCACATCCCATTCCCTGTACCATATTTAAAAATGTTCCATAAGCATAAAAGAATATTCCCACTATCAAAAGCAATATTCTATATATAATTGATTGCTCTACTGGAATGAAATCAAGATATAATATTAAATCCATAAAAATTCCTATACTCAAAAAATTTAATACAGTTCCCAACCCTATTGGCTGCCCTAAAAAAATATCTACTGCAACTATCATTATTCCTAGTCCAATACTTGCCTGACCTATTGTTATTCCTATTGTTTTAGATATTCCTTGATGAAGAACATCCCATGGAGATAAGCCTAAATCTGATTTTAATATCAATATACATCCAAAAGCACACATAAACATTCCGCTTATCAGTTTTCCATATTTCATAATTTCTTTTTTTCTGCTGTTCATCTATCTTCCCCCAAATTAAAACTGTTAATTGTTATCATACTATATTTTTTCAATTATTTCTATAAATTTCTTCTATTTAATTTAAACAATAAAGAAATATAACATTTGTTTCATTTTTAATTATATTCAAAATGTATCTCACTGAACAATCAAATTATTCAAACTGATATATAATCTTCAAAACCTATATCAACATTAAAAGAATAAACTGCTTCTTTAGAATCTTGACCCAAATAAAAAATACACAAATGACTTGTGTATTTTCATTGAAACATATTTTAAATATATTATCAGAAAATAAATAAGAAACTTCTTTAATATTGAGCTGCTAATATTTCATTATCAATGACAAAATATAAAAGAAAGCGGAAATACCAAACAGTAAAATCAGTAAAAATATTCCTAAAGCTATTAACA
>Ga0153982_1000606_pt1 | contig 9923 bp, 9 predicted proteins | sample TSGA066MetaG_FD_104743 | JGI IMG/M metagenome (GOLD analysis project Ga0153982, IMG submission 104743) | Attine ant fungus gardens microbial communities from Georgia, USA - TSGA066 MetaG | ecosystem: Host-associated > Fungi > Mycelium > Unclassified | place: USA: Georgia, Alexander Wildlife...
AATTTAGATTTTTTAAACATTTTTTTAGAAAAATATGGTATAACTAATATAGAAGGAATTGCAGCCTTCAATTTAAATTTGAAAGATGATGGAAATAGTGGATATTTCAATTTAACAAACTTTGGATTGAAATCTAAAGAATTTTTTATTGATATGAATAATTTTAATAGTACAATCAAACTTGATAAAAAACGTCTTTATATAGAAAGTTTTCAAGGAAAATTGAATGATGGAAATACTACTTTAAAAGGATATCTGGAATTACCAAGTATAACAGATATAGTTGAAAACCCATATTATATGGAAGATTTAGACTATGACATTTCACTTGATACTAAAGGAGTAAATTATAAATATAGTAATTACTTTAGAATCATGTTTGATACAAAATTTAATATGAAAAATAATAAATTAGCAGGAAGTATCAGTATCATAGATGGAGAAGTTGAAAACATTCCAAGTAATTCAAAGTCATTATTTCAAATAATTAAAAACTTTTTATTTAAATCTTCATCATCAATAGTAAACAAAAGTGAAGATCTTGGAAAAGATTTTCAGATTAATACTATTTTTGAAAAATCTTTGGAATTAGATGTAACATTGAAAATAGATAAAGGAATTAAACTTGATATACAAGATGTCAATATATTTGTTGGAGATGTAGAAGGAATTGTTGTGGGAGGAGGAAGACTTTCTGGTAAAAATGGAAAATTTGTTTTCTTAGGAGATGCAGAAATTAAAGATGGTTCATTAGCAATAAATGGGAATACATTTGAACTGGATAAAGCTCTTGTGATATTTAATGACAGAAAGGATTATTTTCCTAATGTAAATCCAACTTTAGTTATAGATTCCAGAGTAAAAGTACAAAATGATGAATTAGGAATGAGTATAAATGGTCAATTAGATGCTCTTAGGTTTACAATAACGTCTAAAAATGGAAGTGCAAGTGGTAATTTATCATCTTTATTAATAGGAGATGAGGAATTTTCAGATGGTGCTTCAGCAACACTATTTAAAACAGTAATAGGGAGTCAATTGTCTCAAACGATATTCAGACCAGTTTCAAACCTTATAAAAAATACTTTGAATATATCAAAGTTTAGAATAAAATCAAATATTTTAACAAGTGAAAATCAAAATCCAAATGCTGAGGATAACAGACTGCGTTTAGGTGCAATTATAGAAGCAGAAGATAATATTTACAAAGATAAATTATACTGGGTAGCAAGAGGTACCTTATTGGGGGATGATAACGCGGAAAATAATAATGAAAGAAACAGTGGAGCATTTGAGGAATATGACTTTTCAGTAGAATACAGATTTAAACCTGGACAATCTATTGGAATAGGAGCAGGAAAACTTCCTAGAAAGGCTAAAACTAAAGCCGATGAAAATTCAAAAAATTCTATAAATTATCATATTGACTTCAAATTTGAGAAAAAATATGATACTCTATTAGATATCTTCAGAAAGCAATAAAAAACGGAGGTAAGGATGAGAAAACAATTAATAGTACTAATGGTTTTTCTATTGGGACTTTTCAGTTTTGGTGCTGAATCAAACTACAGCATTAAAAAAGTGGAGGTTATAAACAATAGAGAAATTCCTTTTGAAATCATTTTGGAGAATATGAGATCAAAAGAGGGAGAGAAGTTTGTAACAGATAATATGATTGAAGATTACAAAAATATCAAAGGGTTAGAATATGTAAATGATGTTTCTATTCAACCAACAGTTTATGATGGGGGAATAAAGTTAACTGTTGATATAACAGAAAACAGAGATGCTAAATCTATGCTTGAGAAAAAAGGAATCATACCTCTATCAGAAAGAGGAAAAGTTGATACTTCTTTACTTGTAAATTCAATTGAATTTATTGGAAACCATTATGTAAGCACTAAAGAACTTATGGATAAAGTTCCAGTAAAAGTTGGAAGTTATTTTTCTAAAAATAAAGTTATAGAAGGACATAAAAATCTTATTGAAAGTGGATATTTCAGAGATGTTATTCCTGATGCTGTTAAAAGTGGAAAAGGGGTAAAAGTAATATATGAAGTTATGGAAAACCCTATTCTTAATGGTGTAAATATCATAGGAAATACTGTTTATACAACTGAAGATCTTATGAAAGCTATCCAAACTGAACCTGGAAAAATATTCAATATCAATACTATTAGAGAAGATAGAGATAGAATTTTAAAGAAATATCAGGATGATGGGTATACACTTACAGATGTTACTGATATAGGAATCAATGGAAATCTAGAACTTGAAATTTATTTAAGTGAAGGAACAGTAAGAGATATCCAATTTAAAAAAATGGTAACAAAGCAAAAGGGTGCTAGAAGAAAACCTACTGATGATGTTTTAAAAACTAAAACATATGTAATAGAGAGAGAACTTGAATTTTCTAAAGATGAAATATTTAATTCAAATAAATATGATGAAACTGTAAAAAATCTAATGAGACTGGGACATTTTAAAAATGTTAAATATGAATCAAGAGATATTCCTGGAGATCCAGATGGAAAAACAATAGTACTTCTTCTTGATGAAGAAAGAACTGCTATACTTCAAGGAGCAATATCTTATGGTTCTGAAATAGGTCTATTAGGAACTATCTCAATAAAAGATACTAACTGGAAAGGTAAAGGACAAGAACTTGGATTTACATTTGAAAAATCAGATGAAGATTATACAAGTTTCTCAATTAATTTCTATGATCCTTGGATCAAAGATACAGATAGAATTTCATGGGGATGGAGTATATATAAAAATAGCTATGAAGATGATGATAGTAAATTATTCCATGAAATAGATACTGTTGGGGCTAAATTTAACATAGGTAAAGGACTTACTAAAAATGTAAGATTGAGTCTTGGAACTAAATTTGAATATGTAGAAGAAAAAGCTCGAAAAAGTAAGTTTTATGAAAATGGTGGAAAATATTACTGGTCTAATGGCGGACCAGAAGTTAAAGGGATTAATGATGACTATTTTATTTGGAGTTTATTCCCATCTTTAACTTATGATACAAGAAACCATTTCTGGAATCCTACAGCTGGAGAATATGCTAAACTTCAATTAGAAGGTGGATATGCTGGTGGTTATGATGGTGATGTTTTTGGAAACGTTACATTAGAACTTAGAAAATATCATAGAGGATTCTTTAAGAATAATACATTTGCTTATAAAGTTGTTGGAGGAATCATGACTGATTCTACTAAAGAAGCTCAAAGATTCTGGGTAGGTGGAGGAAGTACACTTAGAGGATATGATGGTGGATTCTTTAAAGGTACTCAAAAACTTGTGGGTACTGTTGAAAATAGAACTCAATTTAATGAACTTCTTGGATTTGTTGTATTCTTTGATGCTGGTAGAGCATGGAAACAAAATGGAAGAGACCTAGAATATAGTCAAGATGCAGACTTCCCAGATAAAGTTGCTACAACAGCAGGAGTAGGATTAAGACTTAATACACCTATTGGTCCATTAAGATTTGACTTTGGATGGCCAGTAGGAGATAAAATGGATAGTGGAATGGAGTTCTATTTCAATATGGGACAATCATTTTAACATAATATAAAGTAACGGAGGTATCACACATGAAAAAAATATTAATACCAGCAATGGCATTAATGCTATCAGTATCAGCATTTGCTATGAAAGTTGGTTATGTTAACTCACAAGAGGCTTTTGCTAAATTTTCCCAAACTAAAACAGTTCAAGAAAATTTAAATAAAGAAAAAACTAGACTTGAAAATGAAATCAAACAAAAAGAAGTAGCGCTTCAGAAAGCACAACTTGAACTTCAAGCAAAAGGAGCAAAGGTTACTGATAAAGAAAAAACAGCTTTTGAAGGACAAGTAAAAGCTTTCCAGAAATTTATACAGGATTCTCAAACTAAATTGAGTAAGGAAGAATTTACAAGATTCCAATCTATTGAAACTACAATGAATAATGCAATTTCAGAAGTAGCTAAAGCTGGAAAATATGATTATGTATTTGAAGCTGGAGCAGTAAAATTTGGTGGAGAAAATATAACTGATAAAGTAATAAGCACTATGGAAAAAAACAAAAAATAGAAATATTTTAAGGAGGTAACATGAACTACAAGTTAGTTGATTTGATTGCCCTCCTTGGTTGTGAAGTAAAGGGAGATTTAAGTCTGGAAAATATTTCTGGGCTTGCTCCCTTTTTTCAAGCTCAAGAGGACAGTTTGACATTTGCATCAGATGAAAAATTTTTAAAAAAGCTGCATGAAACTAGAGCAAAAGTAATAATAGTACCAGATATTCCTTTACCTGAAAATATTGGAAAAATATATTTAAAGGTTAAAGAAAATCCAAGAACACTTATGCCAAAACTTTTGAATTTTTTCAAGAGGACAACTAGACCTTTTGAAAAAATGATAGAAGATTCCAGCAAAATAGGAAATAATGTCAGACTAGCACCAAATGTTTACATAGGACATGATACTGTAATAGGAGATAATGTAGTTATTCACCCTAATGTGACCATAGGGGAAGGAGTAACAATAGGAGAAGGAACAGTTATTTATTCTAATGCAACTATTAGAGAATTTTGTGTGATTGGAAAAAAATGTGTGATTCAGCCAGGTGCAGTAATAGGGTCAGATGGATTTGGTTTTATAAAAATTGAGGGAAATAATACTAAAATAGAGCAAATAGGGCATGTAGTACTAGAAGATGAAGTAGAGATAGGAGCTAATACTACAATAGATAGAGGAACTATTGGAAATACTGTAATTAAAAAATTTACTAAAATAGATAATCTAGTACAAATAGCTCATAATGATATAATTGGAGAAAATTGTCTTTTAATTTCTCAAGTAGGAATAGCTGGAAGTGTTGAAGTGGGAGATAATACAACTCTTGCTGGACAAGTGGGAGTAGCAGGTCATTTAAAAATAGGAAGTAATGTAGTTATAGCAGCTAAGTCAGGGGTAAGTGGAAATGTAGCAGATAATCAAATGCTTTCAGGATATCCCCTAATGGATCATAAAGAAGACCTGAAAGTGAGAGTTTCTTGGAAAAAGCTTCCTGAATTATTAAAAAGAGTAAGAGCTATAGAAAAAAAATTAGAAGAAAATGGTAATAAATAAAAAACATGTTTGAACTATCTGGAATAAAGTGGTAAAATGACAGAATACAAAATAAATATTATCAGAGGTAAAAATGAAAAAAAGAGTGTATTTTGATAAGTTTGGAGAAATGAAATTCATCTCTCACCTAGACTTGCTCAGATTTTTTGACAGACTTTTAAAAAAATCTCAGATTCCTGTAAAATACAGTCAAGGGTTTCATCCAAGACCAAAAATGTCTTTTGGAAGCCCTGTGTCCTTGGGAACAGAAGCATATGACGAATTGATGGATTTTGAATTGGAGTCTCCAATGACAAATGAAGAAGTATTCGAAAGACTTAACAGCAGTAATGTTATGGGATTTAGAGTAAACAAAGTTGAGGAAGTACCTAGAAAGTCCTCCATAATGGAAGAATATACTGTCATGATATATGAGATTGAAGGCAGTGAAGAAGATATTTCAAAATTAGAAGAACTTTTGAATAGAGATGAAATAGTAGAGATAAAAGAGAAAAAAGGGAAAATTTCTACAAGAGATCTTAAAGTAAGAATAAAATCTTTTAAAAGAGATAGTAATAAGATTACTATGGAAATAATAAACACTTCACCTAATTCCTATCTTGAACTTGTAGGTATTGAACAACAAAATGTAAAAATTAAAAGATGTGGATATAAAATAAATTCTTAAAATAATAAATAATTTAGAGAGGGGATAAATATGTTAGAATTAAAATTTATTCGTGAAAACAGAGAACTTGTAAAAGAGATGCTTGCTAACAGAAATAGCAACATTGATCTTACAGAATTTGACAGACTTGATGAAGAAAGAAGAGCCATATTAGGTGAAGTAGAACTTTTAAAACAAAAAAGAAATACTGAATCTGCTGAGATTGCAAGATTGAAGAAAGAAAAACAAGATGCTTCTCAAATAATAGAAGAAATGGGAAAAGTTTCTGCTCAAATAAAAGAACTTGATACAAAGTTAGCAGAAGTAGATGAAAAACTTACTTATTTTCAAATGGTAATTCCTAATATGTATAAGGAAGATACTCCAGTAGGAAAAGATGAAGAATCAAATGTTGAAGTAAGAAGATGGGGAACTCCTAAAGAGTTTACATTTGAACCTAAATCTCACTGGGAAATAGGAGAAAACCTTGGAATACTTGATTTTGAAAGAGGATCAAAATTAGGAGGATCAAGATTTGTACTATATAGAGGAATGGGAGCTAGAATTGAAAGAGCTCTTATCAATTTTATGCTTGATATGCATACTACAGAACATGGTTATACTGAACATATAACTCCATTTTTAGTAAAAAGAGAAATATGTGAAGGAACAGGACAGCTTCCTAAATTTGAAGATGATATGTATAGAACTACTGATGATATGTTTCTTATTTCAACTTCAGAAATTACAATGACTAATATTCACAGAAAAGAAATACTGGACGAAAAAGAATTACCAAAATATTATACTGCATATTCTCCTTGTTTTAGAAGGGAAGCTGGATCATATGGTAAGGATGTTAAAGGAATAATCAGAGTACATCAATTTAATAAAGTAGAAATGGTAAAAATAGCGACTCAGGAATCTTCTTATGATGAATTAGAAAAAATGGTAGTTAATGCTGAAGAAGTTCTTCAAAGACTTGAACTTCCATATAGAGTTATTCAATTGTGTACTGGAGACTTAGGATTTTCAGCTGCTAAAACTTATGATTTAGAAGTATGGCTTCCATCTCAAAATAAATATAGAGAAATTTCTTCTTGTTCTAATTGTACAGATTTTCAAGCTAGAAGAATGGGGCTTAAATACAGACCTAATGGAAGCTCAAAAAGTGAATTTTGTCATACATTAAATGGATCAGGGCTTGCAGTAGGAAGAACTTTTGTAGCTATCATGGAAAATTATCAACAGGAAGATGGATCATTCCTCATTCCAAAAGCTTTAGTTCCATATATGGGGGGAATAGATGTTATTAAAAAGTAGTTTATTTATACTGCTTCTAAGTAACATAGTTGTTGATAATATAAAAGTAATGATTGGAATAACTTTTATTCTTTTTGTAATGAATATTTTTCTAAATAAAGATTTGAAAAAAAATATTGGAAAAATGAAATTTTTGTTTTTTCTATATTTTACTACATGTCTTATCCAACTTTTTTATATACAAGAAGGAAGAGTTTTATTCAAAATAGGAAATTTTTATGTAACTGAAGAAGGAGCTTTTAATTTCTTATTAAATTTTTTAAGAATATTTAACCTTCTACTTATATCTTGGATAGTGAGTGCAAAGAAGATAATCAATGGAAAGTTCAACAAATATCAACATGTCATAGAAAATGTTATAGATTTGGTACCACAAGCGCTTCTCCTTATAAAAAAGAGAATGAAGATAAAATGGTTTTTTAGGCATATTTTAAAACAAATAAGAGTGAAAATATGATCTATTATAGAATTGATTTTATTTTAAATATCTGGTAGAATTAAGTATATACAAAATTTCAAGGAGGCTATAAATGTATAATTATAAAGACTTAGGACTTTCTAATACCAAAGAAATGTTTGCTAAAGCTAATAAAGAAGGTTATGCAGTTCCTGCATTTAACTTCAATAATATGGAAATGGCTCTTGCTATAGTAGAAGCATGTGCTGAAATGGGTTCACCAGTAATCCTTCAATGTTCAAAAGGAGCTCTTAACTATATGGGAGCAGATGTAGTACCTTTATTAGGTAAGGCTGCTGTGGATAGAGCTAGAAATATGGGATCAGATATTCCAGTAGCTCTTCATTTAGATCATGGACCTGATATTGCAACTGTAAAGATTTGTATTGAAGCTGGATTCTCTTCAGTAATGATTGATGGATCTCATTATGATTTTGCAAAAAATATAGAAGTATCAAAAGAAGTAGTAGAATATGCTCATAAATTTGATGTAACAGTAGAAGCTGAATTAGGAGTTCTTGCTGGTATTGAGGATGATGTTAAAGCTGAAAGCCATACTTATACAAATCCTGATGAAGTTGAAGAATTTGTAAGTAAAACTGGTGTTGATTCTTTAGCAATTGCTATTGGAACTTCTCATGGAGCTCACAAATTTAAACCTGGTGAAGATCCTAAATTAAGACTTGATATATTAGAAGAAATTCAAAGAAGAATCCCTGGATTCCCAATTGTACTTCATGGATCATCAGCTGTACCAAAACAATATACAGATATGATTAAGGAATTTGGTGGAGAAGTTAAAGATGCAATTGGAATACCTAATGCTGAATTAAGAAAAGCATCTAAATCAGCAGTTGCTAAAATCAATGTAGATACTGATGGAAGACTTGCATTTACTGCTGCTATCAGAAGGGTTTTAGGAACTACTCCAAAAGAATTTGATCCAAGAAAATATCTTGGAGCTGCAAAAGATGAAATGAAAGCTTACTACAAAACTAAAATAGTAGATGTATTTGGTTCTGAAGGAGCTTATAAAAAAGGGACAAAATAAAAAAAGCTTAGAAATAGGCTGAATAGGGAGGCAGCAGAAATGCTGTCTCTTTTATATAATAAAAAAATGGCATTTTTTTTATTATTTTTTAAGATTTATACTACTTATGCTTTACAAAGAAAGACCAATGTATTATAATTATAGGAAAGAAAGTATTAAAAAACGAAAATAGGAGGAATCATGGTAAAGGAAAACAGATTGGTACAAACTTTTATTGAGATGGCGAGTATTTCATCACCATCATTAAAAGAGAGAGAAGTTGGAGATTACTTATTGAAAGCTTTAAAAGAACTTGGAATGGAAGCTTATGAAGATAATGCTGGAGAAGTTCATAGTGGAAACTGTGGAAATATTATAGGAATATTAAAAGCACCAGGAAAGAAAAAAGTTCTATTTAGCGCTCATATGGATACTGTACTTCCTTGCGATAAAATTACACCAATCATTGAGAATGGTATCATCAAAAGTGATGGAACATCTGTTCTTGGTGGAGATGACAAAGGTGGAATAGCTGCAATCCTTGAAATGATCAATGTAATAAAGGAAAATAAACTTGATCATCCAGAAATAATAGTTGTATTTTCTATAGCAGAGGAAATAGGACTACGTGGAGCAAGAGTTTTTGATATAGAAAAATATTCACCAGATTACTCATTTATTCTTGATTCAAGTGGAAAACCTGGAGTAGCAATTGTGCAGGCACCTTATTCAGCAAAGGGAGAAATGAGAATAATAGGAAAACCAGCTCATGCAGGAATATCTCCTGAGAATGGAATAAATGCTTTAACTGTTGCCTCTCATGCAATAACTAAAATAAAATTAGGAAGAATAGACAGTGAAACAACTTCAAACATAGGTATAGTAAGAGGTGGAGAAGCTGTTAATATAGTAATGCCTGAACTTTCTATAATGTATGAAGCAAGAAGCTTCCAAGGTGAGAAATTAGACAATCTTTTAAAAGAGACTAATGATATATTTGCAGCTACAGCTAAAGAATTCGGAGCAGAATTTATAAATGATGTTAAAAAAGGATATGATGGATTTACACTAGATCCTGAATCAGAGATATTAAAATGTTTTGCTAAAGCTTGTGCAAATATTGGGCTAGAAAGCACACAAAAATCTTCTGGTGGTGGAAGTGATGCTAATGTTTATAATGCAAAAGGGTTTAAAGCTGTAAATCTTGCAGTAGGAATGAGTAAAGTTCATACTAAAGAAGAATTTATTGAAATAAAAGATATGGTAGATACAGCAAAATTGATTCTTGAAGTTTCAAAGGAATTATCTAAATGATAAGAAAAGATAAGTCCTCTAACAA
>Ga0153982_1000617_pt1 | contig 9876 bp, 10 predicted proteins | sample TSGA066MetaG_FD_104743 | JGI IMG/M metagenome (GOLD analysis project Ga0153982, IMG submission 104743) | Attine ant fungus gardens microbial communities from Georgia, USA - TSGA066 MetaG | ecosystem: Host-associated > Fungi > Mycelium > Unclassified | place: USA: Georgia, Alexander Wildlife...
AACGACATGCTGGACATCGCACTAACGTCTAAACGGTTGATCTTGGTAGCAAAAATCAGCTGACGGCAGCACTTGCGACTATAGGCGACCCTAGCGTTGTGGGAATCGCTGCACAACGAATCACGATGCGCATGCTCATGGCATGTACAGACCGCCATTGACATGCATGGTTTCACCGGTGATATAGGCGCCAGCGGGGCCAGCTAGAAAGGCCACCGCCTGCGCGACGTCAGCCGGCTGACCCAGGCGACCCAAAGCGATCTGCGCGGTCAGCGCCTGCTTGGTCGCCTCCGGCAAATCCCGAGTCATGTCGGTGTCGATAAAGCCGGGAGCGACCACATTGACGGTCACCGCGCGCGATCCTACCTCCCTGGCCAGCGATTTGCTGAACGCGATGATGCCCGCTTTTGCGGCTGCGTAATTCGCTTGGCCTGCATTGCCGGTCACGCCGATGACCGATGCAATATTGATGATGCGTCCTTTGCGCGCCTTCATCATGCCGCGCATCACTGCCTTGCAGGTGCGGTAGATGCCAGTGAGGTTGGTGTCCAGGATCGCCTGCCACTCTTCGTCCTTCATCCGCATCAGCAAGTTGTCGCGGGTGATACCGGCGTTGTTGACCAGAATGGTAATTGGGCCGATCTGGTCGCCGATCTCATCGAACAATGCCTCGACGGCCGCGGCGTCGGCGACATTCAGCGCACGCCCATGACCGCCGCGCGCAGCCAAGCGCTCGCCGATTGCGTTTGCCCCGGCAGCGGTGGTTGCGGTTCCGACAACAGTCGCGCCTTGTGCGGCCAAGGCGTCGGCAATCGCCGCCCCGATGCCACGGCTGGCACCGGTGACCAGGGCGAGATCTCCTTGCAATGTTTGTTCGGTCATATATGGATCAGCCTGACTGCTGGTAACGTAAACGCGATCACGCAGCGATTAGAGAACGCCACCGGAAAATCGTAACCACAGGCGCTTAAGCCTGCCATTGTGTGAGCGCGCGCTCGATCTGGTCGATATCACCGAGCGCTCGCGCGTCCAGCGTTGGGTCGATGCGCTTGGTCAATCCCGTCAGAATCTTGCCAGGGCCACACTCCGCGATCCGAGTGACGCCACGGTCGGCCATAGCCTGAATGCAGGCGGTCCATTGCACAGGCAGATAGAGCTGTCGCAACAGCGCATCACGGATCGCGCGCGCGCCCTCGTGCACCTCGGCATCGACATTCTGCAACATCGGGATCGCCGGTGCTTGCCAGGAAACATCGGCCATGGTGTCGGCAAGCCGATTGCTAGCCTCACGCATCAACGGCGTGTGCGAGGGCACGCTAACCGACAGCTTCACTGCCTTGCGTACCCCTGCCTCTGCCAATAGTGCCAGCGCGCGGTCCACCGCCGCGGCATCGCCGCCTATCACCACCTGTCCTGGCGAATTGAAGTTGGCAGGCACCACCACCTGTGTCTGCGCAGCCTGCGCGCACAGCTGTCGCACCAGCGCGTCATCAGCCCCGATCACCGCCGCCATCGCGCCGGTACCCGGCGGGGCGGCGTTTTGCATCAGCTGGCCGCGAACGCGTACCAGATGCGCGCCGTCGGCCAGCGACAGCACTCCCGCAGCGACCAGCGCGGTGTATTCGCCCAAACTATGGCCAGCCAGCACAATTGGGCGCAGCCCCCCGCGTTCGCACCACAGGCGCCAGACCGCGATACCGGCGGCCAGCAATGCAGGCTGGGTATATTCAGTGCGATTGAGCTGATCTTCCGGCCCGTTCTGGGCCAAATTCCAGAGATCCACGCTGATTCGCGCAGATGCCTCTTCAAAGGTTGCGCGCACTATTGGAAACTGCTGCGCCAACTCCGCCAGCATGCCAACCGACTGCGATCCTTGGCCAGGAAAAACGCAGGCTAACAATGGTGATGCAGTCATGAGACGCCCAAATTTCCAAGCCGCGTATCATACGCGCCGGCGTGGGGAGGCCAGTCAGTAGCGCAGCAATGCGCTGCCCCAAGTAAAGCCGCCACCAAACGCCTCGAGCAGCAAGAGATGTCCGCGTTGAATCTTGCCAGAGCCAATCCCCACATCCAGCGCCAACGGTACCGAGCCGGCAGATGTATTGCCGTGTTTGTCCACCGTCACCACCACCCGCTCCATCGGCATGTCCAGACGCTTAGCAGTCGCCTCGATGATGCGCAGATTCGCCTGATGTGGAATCAACCAGTCGATATCATGTCGATCCAAGCCATTGGCCTGTAACGTCTCCTCGACCACCGAGTCAAGAGCCTTGACCGCGTACTTGAACACGTCCGCGCCTGCCATGTTGATGCGCACGCCAGCCCTGGGCTCGTTCGGCGTGAACCCAACCGATACGCCAACCGGATTCCATAACAGTTCCTTCTTGCCACCGTCAGCATGCAAATGGGTGCTGAGGATCCCGGTCTCTTGGTCGGCTTTCAGCACAACGGCGCCGGCTCCATCGCCAAACAACACGCAAGTGGTGCGATCGCTCCAATCCACCATCCTAGTGAGGGTTTCCGAACCCACGACCAGCGCGTTGCTGGCCGCACCGGTACGGATGAACTTGTCGGCAACGGTCAAGGCGTAGATAAAGCCGGAACAAGCTGCGTTGACATCGAACGCAGCGCAGGAGCCGGCACCCAGGCGGTCTTGCAACAGGCAGGCGGTGGACGGAAAAACAAGATCCGGCGTGGTGGTGCCCAGTACGATGAGATCAAGCGCCTCGGCATCGACGCCCGCGGCCTGCAAGGCTCGAACCGAGGCGTGATAGGCAAGATCGCCGGTGGTTTCACCGTCCGCGGCAATGTGCCGTTGACGAATGCCGGTACGGGCGGCGATCCACTCGTCGCTGGTCTCGACAATTTGCGCCAAATCATCGTTGGTCAAGACCTTTTCAGGCAAATAGCTGCCAGTGCCTGCAATGCGCGAATAGATTCGCGGCGCTGCACTAGGCACGCTCATGTCCCTTGCACCCGCGCAACAATATCTGGGTCAGGCACGATCAGGGCGCAGTCGGTCACAGTACCTTGCCCGCACCGTATGCCGATGCCAATCAATCTTCGTCGACGATGTTGGTCTTAGACGGCAATACCTGCTTGCCGCGGTAGTAGCCATCGGCCGTCACATGATGGCGCAGATGCGTTTCGCCCGAGGTGGGATCTGTCGCCAGTTGCTTGGCATTCAACGCATCATGCATACGCCGTTGACCGCGACGGGACGGGGTAACACGGGATTTTTGTACAGCCATGGTGGTCGTGCTCCAGTGGATCTTGCAGTACGGGCGCTACCCGCAAGTGTGACATAGCGCTTCAAAGATGGGCGCTCCAAAGATGCCGCCATCCTGACGCGTCTTGTAGCCGCAGATCAAGTCAAACATCACTACGCTTGATCTGCCGGCACTCAATTGGTTCGCGCCACGGAATCTCGCGCTAAACGAGGTTCCCGGTGTCTCCAAAAGCGATTCAACGTTAGTGTAAGAGCGATCCAACGCTCGCTCAGCTCTCAATGTTCGCGCTTCCAGCCCGCTAATGCCGCAAACGGACTTGCGTGGCGGCGCTCATCCTCTCCCGGGCCCCACTCGCGTTCCACCGCGTCGGATCCGGGCATAACCGGCACTGTCGGCAAAGCCAGAATTAACTCATCCTCCACCAACGTGGCCGGAGACAGTAGTCCATTATCAGGTACCAACAACGGCTCGTAGCCCGCCGGCAACGCCGCCTCATCCGCCTCGTCTCGGATCAATCCCAAACGTTGCGTCACCCGCACCGGCAATATGAACTGCTGCAGACTGCGCTGGCATTCCAACACCAGGTCGGCAGCGACGCGCAGTTGCACAAATGGCAGATTCAGCTGATCACGATCGAAATCAATGGCGAAGCTCGCATCGCCTTCAGTGCTGACCAGACTACTGCGCAACCGCCGCATCTTCGCCAGTGGCCAGCGCCCCTCGTAACCCCAACGCGCGGCGACCATCCGCCAAGCGTCGAGCACCTCGGGCACCACCCTGGACATAAGCTGGCAAATGTTAAGGAGCGCGGGCAAGGCTGTCAAACGCTCAGGTGAGGTCCTTCCGTTACGTTGGACCAGCCAGAAGCACAGGATTCGGCGAAATTCATGCCCAAGAAGGCCCGTCGCCAAATGAAGTCAAAGTTCACCGAACAGCAGATTGCGATTGCCATCAAGCAGGCCGAAAGCGGCACGACTGTGGAAGAAATCCGCCGCTTTCCGCTGATCGCTGCAGATCACTGCGCATCAGCTCCCTGTTCGATTTTAATGGGCCACTCACTCCAATCCTCCACGCTGCCATCGCGCCCATACAGCCTTAACCCGAGCCAGTGCTTCCCAGCAGCATAGGCGGATGCGTCCACCTGCGCTTGGAAGCCGACTCTCGGATGATTCGGATCGGTCGAAATCTTCCAATACGCTGCAACGCCTGGACTCGATAGGCCATAACGTGCGCGCGCCACCGGCTGACCGTCGAGTAGGACATCCACGCGCTCCAGGCCCACCCCGTCCTTGAACGCCCAACCCCGCACATCGAATTGTGCAGCGACCTGAGCCCCCGGCACTAACAAGTCGAACCAAGCCATCGCCGGTGTTGCGCATTGCGCACTTGAGGCTGGCTTACCCCCTTGCAGGGCGAACAACAAAAAGCGCTGGCGCCCGTGATCCACGTTGACGACCTGCGCTGGCGGAAGCGCGCCGACTCGCGCGCACAACCAGTGGTAGCGCGCAAGCAAATCGCGATACCTCACCTCCGAGGCGCCAACCACCAGCAGCACCGGCTTGCGCCCCCACTCGATGCGTCCAGCGCTGTCCAGCCCCCATAGCGCCAACTGTGGCGCTCGACCATGCTTGCGATTGAGTGGATGATCGAGAACTGGCAAATTCGGATCTTGCAATGCGAATCCCAACTCGGCGCCAATCTTGAAATTGTCCGCAACGATCATGGTGTCTTCTGGCATGCGCGCCCGCATCGCGACGGTCGCCTGAGCAAGTTCATCCCAACCGGCGAAATTGTCCGGATACCACTTTTCCGCGGCAGCCTGCGCCCGAATCGCGGGCACCGATACCGCGGTGTAGTAACCCAGTACCGCGATCAAGCCGGCGGCAGTCGTGATGAAAGTCGCGCGTTGCCACCCAGCGGACCATGCTGCCAGCGTACCTGGCAGCAGCGGCAGTAGCAGAACATAGCCGGGCAATGGCCAGTGGAAGCTCACCCGCTCGGTATCGGCGAAGAATCCCAGCACGAAAAAGCCGAGCACAATCAGCGCACCGGTCAGTGCATAGATACGTCGCCCGGCGCGCGGGTCGCGCCAGTGACGCCAACTTGCGCAGGCCAGCGCTACCAACAACGGCGGCGTCACCAACAAGGCCTGAATTAACACGAACCAGGCACCGTCACCATGGAAGGCCCAGGGATGACGGTCGACCAGCTGGAAGCGCAATCCGGCTTCGGCGTTCTCCAGATTCCATGCGATCAATGGCGCCCATGCCGCCGCACCTAGGGCCAAGGCAATCCAGACTCTGGGATCGCGCAAGAGACGCCGCCCTTCTGCCAGCATCAGCAGCACCAGCATGCCCACGCCGATCACCGCGATGAAGCGGTAATGGCTTAATGCGCCAATGGTCAAGCCCATGGCGAGTTCTACCGACGCAGTGGCACTGACCTCGCGTAGCAGTCGCGCCACTGCATCCGCGCACAGCAGTGCTGCGAGCACCATTGCCGCGTCGGGTACCGCGAGTAAACCCAAGGTTCCCGACAGCGGCAGCAGCACCGCGAAGCTGCCCGCTACCCAGCCGGCTGTGCCACCGGCCTCACGCCGGGTGATCGCCGCCACCAACCATGGGATCCATGCCGCAATGATCAAAAACGGCGCGCGCAGCGCCAGCGTATGCGCCCCCCCGAGCTCGGCCCCGATCCGGGTCAACCAGGCAGTCAGCCCAGGCAGATCGGAATATGCCCAGGCCAGGTGCTGGCCTTCCTGCCAATAAAAGGCCTCATCCACGAACAACGGCAACTTGGCCGCGAGCGCCGCCTTGACCAACAGCACCAGCGCCCACAGGCCAATAAATCCGGCTTTTGCCCGCTGCTCCATGCGATTGCGCATGCAACCTCGTTGAACTCGGGACGAAAGAGCGCCCGGTCCCGTGGGTCCGGACGAGACAGACATGCTAACCGAGAGTTTGGCGTCCCCTGAACAGATCCTAGACACCGCTCAGCGCACGTTTGACTCATTGGCGCTACGCTGGCGACCAGGGACGCAACTTCCGACGGGTGCGCCCTACTACCGCGAGACCTGCACCCTGCATCGTCCGTGGCCCGCCACTGCCGTCGTAGAGCCGGTGATGCGTATGTTCCCTATTGCTAAGTGTCCCCTTCCCAAATATTCCAAGTATTCAATTCCCGCGTACCTACTGTTGCTGCCGGCAGCATTGGTGCTGCTGATGTCAGCCTGCGCAACATTGCCGCAGCCGCTACAAGCTGAAGTGACCGAGCTCACCCCTGCGCAGGCGCGCGACGCGGGCCGACCTGGGTTGCCGGTGCGCTGGGGCGGTCGCATTGTGGAGACCAAACCACTGGCTGATCGCACCTGCTTTGACATGATTGGCAGTGCCTTGGATGCGAGCGGTCGGCCGATCTCCATGACCGACGATGCCAGCGGTCGTTTCGTCGCCTGTAAGGGTGGTTTCTACGATCCCGCGGTCTTTCTTAAAAACCGTGAAGTCACATTCTTGGGGCGCATAGACGGATTCGAGATCCGCAAGATCGGCGAATACGACTATCGTCAGCCGCGCATGGCAGCAGATGTGATCTATCTATGGCCGGAAGCGCATATCGTCGACGTGCGCTACCCAGCACCTCGGCCTTGGCCATGGTGGGGTTGGGATTGGTACGGCGGCTGGGGCTGGTGGTAAGCCTGAGGCCGCAACCAGACCCCTGGCCGCGCACACTATTCGGACGCGCCGAATCGACCTAATGGTGTGCCGGCGAGCAGATGCAGGTGGATTTGGAATACGGTCTGGCCGCCGTCGCCGTTGCAGTTCATCACGATCCGATAGCCCGCCTGATCAAACCCCTCGGCTTTGGCATAGCGCGCAGCCGCAATCGCGAGTCGACCGACGACGTCAGCCTGATCAGCGCGCAAATCATTGAGCGTCGCCACGTCCTGTTTCGGCACGAAGAGCACATGAACCGGCGCCTGGGGCGCGATATCGCGAAATGCGATCAAATGCTCGTCTTCGTAAACGATGTCCGCCGGAATCTCGCGGCGAATGATCTTGTGGAAAATAGTGTCGTTCATGAATTGATGGTGGGCATAGAACGCGCGAGGCGGGAATGCAAAATCTTACCGTCAGCGCGCTTTAGTCCTGAGCATGATCACTCTCGCCGATTTCCACCCGGCTGCCAAACGCGTGCGACAACGTACTGCGGTCTACGTATTCGAGCTCCCCGCCCAGCGGTAAACCCTGGGCCAAGCGACTCGGCCGAACCCGATGCCGGCGCGCGAGCTGACCAAGGTAATGTGCTGTGGCCTCGCCTTCCAGGGTCGAGTTGGTGGCGATGATCAACTCCTGCACTTCGCCTTCTGCCAAACGCTCCGCCAATGCATCCAAGCCCAGTTCACGCGGACCGATGCCATCGAGCGGGCTCAGCCTGCCTTGCAACACGAAATACAGACCGCGATAGCTGGTTGCCTGCTCGATCGCAGTGCGATCGGCAGGCGATTCCACCACGCATAACTGATTCGCCTCGCGCCCGGAGCTGGTGCAAATCGCGCACAGTTCGCTTTCGCTGAAATCACGGCACCGCCGACAGTGGCCGATCCGCGCAATCGCCGCCGCCAGTACCTCGGCCAGGCGCTGACCGCCGTCGCGCTCGCGTTCGAGTACGTGATAAGCCATGCGCTGCGCCGATTTGGGGCCGACCCCCGGCAACACGCGCAAGGCCTGGATCAATTGTTCGAGCAATTGGCTCATAGCGGTTGCGCCACATCTGATTCGCGCCGCTTGCCTGCGGCCATGCGATCCAAACCGCGCGCGCGCGCCCGAGCGCACCAAGGCAAGACTCCTTGTGATCGAGTGCAAAGAATCCGCGAACCAGACGGGGTCCGCATTCGGATCAAGTTCATCGCTGGGCTTGATCCAATCTGTACTAAAACGGCAGTTTCATTCCAGGCGGCAACTGCATGCCCGAGGTGGCGGCGCCCATCTTGGTCTGGGTTTCAGCATCGATCTTGTTAGAAGCATCATTGAACGCGGCGGCAATCAGATCCTCAAGCATCTCCTGATCGGACAATAACGAGGCGTCGATTCGCACTTTGCGACAGTCCTTACGCCCACTCAAGGTGATGCTAACCATACCGCCGCCGGCGCTGCCGGTCGCTTCCAAGCTCGCGATTTCTTCCTGCGCCTTCTGCAGATTTTCCTGCATTTTCTGCGCCTGCTGCATCAGTTGGGCGATGTTTCCACGCATGACAATCGGTATCCTCTACAAGTAAAGCGGCAAACCAGCGGCGGCGCCGATGATCTAAACAACATGATCTAAGCAAGACGATCTAAGCAAGATGATCTAAGCAAGATGATCAAAACAAAATGCCGATCGGCTCAACACCTCTGGGGTCTCCATGATGACACGCTCATGGCCGCCTTGGCATTTTCTCGAAGCCCTGGTCAATCATCATGGGGTTGGATTGAATCGGGCACCGCCCGTGCACCCCGCTGCACCAACCGCTGCACATCCGGATTGCTCATGAACGCCGCCTCTGCCGCGGCCTGACGGGCGCTGCGTTCACGTTCGTCGCGTCGATGCAGTGTCTCGGCAGGGACTTCGTCGCCGGTCAATTCAAAGCGGATTTGCGGCATCGCCCCCAGTGGTGATGCAAGCGCTTCAGCCAACATCCGTATCAAGGGCGGCGCTTTGAGGTGTTCATCGACCTGCTTCAACGACAGGCGCAACACACCATTGGCATAGCCAAGAAAACTCGAATGCGCAGCCAGTTCGCGCGCGGGACCACGCAGACCGCTATTAGCGACGAGTTCTAACCAACGCTCGGAATCAATAGCGGTCATGTTCGTTTGCTCCGCGACCGGCATCTTGGATGGTACCGACGCAGACACTGACCGACCTGCTGTCGCGCTTTGCTGTGATCGCGACGCAGCAGGCTGCGGCAGATCCTCGCTCAAAGCAGCGCGTGCAGCCTCGGCTGCGGACAAACGCTTAGCCGGCGCTTTGGAGACCGGCATCGACCGCTCAGATGCGCTGCCTGGCGCATCCGGGGACATCGCTTTCTGCTCCGGTCGAAACGCCAGCATGCGCAACAGGCTCATTTCAAATCCAGAGCGCGGACTTGGCGCGAGTGTCAGATCGCGGCGACCGTGCAACGCCATCTGGTACCACAACTGCACCAGTTCAGGGCGCAGGTCGGTGGCGAGCGTATCGATGTTGATGCCATCAGCAATCCGTTGTACATCTGGCACCAATTGCTTGACCTGGATCCAATGCAGGGCCTCAGCCAATGCATCCAGCACGCTGCCCCAGTCGGGAGAAAACTCGGCGAGCCGCCCGATTTCGCTCAACAACTCCGCACCGTCGCCCGCGCTCAACGCCGCAAGTAATGCGGCGATCCGAGTGCGATCAACTGTACCCAGCATCGTCGCCACCGCTGCGTTTTCTAACTTGCCGCCGGTGTAGGCGATCGCCTGATCCAGCAACGACAGGCCGTCACGCAGACTGCCATCGGCGCCTTTGGCTAATTGCTGGATCGCACCCTCTTCTGCCGGCAGCCCTTCTTCATCCAGGATCATGCGCAGTTGTCCTGCGATCTGAGCCTCGTCTAGACGCTTGAGATTGAACTGCAGACAGCGCGACA
>Ga0153982_1000620_pt1 | contig 9854 bp, 14 predicted proteins | sample TSGA066MetaG_FD_104743 | JGI IMG/M metagenome (GOLD analysis project Ga0153982, IMG submission 104743) | Attine ant fungus gardens microbial communities from Georgia, USA - TSGA066 MetaG | ecosystem: Host-associated > Fungi > Mycelium > Unclassified | place: USA: Georgia, Alexander Wildlife...
TCTATTGCTCAGATATAAGTCTTTGATTTCACAGATACTAATGCTATGGACTTGCCCATTTGTGGTTCCAACAAGCAATCGATGACCTCACTTCATATTGTACCATTATGGGTATTTGTTGCAGATAGAGGAGATGCATTCCTGTGTCCTAGTGAGTGTCATTCTACAATCCAAGAACGCGACACTCACCCCCGAGAGCTAACCAGCCCCCACATTGGAAAAACTTCAAAGACAGATCAGATATCAGATAGGAACGAGCGCAGTCTAGAGCCTGCAATACCGTCAGTGACAATATGAGACAGAGTCAGCGACAGATACACCTTAGTGTAGCTGGAGTTGCTCAAATGTCTTCTGAAGTCAATGTCATCGATGGCTGTAGAACAATAACATAAGTCTGCCTTGACATGTTTTCCAGAGCCTGATCCGATCGCTCACTCGACCTTGTCCTATAAACCGATACTTTGTCAAACGGGCCTTCGCCAATGGGTAGTTTGCTGTCCATCCAGTCGTCGATTTGTTCTTCTCGAGCCCTCCGCGAGCTCAACGCAGTACGGCATAGCAATAGAAAATACTCTGCTCTGACCCGGAAAACAGGCCGGAAAACACGTACTATTCATCTAGTTCGAAATTCAAGTCATGCACAGCTAAGATCTAAGACTTACTATGCCACATTAAAGGCCACGATTTCGCATTGATGATGAGCAGCAAGATAACAAGCCGCTTGGCTACCAGTCGTATGTGAGGGGAATACCGATTTATTGTGTTCCAAGCGGATACATAGGCGGACGTGGCCATGCAATTCAAGTGAGAAAGTATGGTTCTACTTCATGGACAACAGACTATCCCATTTGAAGGAGGATTTTGCTTTGTCATGACAACTGATTTTTAAAATATTGCCCTCCACTTCCATGTAAAATATGCAACATCCCGTGAGAATCTAGGATGTATGACTGGTTAATCTGAGGAGAGAAGTTATACAAATAAACATGACTTTGACTCCCTAAAGACGAGACAATACTGTTTGCACAACAGTTTGGATATTGCCACTACGCCGCTAGACATTGAAGAAGACCATTCGTTCTATGTTAGATTCAGCTACTATTGTAATTATGCATTTTTTTTTAAGATGGTTGAGCTCAGGTCCCTGCACTACATTATATCATTGAAGAGCAGTATCCAAGCAGCGCAATGGATGTACTTGTCGCGGAATGACATCCTTGTTATGGAATGACATCGAGTTGTCTTGAAAACTCCATTTGCTGGAGCATTTGTTTCGGATATTTACATATAAATATGGGATTAAGTCTTTCTGTCTTTCCCTCTTTTCCCCTGCACTCAATTTATTTTGCTGTGTTAGTACTCTAGGTCTTACCTAGAAGGTGGGCTGTTATAAAATAGATTAAATTTACAGTGCATACTGGTGTCCTTATATACCTCGTCGAGCATCTATTCTAGGTTACTTAGCATCATACTAAGTTAGTGTCTTTTTTTTTTTTTTAAATCAATGATTTATTACACAGGGCACAGAGGCAGACCATGGTAAGTACCAAGTACCTACTTAAATATGAGAGAAGTAAGAGGGAAAAGAACAAAACATGAAGTGAAAAAGAGGTGACAAGTAGAGTATGAGGTAACAACTGCTGTGCTTTTACTCTATGGAGTCACGCCATGACAGGACTTTATCCATTATCAAAGCTAAATGCACCTGGATTATCTGTGAGGAAATGAACAAAACTGTTAATAATAATGTTGCATGGTTGAGTAGAGGGATCATACAGGTTGCATTCTATGACTATGTGTTCACGAGTTTGAACTTCAGCTTCACCACATGGGCAGCTGGTTGGGAGGTGGGGAAAGAATCTCTGTCTATATTCTCCAATGGGGCATGTCCGGTGGTCATGCGAGTGAATCAAGTGCACAGTGAGTCTGTAAATCCTATGAAGGGTAGCTATGATCCTCCTTTGGCATATATAGGTTTGATGACTTGTTGTTTTTCATCTTCAAAACTCAAGAAGCATTGGCCTTTTTTGGGGTTATCCACAAAAGACTCTTGCCACTCATGGAGGATGTTGTCGCATTCTTTTTTCCTACTAAACAAGTGCGATTCTTTGCTAGAGAAGGCAGGGATGCATTTGCTTGCTTTGACCTGGTCATCAACAAGCTGATGTCTGGGCCACTTAGCTTTGCCTAGGCAATACCAGAAATGGATTTTATTTCTGTTGTCTTTTCTTAGAAAAGAGTCAATAGTGGAAATGATTGGAATAAAGATGTTTTAAAGAGAGTCAACTTTAGATTCAAGGATCTTTCTTGCTGCGGCAATGGAATCTGTAATGACAATGATGTCATGGATGTTATCTCTTTCCATGGCAGGTATTAGGCCTGTGCAAATGGCCATGAGTTCGGCTTCCATTGATGTCACATTTATGAAATGGATTTGCAAGCGTTGGATGATAGAGTTGTTGAACCAGATACAGGTGACAGCTGTGGCAATATGTGATTTTTTGACACCTCTGTCTGCAATGATAGCTATGTTGTTAGATGAAGAAGAAGAAAAAGAAGAAAAAGAATGGAAACTAATCCTATTAGAGAAATGATTGACTATCCTTAACCCAGGAGAGAAAAGAGGATGGAGAGGATTGAAACAATTTCTAACACTATTGAGGTGTTCATTAGTATCTTCGATAGGGCTTTTGAGGTTGGCTTGTTGTCTGGCAGTGAGTTTGGAAGTTGCCATTCTGTGGGGTAGTTGTCCTTTGGCATGTTGTGATTCCAGTAATGAATTGATGGCATAGGATGGAGGTATAGAGGCATATCGCAAATAATGTCTACCATTTAGCTTGTGAAGGTGCATCGTGATTGGGATGAGACCTGCTATGGCTTTGATGCCTTTGGATGGGGATGTTCAAAAGGCACCTGTGATCCAGAGGGCTACCCTTCATTGTATTTTCTTAAGTTTGAATATGTTTTTTACTATAGGGGCACCTTTGAAGAACCACAGTTGGAATCCATATAGGGCAATGGGCAGGATGCATGTTCTGTATAAGAGGCATTTTTGGATGGGGAGGAGACCACACAAAGAGTTTTCTAGTATTTTCATGGCATTGAGAGTGGAGAGGCATTTGGTGGCATAAAAATATATATGGAAGTAGAAATTTAGCTTGTGGTCGAAATAAAAGCCTAAGTAGCACAGAATAGGTTTAGGGGAGATAATGGGGCCTCCTACAGGGGTGAGATCAATAGAAGGGTTGGGAGGGTGTCAAGCTCTTGTAAAATGGAAAAGCTTAGTTTTGCTGTGTTCCATGATGAGACCTGCACCGAGAAGGATTTTAGACATGATGTTGTAGCTACAGAGTAAAAAGGAGGAAGATAAGGAATAACTTTTCTCTTGGGAAATTAGAAGACCATCATCAACAAAAGATAAAATATCAGTTGGGATGCTTTCTTTTAAGTTTTTTATTCTTTTTTTGAATGTTTTAATGATAGGCAAGAGATAAATGGCAGAGAGGATAGGGGAGAGAGCTGAGCCTTGGCCTACTCCCACATTGGTGTCAAACATAGGAGACAAGAAACTATTCCAAAGGTAAGAGATGGAACGACCTGAATAATAGCTGTTAAAGAACTCTCTGATGTTAGTGCTGAGTCCTGCTTTCTTTAGATAGATAGATAGGAAATGATAATTCAGGGAAGGAAAAAATTGTGTGATGTCAAAGGCAATGATACTTGTGTGACATTGCTTGAGCCACCCAGCTCGAATGAGATGTATGAGGTAAATGCCAGTATCAGTTGTCGACCATTGTCTAATGCCTCCAAGTTGGTTAGGGTCTAGAAATCCATTAGCTACCATATGGAACTAGAGTCAGTTGCTGATGGCTTTCTCAATGAGTTTGCCTGTAGTATTTAATAAGATGATAGGACGAAAAGATTTGGGAGTGTTATAGTGTTCTTTGTTGGGTTTGGGGATGATAACAGAATTGGTAGCTTTGAAGTGAGATAACTAGTATCCTAGGTTGAAGCATGCATTAGCTATGTTTAAGACTTTCTCTAAACAAATATTGTCAGAGATTAAGGACTTGAGATGCTATCAGGAGATATGATCTAGTCTGGGAGATGAGGATGACAAGCACTTAGCTATAGCATCTCGAAGTTCTTGCCATGAGAAAGGAGGCCACTCGATAGTATTTGCCTGAGGAATTTCATTGAGGAAGTGATCATTAATTGGTCTGTCTTCAGCAGAATTATAGGACTTGTGAAGAGCTTGTCACAAATCTGGTAAGGTGTTGCATAGGCAATCTTTGTATAAGATGGCTTCGATGGTAAGGAGAGACTTTTTCTTGACCCAATTCATAAGGTCCTAGGGTCTCTTGTTAGATGATGCAATTTCCTGTATTTTCTCATCAAAGAAATTTCTCTTGGCTGAGTGCATGTTTGTTTTGAATTCTCTCTAGTGTTGTATGTTTCCTGAGTCTCAATATCTGTTTAGACTGTCAGTGCACTCTGAGTTCCACCACTCTTTGGAGTATTTAGTGATATGCTTGAGTTTTGAGTTAAACTGTTAGGCGTGTTCAAAAATGGCAGCCAGTTGTTGGATAGCATTTTCCAAGTCTTTTTTTGTCACAATGCTTGAAGTATCTAAGTTCTTGATACTGGTGATTATTGAGGAGAAGTTCTTCTCTTCTTTGCTATCTCTTCTAATGGACCATTTGTTAATATTGATACTAATACCTTGGATACCTATTTCCACAGTCACTAGTATATGATCAGAGGGTTTTTGAATCTCAGAATGGAGAATATTTTTACCAAATCCTATGTTATCAGGTGGGATGAAGACCAGATCTAAGACGGAGTTTGAGTCTTAGGGATTGTTCACGTATCTAGTAGGGCCTGGATTCAGAGGAGGGGAAAATTCAAGACCAAGGCTGTTAGTGATAGTTAGCAGATCGTCAGTATATATTGAGTGATAGTGGACATGGAGGTCCCAGTCACTGTCTCTGATGTTAAAGTCTCCTGCCATAATGACTGTGTTGTCTAGATTGATTGTATTCTGTCGAAGAAAGCAGAGGGCAGTTTGATTGCTGTCAGAATAAATGTTGATTAAAAAGTTAGTATTCCAGTTGCAATGAAATGCTAAGACATTGATGTCTCTATGATTAACAATGTTAAGTCACATTGCAAATCTCATCTTTGAAAGGCATTTGTTGACATATGTAGCAACTCTAGCATAATTGTCTTGATTGAGGTTCTGTTGTATAAAGAGGGTCCAATCAGGGTTAAGTGCAAGCTTGTGAAGAACTTAGACAACACCCAAGGTGGATGTTCAAGAAGAACTCAATAGAGTTCCTCATTGGATTGACTACCTACTTATACTACTTTTACAAGTGGCTATACACTACTAGTCCACGATCACATGTTCTTTCTAGAATGTTCTACAATCACATGACCTGTCACGTGCTATGATTACTTAAGTTCCCATGCTATTTATATCTTGTTTGCATTATACGACTTGATATTTGCAATCAAGTGTTTGAACATATGGGAAACTTGTTCCTTCTTGGGGCTCTCATAACATGGCCTCCCCTTCAAGATTCCTCATCCTGAGGAATTTTTCCATCAATTCCAGTTTTTGTTCTATCTCTTCTCTCTCTCTCTCTCCTTCTCCATCCATATAGTAATTTTGCTGTAAATTCCCTAGGTAATTCTCGGCTAAATTCCTCCTCTTTTTCTTTTAGCTCCTGTCGCCTAAGTTCTTCTGCCTCTTCCCCGTACTCTCTCTCGAACTCTTCAACCAACTCTTTCGTGTTCTCCAGGTTTTCCCTGCTTTCCCATATATCTCCTTCTGCTATATATCTCTTCCATTGTACTAGGAACTTTTCCTTTTCCCACACTACTTGTTTATTTAAGATTTTCTCCACCTTGAATTCCTCTTCCCCTTCGATGATGACTAGTTTCGGAGGTGTCTTCTTCTGTCCCTTTATCTGTGGTTTGTAAAGTTGTACTTTACTTACATTTACTACAGGGTGTATTTTAATAGATTTAGGTAATTCTAATTCTATTGCATTGCTAGAGACAATTCCCTTGACCTTATAGGGGCCCACAAAATTTTTCCAACCTTTTTCTCTTCATCTGCTATTTTAAATCCTTCATACTTAGCAGTACTGAGTCTTCTATTCTGTATTCCTCCCCTTTCCCCCATTTTCAGTCTACAAACTTCTTCATTTCTTCTTGTGCTTTTTCTAGTGCCACCTTTGCTTTGTCCTGAATTTTCTTTATTCTTTCCATGAATTTCCCTGCTACTTTATACTTCCCCTTCCTTCTTCCCTTGAATTCCATCCTTGGGTTTTGACCATAATTTGCTTTGAATGGCGATGTTTTTGTTGCTGTATGAATTTTGTTATTATACACAAATTCCACTGTTCCCAGCCAATCTGGCTACTGTTCTTGTTTATGATCAATAAAGACCCTTAGATATTGTTCTAACTCCTGGTTTATCCTTTCCGTTTGCCCATCTGTTTGGGGGTGATAGGCTGTTGAAAGTTTTGTTTGGATTCCTAACAAGTTATTCAGCTCTTTTATTATTCCTGCCGCAAACTGCATCCCTCTGTCTAACACGATGCTTTCTGGAAGTCTGTGCAACTTCCATACATTATCCCGAAATAACTTTGCAAGACCTTCTGCCGATGTTTTTTCTGTAGTTACTACAAAATGTGCCATTTTGCTAAAGCAGTCACATACTACTAAGATTGCGTCATACCCCTGAGCTAGTGGTAGTTTTGTGATGAAGTCTGCTGAGATGTGACTCCATTGTCATGACTTGGCAAAATGGCTAAGTCATTATTTATATTTCTTTTCTTTTCTTTTTTTTTCTTATTGGACTTACAATTACAAGATGGAGTGTGGGAAAGTATCACATGACTTTGTCACAATGTCACAATAGTGTGATGGATGGTCACAGTATGTTACAGTCACAGTCATAGTATGTCACATGACTAGAATAACATGAGGACCATAGGAGAGCAAGTGCATAGCCACAGTAGTAAAATATATAAGTAGTAGAGAATTAAGCGAGAACTCCATCAAGTTCTCTTTGTCAAACTCTGAACAAAGAGACAGTTGGCTTAATTCTGGTCATTGGACTTTAGACGCTGACATCCATGGCTTCTCTGGAATTGCATTAGGCATCAGCTTTTCTGTTGGTGCTTCACTTTGGTTCTTGTACCTTTGACAAGCATCGCATCTGTCCATGTATCTCCCTACTTCCTTCGTTACCCCTGGCCACCAATAGTTTCTGGTGACCAATTCAGTTGTTTTCCATCTTCCTCTGTGCCCTCCTACTGGGGTGTCATGATGTAACCGTATCATCTCTCCTTTAAGTTCCCCTTCCAGCACGTATATCCTTCCTTCCTTTAGCACTACCCCGTTCTCAATTTCCTATTCTTCATCCCTCAGTGTTTTTACCCCTGCTTTCTTTAGTTCTTCTACCACCTTCACCACTCTTTCATCCTCCTCTTGCGCCTTTTTTATCCTCTCTCTTAGATCTCCTTCTTCTACCATTGTTTCTACTTCTCTCACCCATTCAGGCTTTATCAATGTCTGGTCCTCATTATCTCTTTCCATCCCTTCTTGCCAATCTGGTCTTCTGCTCAGTCCATCTGCCTTCCCTATGCTTTTTCTTAGAATATGCTTCAAGGTGAAGTTAAATTGCGAGAGGTACAAGGCCCATCATGCTTGTCTTCGATTCAACTTTTGGCTCGTCATGAAGTATTGGAGGTTTTTATGATCCATCCAAATTTCAAATTCCAGCTTGGCTCCCTCTAGGTAGTGCCTCCATGCTTCAAGACACCTAACGACTACCAACATCTCTTTGTCGTGGATTTCATAGTTACGTTCTATAGCACTTAACGACTTAGAGATGAAGGCTACCAGCCTCCATTTTCCATCCTCGCATTTTGTTGACAACACTCCTCCTGTTGCATAGTCCGAGGCGTCCGTCTTTATCCTTATTTCTTTATCTATGTCCAGGATGGCTAAAACTGGTTCCGTAGTGAACACTGTTTTGAGCTTTCCAAACGCTTTTTCTTGCTCTTTTTCCCACTTCCATTTCTGCTCCTTTCTGACTAGCACATACAGTGGTGCGGCTATTCTAGCAAAGTCCTTTATGAACCTTCTATAATAGTTGGCAAGGCCTAGGAATTTTTGTACTTCCTTGATGTTTCTTGGCGCTGGCTAGTTAAGAACACCTTTCACCTTTTCCTTCTGCATTTCTACACCTTTTGGACCAATCACTACTCCCAGGAATTCTACCTCTCTAACCTTCCATCTGCACTTCTCTGGTTTCACAAATAAATCATTCTCTTCTGACCTCCTAAGCACCTTGTCTACCAACTTGTCATGCCTCTTCTCTGTATCCATAGCTACTAGGATGTCGTCAATGAAGGTTGTGGTATCTCCCTGGTTAATGAGATCCCGGAACAGGTCATTCATCATTGTTTGAAAGGTAGTGGAGGAGTTTGTTAACCCAAAGTACATTACTATAGGTTCATAGGCTCCAATGTGCGTAGTGAACACTGCCTTCCATTCATCTCCTTCTTTGATTCTGACATTGTTATAGCCCCACCTCAGATCTAACTTTGTAAACACCTTCCTTTTTTCTACCCTATCTAGTATGTTTGCAATGAGAGGTAAAGGGTACCCATTTTTTATCGTCCACTGATTTATGTGACAATAGTCTTGCACTATTCTACGTGTTCCATCTTTCTTTGCGACAAAATGTACTGGTGATGTCTGGGGCAACTTAGATAGTCAGATATATCCCTTTCTTAACTGATCCTCTACAAACACTTGCACTTCCTCTCTTTCTTCTCTGGACAACGAGTATACTTTCCTCTTCTTTGGTACAAATTCCTCTTTCAACTCTATTGTGTGATCCCAGGCTTTTCACACTGGCATTTTTTCTGACTCCTTTTTCCCAAATACTTTCTTCTATTTCCAGAATCTTTTCGGCACCAACTTTCTCAGGGCTTCCTTATCCTTGTCTCTTTCTATTCCTTTTACTTCTTTCTTCCTTTTTTCTTCCTGCTTTTCTTTTCCACAAATAGGTGGACACCTTGTCATCTTTACTTCTTCTTTTTCCCAATCTATCTCTGGATTATGGGCCACCAACCATGGCATTCCCAATATGACCTCCATCTTTCCTAGGTTACATACGTCCATTCTGACTCTTTCTACATGTCCTTTGAAGAACATGTTACACTCTACCTGGTACGTTATTGCTTCCCCTACGTTTACTGTTCCATCCACATTTTTGACCAACAGGGGGTTCTTCATTCTCTCCATTTTGAACCCTTTTTCTTTTGCAAAGGTCATATCCATGAATAAACCTATTGCCCCACTATCTAATAGAGCTTTCACTGCTACTCCTTCATGACTTTCTAACTTTTCTAGTCCAACTTTCATCCACACTTCTCTTAGTGGCCGTAATATATGCCATATGTCTCTTACTCTCTCAGTGTTATTTGAAAATCTTGATTTATTGCCCAATTTCTCTGGGTGCAATACACTGTACAGATTATTGGAGACCAGTCAAGAGCTTACTGTCCCCCATTTTCTTTTGCTGACTCTTGTGGCATTTCTACTACCCTCTCTTTCTTCTCCCAACAGTTTTGGGCTATGTGGCCAAACTTCCCACAATGATAACACATTCTATCCCCTTCTCTTTCCCTCCTATTTTCTACTCCCGTTGAAAGGGGCAAAAGGGAATTTAGCTGTGACTAGCAAGTAGAAAAGGGGGCGGTGACAGTTCCCAATTGCATGCTAAAGGGTTTGTGGGGAGAAGAAGGAAGTGGGGGTATCAGAAAGAA
>Ga0153982_1000622_pt1 | contig 9836 bp, 7 predicted proteins | sample TSGA066MetaG_FD_104743 | JGI IMG/M metagenome (GOLD analysis project Ga0153982, IMG submission 104743) | Attine ant fungus gardens microbial communities from Georgia, USA - TSGA066 MetaG | ecosystem: Host-associated > Fungi > Mycelium > Unclassified | place: USA: Georgia, Alexander Wildlife...
CTCCCATGCCCAAGATCAAGACCAATCGGGCGGCGGCTAAGCGCTTCCGGAAGACCGCTTCCGGCAAGTATAAATGCGGCCACGCCAATAGAAGCCACATCCTCACCAAGAAGGCGACCAAGCGCAAGCGCAACCTGCGGCAGACGAATCATGTCCGCCCCGAGGACGCAGGCCGCCTGGACCGCATGCTTCCCTACCTTTGAGGAGGGCTTGAACCATGGCACGCGTTAAACGTGGCGTGATGGCTCGCCGCCGTCATAAGAAAGTCATTTCCCAGGCCAAGGGCTATTACAACGCCAGGCGCAAGGTGTTCCGGGTCGCCAAACAGGCGGTCACCAAGGCGCAGCAGTATGCCTACATCGGTCGCAAGCTAAAGAAGCGTCAGTTCCGCAGTCTGTGGATCGCGCGTATCAATGCCGCCGCGCGCATGTACGGGCTGAGCTATAGCCGCTTCATCAACGGGCTGCAGAAAGCCGGCATTACTTTGGATCGCAAGATCCTGGCGGATATTGCGGTACACGATCTGCCCGGCTTTGGTGCGCTGGCGCAAAGCGCTGGTAAAGCGCTGGGGGTTGATGTCAAGCAGCCCGAAACCCTCCCGCGCTTCGTGCGCGACCGTCCGGCGCGCGAACGTCCTGCCAAGCGCGAGCACACCGCCAAGGTCAAGCGGGAACCAGCCGTCGCCAAGAAGCAGGCGCCGGCGAAGCAACCTGCCACCACCGGCGACGATCTGAAGTTGATCGAAGGAATTGGCCCGAAGATCGCCGAACTCTACGTCGCCGCAGGCATTGATACTTTCGCCAAGTTGGCGGAAACGGATGTCGAGAAGCTTAACCAGATTCTCGACCAAGCTGGTCCGAACTTCGCCAGCCACGACCCAACCACCTGGCCGCAACAGGCCAAGCTGGCTGCGGAAGGCAAGTTCGATGAGCTGAAGGCGTTGCAGGATGAATTGCAGGGCGGTCGCGCAGAGTAGGTACAACCGATGCTGCTTCCTTGAAAGTCTGGTGTTAAAGTCCGGTGTTAAAGCATGGGGAGGGGCGCGAGTCCTTCCCCATTTGTTTGGTGGCGTGAGCACCGCTTTGGTGCGTTTGGATCTGTGGTTGCTGTTGTTGAGGTGCGCGCGGTTTAGATATGCGCGGTTGGGATACGCGCTGTCTAGGGACGCACTGTTTAGGGACGCGCAGTCAACCTGCGATCGCACTGAGCGGGGATCTTACCGGGATAACGCATGAGCGAAATCGACTCGTTATCGAACCAAGCACTGGCCGACATCGCGGCCGCGTCCGACCCAGAATTGCTGGAAAAGCTTCGCGTATCGTTGCTGGGCAAGCAAGGCAGCATCACTGCGCAGCTGAAATCGCTTGGAACATTGCCGGCTGAACGGCGTAAATCGGCGGGCGAGGCGATCAATCGCGCGCGCGATGCGATCGGCGCGGCTTTGGCTGGGCGCAAGAGCGAGCTGGAAGATGCCGCACTGGACGCGCGCTTGGCCGGTGAAACGATCGATATCAGCTTGCCTGGGCGCCAGGCCAGCTGTGGTGGAATCCATCCGATCAGTCGCAGCATCGAACGCATCATCGATATCTTCGGCAGGTTGGGTTATGTGCTGGCCGACGGCCCCGAGATCGAGGACGATTGGCACAACTTCGAGGCGCTCAATTTTCCACCGCATCATCCAGCCAGGGCGATGCATGACACGTTTTATGTATCCAATCAGGGCGGCGGCGATGGACGTTTGCTGCGCACCCACACTTCAGGCGTGCAGGTGCGTTACATGACGCAGCACAAGCCGCCGCTGCGTATGATCGCCATCGGCAAGGTTTATCGTAGCGATAGTGATCAGACGCACACGCCGATGTTTCATCAGTGCGAGGGCCTGTTGGTGGATGAGCATGCCACCTTCGCCGATTTGAAAGGCACGTTGGCAGAATTTCTGCGCGGTTATTTCGAGCGGGATTTCGAGATGCTGTTCAAACCGACTTATTTTCCGTTTGTCGAGCCTGGTGCGGATGTGGTGATTCGTTGGGAGACACCAGGCGCAGACGGCGGGAATGATGAGCCGCGCTGGCTGGAAGTACTCGGTTGCGGCATGGTGCATCCGAACGTGCTGCGCGCGGTCGGAATCGATCCGGAACGCTACACCGGATTCGCGTTCGGCATGGGCGTGGACCGACTGGCTATGCTGCGTTACGGTGTGAAGGATCTACGCAGCTTCTTCGATAACGACGTGCGTTTTTTGCGGAAATTCGCCTAGCACGGACTTTGGCTCGCTGCCCTGCGAGTGCGCCAGTGCGCGTTATACGCAGCGATATGGATAATCCGCAGCGATATAGATAATCCTAGGTTGACGCCCATCTCTTGGTGGATCAATGAAGTTCTCTGAAAACTGGCTGCGCGAAACTGTTCGCACCAGCGCGAGCCATGATCAGTTGGTGGCGACGCTGACTGCAATCGGCCTGGAAGTCGAGAGCGTGACGACGCTCGGCGCTGCGCTCGATGGCGTGGTTGTCGCCAGGATCATCGATACCGAGCGTCATCCAGAAGCTGATCGCCTGCGGCTATGCCGAGTAGACGCTGGTCTGGGTGAGGCACTGCAGATCGTCTGCAACGCTGCCAATGCGCGCGCAGGTTTGAAAGCACCGTTGGCGATGATCGGCGCACGCGTTGGCGATTTGACCATCAAGGCGGCGAAACTGCGTGGGGTCGAATCCAATGGCATGTTGTGTTCCGCCAAAGAACTGGGCATCGACACCGATGACTCTGGCTTGTTCGAGTTACCGGACGATGCTCCCCTGGGTACGCCTCTTGGCGAGTATCTTGATTTACCAGACCGCGTGATTGAGCTGGGAATCACTCCCAATCGTGGTGATTGCTTCAGCCTGCGCGGAGTTGCGTTTGATGTGGCAGCGGCCACCGGCAGTCAAGTTGAGCCGCTAGCCGCAACGCCGGTTTTGGCGCAGACCAACACCACCACGCAGATTCTGCTCGAAGCGGGCGAGCGGGTGCCGCGATTCGTAGGTCGAGTGATCGAGAACGTCGATGCCGCAACGCCGACACCGTTGTGGATGGCCCAGCGCCTGCGTCGCAGCGGCATACGTCCTATCAGTTTTTTGGTGGATGTGACTCAGTACGTCATGCTGGACCTGGGCCAGCCGATGCACGCGTTCGACCAGGACACGCTGCAAGGTCCGATCGTGGTGCGTCCTGCACGTGAAGGCGAACAAATCACCTTGCTTGATGGGCGCAGTGTTGTACTTGACGAGGATTTTTTGCTGGTCTGCGACAGTACCGGCGGCCATGCGGCACGGGCGGTCACGCTGGGCGGGATCATGGGTGGCTACGACACCCGTGTGACCGACACGACGCGCAATGTCTTGCTAGAAGCCGCGCATTGGATTCCCTCCGCGATCATCGGCCGTCCACGCCGGTTGGGTTTGCATACCGACGCTGGCCATCGCTTCGAGCGGGGCGTGGATCCGGAACTGCCGCGACTGGCGAGTGAGATGGCGACCCGGTTGATCGCTGATATCGCAGGAGGTGCGCCCGGTCCGGTGATCGAGGCGGTTCTGCCCGAACTGCTGCCGCAGCCGCGCCAGGTCAGTTTGCGCAGCGCGCGCCTGGCGCGGGTGCTAGGCGTCTCGGTGCCAAATCGCGAAGTCGAGCGCATTATGCGCGCGCTGGGTCTGGACATTACCGCCGACGCGGAAGGTTGGCAGGTACGGGTGCCGACGCGCCGCTTTGATCTGGCGATCGAGGAGGATCTGATCGAAGAGATCGCGCGGATTCACGGATACGATGCGATTCCGGCGACCCTGCCGGCAAGCTCAGTGCCGATCGCCACGATGAGCGAGACTGTCGTAGCTGAAACCGATCTGCGCCGGCAACTGGTCGCGCGCGATTATCTGGAAGCGATTAATTATGCTTTCGTCGATACCGCGTTACTGAGCAAGTGGCATGCGTTAGATGGGGCGGTGTCGTTGGCCAATCCACTCAGCGCCGAGCTGGCGATCATGCGCACCCGGTTATTGCCTGGGTTGACCGAAGCATTGGCGCATAACCTGGCGCGACAACAAACAAGAGTCCGGTTGTTCGAGTTGGGCAAGGTGTTCAGGCGTCAAGATGCGGGACCGGCGATGCAGTCTCCTGAGGCTGCGCCATTGGAGACGCTGCGGATTGCGGCAGTTGCTTGCGGTGACGTCGCGGCGGAGCAATGGGGCGTGACCGCGCGTGCGGTCGATTTCCATGATCTGAAAGGCGACCTCGAGACCTTGGCCGCATTGGCCGGCGCGAGACTGGAATACCGCGCATCGCAGGCGCGACACGGCCATCCTGGACGTTCTGCCGATGTGTATCGGGACGGTGTACAGATCGGTTGGATCGGTCAACTGCATCCACGCCTGCAGCGCGCGCTGGACGTGGACGCTGAGGTGATTGCATTCGAACTTGACCTGACGCCACTGCGTGTACGTGGCGTGCCGCGAGCTGCCCAGGTCTCGCGTTATCCGACGGTGCGGCGTGATCTGGCGTTCGTCGTCCCGGATGCGGTGCAGTGGGCAGCGCTGGAGACAACGGTCAAGACGGCTGCAGGTTCGGTCCTGCGCGAGCTGCGTCTGTTCGATCGATACACCGGCAGTGGCGTCGAAGCTGGCCTCAAGAGTTTCGCTATAGGCTTGATTTTGCAGGAAGATTCCCGCACTCTGGCCGATCGCGATGTGGATCATGTCGTCGCCGCGGTGGTGGCGGCTCTGCAACGCGATCATGCTGCGGCGATCCGTGGCTAGAGGGGTTGTGAGGATGGCGTTGACCAAAGCCGAGATGGCAGAGCGGTTGTTTGACGAGGTCGGGCTGAACAAGCGCGAGGCCAAGGAATTTGTCGACGCTTTTTTCCACACATTGCGTGAGTCGCTAGAGCGCGGGCGACAGGTGAAACTGTCCGGATTCGGCAATTTCGATCTGCGGCGAAAGAATCAACGACCCGGCCGCAATCCCAAGACCGGCGAGGAGATCCCGATTTCGGCGCGTACCGTGGTCACCTTCCGGCCAGGACAGAAGTTGAAGGACCGGGTAGAAGCCTACGTAGGTCAGGTGCCGCATGCTTGATCCTGGCAGCAATCGCGAATTGCCGCCGATCCCGGCTAAGCGCTACTTCACCATTGGTGAAGTCAGCGAGCTGTGCGATGTCAAACCGCATGTCTTGCGTTACTGGGAGACCGAATTTCCCAGCCTGAAGCCGGTCAAGCGCCGTGGCAACCGGCGTTATTACCAACGTCACGATGTGTTGATGGTGCGCCAGATCCGCGGCCTGCTGTACGAGCAGGGCTACACTATCGGTGGTGCCCGCCTGCGTTTGGAAGGCGAGGATGCCAAAGAGGAATCCACATTAAGCGGCCAAATTGTCCGCCAGGTGCGGTTAGAGTTGGAAGAAATTCTTCAGCTGCTGCGCAGGTAGCCAGCGCGTGCAGCAGCACTCATTGGTGGTCTGATGTGGCGGTCTGATTTGGCGACCGTTCCAGCCAGATGTATGCCAGCCGGATATATTTCAGCCGGCTCTACCGGCCGGGTATAATCATCCCCGCGTCGGGGTATAGCGCAGCCTGGTAGCGCACTTGTCTGGGGGACAAGTGGTCGTCGGTTCAAATCCGGCTACCCCGACCAAATTTTCCTTTAAAATCATGTAGTTGCAAGTGTTGGTAATGTTAAAATTTTGTTCCTTACCATTATTTTACCATTATCTTTCCATTTCGATCGTCGACCACACACCAATCGGCAAGCCCGCTGACACCTCCGTCCAAGGCAGCTCATGACCGTCCAAATACAGCGCAGTCATCGCTTCGCTGGCGTGTCCCATGAGCCGACACGACGACTCATAGTGCGCTTACCCGCGATGGCACGGTGGACATGCTGCTGGCGATGTGGGGCCAGCGTGCCAGCACCGCGGCGCGGATGCTGAGCGCGTCCAAGCCGGCTTCTGACAACAGGTCCTCGCGGCTGCCGTGATGCTGAAACGCGTCGGGCAGGCCCAGGTGCAGGATGGGCAACTGGATTTCGACAGCGTGCAATAGCTCGGCGACGGCAGAGCCGGCGCCGCCCATAACCACGTTGTCCTCCAAAGTCACAAAGCCTTCGTGGTTGCGTGCCAGGTCCAGCAGCAAGGCGCGATCCAGCGGCTTGATGTAGCGCATATTGACGACGGTAAGCCCCAGTTCTGCGCCAACTTGCTCGGCTGCTGGCACGATCGCGCCGAAGGCGAGCAAAGCAAGCCGCGATCCTTGCAGGCGCAGTTGCGCTTTGCCGATCGGCAGCGTGTCAAGAGTCGGCTGCACCGCAGTCCCTGGTCCGGATCCGCGCGGGTAACGCACCGCGGCCGGACCACGATAGCCGAACCCGGTGCTGAGCATTTGCCGACATTCGTTTTCGTCTGCGGGCGCCATCACCACCATGTTCGGCACACAGCGCAGATAGGACAGATCGAGATTACCGGCGTGGGTCGCGCCGTCTGGCCCGACCGCGCCGCCGCGGTCGATCGCGAACAGCACGTCTAGATTCTGGATTGCCACATCGTGGATGAGTTGATCGTAGCCGCGTTGCAGAAAGGTGGAATAAATCGCAACCACCGGCTTGGCACCCTCGCAGGCCATGCCGGCGGCCAGTGTGACCGCGTGTTGTTCTGCGATGGCGACATCGAAGTAGCGCTCAGGATAGGTTTTGCTGAATTGCACCAGGCCGGAGCCTTCGCGCATCGCAGGGGTGATACCGAGCAGTCGTTGGTCCGCGGCCGCCATATCGCACAGCCAAGCGCTGAAGACGTCGGTATAAGTCGGTTTTGATCCACCCCCGATTTTGGGGAGCACCCCTTTGAGCGGGTCGAACGACGATACCGCGTGATAGCCGATTTGATCGCTTTCGGCCAAGTCGTAGCCCTTGCCCTTGGTGGTGATGATATGCAGCAGCTGCGGGCCTTTGAGGCTGCGCAAGGTTTTGAGGGTTGCCAATAGTGTGGTCACGTCATGCCCATCGATCGGCCCGGTGTAGTGGAAACCCATCTCTTCGAACAGCGTGGACGGAACGAACATGCCCTTCCAATGTTCTTCCCAGCGTCGCATGAAGCGAGCGGTGCCACTGCTGCGCTTGTCGCCAAGGATTTTCTTGCTGCTTTCGCGCAATGCGTTGAGGGTGCGGCTGCCGGTCATGCGTCCAAGCATGCGGGTCAGTCCGCCGACGTTTTCACTGATCGACATCCGGTTGTCGTTGAGGATCACCAACAGATCAGGCTCCGGCTCCATGCCGCCGGCGTGGTTCAACGCCTCATACGCCATGCCCGCGGTCATCGCGCCGTCACCGATCACCGCGACCACGCGTCGATCGTTGCCAGCAAGGGTATTGGCGATGGCCATGCCCAGCGCAGCCGAGATCGAAGTCGACGAATGACCGACGCCAAAGGTGTCGTAGGCGCTTTCCTCGCGCTTGGGAAAGGGCGCGATGCCATCCTTCTGTTTGACGGTATGGATGAGATCTCTGCGGCCAGTAAGGATTTTGTGCGGGTAGCACTGGTGACCCACATCCCAAACGATTCGATCCTCGGGCGTGTTGTAGAGAAAGTGCAAAACCGTGGTCAACTCGATCACGCCAAGGCCCGCGCCGAAATGTCCGCCGGACAGTCCCACCGACTCAATCAGATATGCACGCAGTTCATCGGCGATCTTGGGCAGTTCGGTTTCGTCGAAGCGGCGAAGATCCGCCGGGCTGTCGATGCGCGCCAGGCGCGGATAACGGACGGGGTCGATCATCCGGGCATTGTAAATCCGAGCGCCAGGAAAGCGGGATTACGGCAGCGGTATTCAGGTAAGCGGGAATGCGTATTTCCGCCGCCGGAGCGGGCGCGCCATCCGGCACGTCAATATTCAGTGAAAACGCATTCAGTGAAAACGCGGTCTGCGCTTAGGCAGATGATTTCTCAAAAATTCCATCTGGTCGGCAAGTATGTTGCGGTTGCTCAACACCAGATGCTCCACCCAGCTTGGACGATAAGGAACGGCCAGCAGCGGCATCGACGCCTGCTGCGGGGTGCGGCCACCTTTGCGCGAGTTGCAATGGAAGCAAGCGCTGACCACGTTCTCCCACAGATCGCGACCGCCGCGCGAAAGCGGAACAACATGATCGCGGGTGAGCTGCTGGCGGTGGAACTCGCGTCCGCAGTACAGGCACAGGGACTGGTCGCGGGCGAATAGCGCCGCATTGGTCAGCGCCGGTGTCGGATCAAAGGATTGGGGGCGGACGTGGCCGCGTGCAGCGATGATCGGATGCAACTGCATGGTGCTGCGTTCGCCGGTCTGACGGCAGATACCGCCGTGCACGGTCAGACAGGGATCCCCAAGCGTCCAGGCCACAGCGTCGCGCGCGTACAAACAGACCGCGGACTGCCAGCTCATCCAGTCCAGCACTCTGCCGTGGGCATCCAGGGAAAGCAGACGAACGGCGTCGAGACGTGCGGGCAGGGCAAACGCGACAGCGATTCCTGCCGGCTTGCCTGCGGGAGGCTGGCCGTTCCCATGGTTCCGGCGATGACTCGCGCTATCGGTTCCCATGGGACGGACAGCTTATACGGTTTCATTTACGTTTTGTGTAATTGGATGCATGCGGCTGCGGCCATGTGGCTGGGCCCGCCCGCGTATAGGGCAACCCTCAAGCGCAACCCCTGCCAGTAACTCAGGCCGTCGGGATTGCCGCGTCCGTGGCCATGAGTACCGACGCCCCTGACCGGATATTGGCCGCGTGGGTCAGGGTGCGCGGCAAGATCCTGGTGAAGTAATAGCGCGCGGTCTCGCGTTTGGCTTCCAGTACCGCCTGGGCCTGGGCGGACGCCGCCGCGGCCGCCACGCTGCGTGCCCACCAGTACGCCAGAGCGACGTAGCCGGAATAGAACAGGTAATCGTAGGCGGCCGCGCCGATTTCTTCGGGATTGGTTGCCGCGCGTGCGCCGATGTCCTGGGTGAGTTGCTGCCAATCTTGCGCATGCGCCTGCAGTGGTGCGATGAACTCGGCGAGCAAGTCGTTGTCGCTGTGCTCGGCGCAGAATGATCGGATCAAGTCCAGAAAAATTTTCAATCCGGCTGCATCGCCTTGCAGCGTCTTGCGGCCCATCAGGTCTAGCGCCTGGATGCCGGTTGTGCCCTCATACAAGGTGGTGATGCGCGCATCGCGGGCGAGTTGCTCGATGCCGTGCTCGGCAATGTAGCCATGGCCTCCGAAACATTGCAGCGCATGGTAGCTGCATTCGACCGCCCATTCGGTCAGACAGGCCTTCACGATGGGGGTCATAAAACCCAGTAGCACGTCGGCCTGCTGGCGCTCGGCCTGGTCTGCGCCATGCTGTGCCACGTCCACCAGCAATCCGGCGTGATAGCTCAATAACCGGCCGCCTTCCGTCAGTGCCTTCTGGGTCAGCAGCATGCGGCGCACGTCCGGATGCACGATGATGGGATCTGCTGACTGGTCGGGGAATACGGCGCCGGACAACGCACGCGACTGCAGTCGTTCGCGCGCATAGCGCAATGCGTTTTGGTAGGCGCGGTCGGCCAGGCCCAGGCCCTGTATCCCGACCGCCAGGCGCGCGGTGTTCATCATCACGAACATCGCCTGCAGTCCGCGATGCGGCTGGCCGACCAGCCAGCCCTGGGCGTGGTCGAAATTCATGACGCAAGTGGCCGAGCCATGGATACCCATCTTGTGTTCGATCGCGCCGCAGCGCGCCTGGTTGCGCTCGGCGGTGTTGCCATCCTGGTCCACCCGTAGCTTCGGCACGATGAACATGCTGATACCACGACTGCCCGCAG
>Ga0153982_1000623_pt1 | contig 9833 bp, 11 predicted proteins | sample TSGA066MetaG_FD_104743 | JGI IMG/M metagenome (GOLD analysis project Ga0153982, IMG submission 104743) | Attine ant fungus gardens microbial communities from Georgia, USA - TSGA066 MetaG | ecosystem: Host-associated > Fungi > Mycelium > Unclassified | place: USA: Georgia, Alexander Wildlife...
GCATGGGTGAAACCAGACATTTTTCTGTCTCAAACTTCTTTGCCTATTCACTATAGTAGACAGTTGCCTCGGGCTCCCCTCCACTCTGCACCAAACCTCGCTGTATTTGCCTTCATCCCATACACTGACCCCTATAAGGTGGTGTTGTAGCATCAAATTTTCCTTTTATTTTCTATCGCTTGCTCCAGTCTTTGAGTGTGCATATTAGATCATTGGCCAATCTGTTGGGTTGAATAACTTTCATCTGGATTACTTAGAAAAGTTTGCTTTCTTTTCCATTTCTTTGTTACAATTACGTTGGTGAAGAGGACCTTCAGTACCCTGACGCGCACATGTGAAATACCTGTTTTTTTTTTAAATTAAATCAGCGGTTTATTACACGGGGCGTGGAGGCAGGCTGTGGTAAGTACACAGTACCTACTTAAATAGGAAAAGACTATAAAGAGAAGAAAGTAGAAAGTAGAACAACTATGAGATAGGATGAGAGGTGAAAGATGCTAGGTAACGGGGCTGCACTTTTGCTCCAGGGAGCCACGCCGTGATGGGACCTTATCCATTGTCAAAGCTAAATGCTTTGGGATTATCTGCAAGAAAGTGGACAAAGCTGTTGATGATGATGTTGCATGGCCACGTGGAGGGGTCATGTCTATCACATTCCATAATGATGTGTTCTCGAGTTTGGACTTCAGTTTCGCCACAAGGGCAGCTGGTGGGAAGGTGAGGGAAGAATCTCTGTCTGTATTCTCCAATGGGGGCATGGCCAGTAGTCATGTGAGTGAAGCGAGTGCATAGAGAGTTGGTGAAGCCTATGGTGGGGAGCCATGAGCCCCCTTTAGCGTAAGTTGGTTTGATGACTCTTTCCTTTTCATCTTCAAAGTTCAGGAAGTAATGTCCTTTTTTGAGACTGTTGGCGAAGGACGTTTGCCACTCACAGAGGATGTTGTCACACTCTTTCTTTTTGCTGAATAGATGTGATTCTTTGCTGGGAAAGATGGGGGCGCATGAGCTTACTTTGACTTAGTCATCAACAAGTTTGTGTTTGGGCCATTCGGCTCTACTAGGGCAGTACCAGAAGTGGATTTTGTTCCTGCCACTTTTACTGAGGAAGGTTTTGACTGCAGATGCTAAGGGGATGAACATGTTCTGAAGAGGGTCAACTTTGGACTCCAGGATTTTCTTTGCTGCAGCAATGGAGTCAGTAATGACAGTTATATCATGGATGTTGTCTATTGCCATTGCAGGGATGAGGCCAGTGCGAATAGCCATGAGTTCCACTTCAATAGATGTGACGTTTATGGAGTGGACTTGTAGCTATTTGATAACAGAGTTGTCGACCCAAATGTGTGCCACTGCTGTAGCAACATGGGACTTCTTAATGCCTTCATCTGCAATGATAGCTGTGCTGTCGTGGTTTACTTGGGATGACCTAAAGGCGAGGTTAAGACTTTGCAGATGTTGGTAAAGGTCCTCAGAAGAAGAAGAAGAAGGAGAGTGAAAACTAATTCTACTAGAGAAATGATCAACTATCTGAGACCTAGGAGAGAAGAGAGAATGAAGAGAGTTGAAGCAGTTTCTTGTTAAATTAATTATTATATTGTGTATTACTATAGTTTAATATACAAGTCATGCTTAGGTAAGCGCAGTGCTTCTTCGTCTCAACTGCCATATCACAAGAACCTCTCTGCTTCTCTCAAAATCTCTCATTCCTATCAGGCTGTCTATCAATATCTGTTGGATAACCTGGTGAGTGGGCCATCATTTGTCCCTACTATAATTGCTGCTCTTCATCCTTCTAACAGGTTATGGGCCCCAGTTTGCCCTGACCTTCTTTGGCACTCTCAAGCTACCTCAGTTGATGACTGGCTTGCTAATCTGTTGGGGATTGAGATGATCTCCCTGTTGAGTCCCCTCATGCCCACAGGATCCTCTGCTCCTTTGCAGATGCTATGGCCCATGGCTGTTTAGGATGAAGCACTGTGCATTCATTGCTGCATCTGTTCCCTGAACTAAGCTGATTTCTTGATGATAGCTATGACAAGTTTAATCTCCACTATTCCTCATCTTTCTGGCCCTTCTGTTTACCTATTCTGGGCAATCAGTGTGCAGTCCTGTCTTGCCATGATCACTATGCCTGGTTCTCCTTATAATGCCAAGGATATGCTCACTTCCTCTACTATCCCTTTCACTACAGATTAAGATAAGCACGCTAAACAGCTAAACACAACAGCCTTGATTCTCAGGCTCTTGGGATAATGAACTCATCCTTAGCTTATAATATCCTTATGTATGGAAAAGAGAATACAAAGTCTCTCTAGAACTATTTGCATAATAAGTATGGCTCTCCTGGGCTTGCTTCTGTTTTTACAGACTATCAGCACACTAGACATTTCCAGATTTCTGGGAATAGCGACCTTGCTCCCTAGATTGCAAAACTCGATACTCTCTATACTAGGCTAAAGGGAAACAAATGTAATGTCTCTTCTCTCATTTATGCAATGACACTTTTATCTGCTATTCCTCAATCTTGGGATAACTTGGCCACCTCCATTCTCACTTCCCAGACCTTGCTCACCCAGTTGACTTGGAATTTTGTGAGCTCAGCTATTCAGTCTGAGTTCTCCCAAAGATCAACCAGTGCTCATACTGCTCGTCACTCAGGTGTTCCTAGAGGTGATTGTCCTCCTTCTTGGAAGAAGAATCCCCAGGATAAGCAGCAGCAGTGCCCTCAGGGGCAATAGCAGCAGCAGTCACAAGGGGATTTCTCTCAGCAGCAAAAGAAAAAGTGTGGTCAAGGAAAGTATGGTGGTAAAGCACACCAAGCAGATAGCTCTTCCAAATCTGTTAATGATAATGAGTACCAAGCCTCTAGTGCCATTGCTTTTGCAAGTATGGCTACTATTTTCCCTCCTACTCATCCTCTTCCTCCCAAGCCTCAATCAAAAGCTAGAGTACCCAAGCTCGCTGATTGGCTCTCTGATCAATACCCTTCTCAAATTGGTCCAATCCATGGTCCATTGGCGTATGCACAAGATAGAGCACTAAAACTATATGATGAGTGCTTGGCTAAGAAATTCCCTAATCCTACTCCTATTAAGACATCTGCCTCCAAAATCACTGAGCCTTCCTCAAAGGCTCCTTTCTCTTAGGTTCAAAATAGTCCATTCAAAATGGATGTTGATCTACCTTTAGTGTCAAATACATCTATTCTAGGGGAGTCAGCTAATGCTGATGATGTAGTATCCTTGGGAAGTTCTGAGAATTGGGGCTTGAATAATCAAATTTCTGGATATGACCTGTATGTACATTCTCCTACTGTCTTTTACCATTCTCTAACTATCTCAGCTCAGTCCCTTGCAACCTGTACCAATGTAATGGCTGCAACTAGGAACTTTGTAGCATCAAGTAATGTAGTCTGTATGGCTCAATATAACAATAAATTTGTGTTACTTGCATCACCTATAACTGAGAATTTACAAAAATGTGATAGAGCACTATGCACTACATGCAAGGAAAAAGAAGCGCCATATAGCTGCTCTTATAATGATGAATAGTTCTTGGACTCTGGTACCTCTGCTCATTTCACTCCTTTTGAGTCTGACTTTGTTTCTATGACTCAAGGAAATTATGGTCGCATTGAGATAGCCAATTCTAAAGCATCTCTTTTTATGGTTGCTGTAGGAACTGTCCTTATAGAACATGAAATCATTGACCCTAAAAACAGGACAACCAGAACTGCTATCTCTAAACTATGGCCAGTATACTGTGTTTCTAGTATAACCATATGCCTCCTCTCTACTGGACAGTTGCTTCAGTCTGGATTGAGTATAGAAGGCACAATAGATGGTTCAACCTTTCGTGACTTATCTGGTGATATTGTTCTCTCTGCCCTACCTAATCTTTGGGGGAGCATCCAGGTTGTGAGGACATGTATCATTAAGAACAATGTTCCTAATCCTGTAAGCCTTGTTATAAGGCACCCAGATTATGAGACAATTCATTGTTGTCTTAGGCAAATCTCTGATAAAGCCATGAGATATATTTCAGACAATGTTGAAGGTGCTGAAAAGATCTGCTTTCCTAACAAGAAGCATATATGCCGTGGTTGCACTTTAGAAAAGCTATACCAGCACAGTTTCCCTGAGAACCCTAAATGTTCTAGTGAGACTCTTGGATTGATCCATTCAGATCTCCTTGAGCTCCCCACTTTATCATACTCTAAGTATAAGTAGGTGATTATATTCCTTGATGACTATTCCTTCTATTGCAGAGTTGCTTTCTTGTGCAAAAAATCAGATGCTGTAAAAGCAATTAAAGCTGTTTTCTGGTTGTAGTCGAATACTACTTCCCACTCTGTTAAATGCCTGCATACTGATAATGGGGGAGAGTATATGACATCAGAATTGCAATCCTTTTTACGTGAACAGGAATTGTCCATGAGATAAGTACACCATATGTACATCAGCAAAATGGTTGAGCAGAACAGTTGAATTGGACACTGCTAGAAAAGGTGCAATCTATGCGACTTAAAGCATGCTTACCTAATTCCTGGTGGGAGTTTGCTTTTGCAACTGCTACCCATGTCTATAACTGTACTCCCATTAAATGTCTTAAATGGAAAATACCTTAGGAAATCTTCATAGGTGAAAAACCCAAAATATCATACCTCTATGCCTTTGGTTGTGGAGCATATATATATCTCCCCAATGAAGTTTGTGCAAATAAATTTACACCATGCTCTGAACTCATGATATTTATTGGGTATGAGGATAATGGCTATAGATTTATTCGCCACATACAAGGGAATGTTATATTCTGCTCTATCCAAGCTATCTTTGATGAAGAACACTTCTCTAGATGTCCATCTTCTTACTCTAGAGAGCAAATACCTCCTGATAGACTAATCCCAGAGATAGAGTCGTCAGCACCTGAACCTTTTGGTGTAGATAAACCTACTCCAACACTCTTTTCACCAACACCTGTATATCCTAGACCCTTTACTCCTCCAATCCCTTCTAATTTGCCAACTCACTTAGAATCTTCATCTCCCTCTCCTCCACTGATATCACCTAAATGGTCCTCAGTAAAAATTGAAGAGGTTGAAGATGATGAAGATAAAGATGTTGAGATGCATTCCCCAAGCCTCCCTTCTCCTGAAGCTGGTCTCTCACAGTATACTTCTTCTCAGGTTCCAACTATAATACCTCAAAAATGAGGTAGTGACCCACAGCCAGAAAAAGATGTTCCTCCTCTGAGATATGGCTTGAGGAGATCAACCCATGAGACTAGAGTATCTCACAGAGAAGGCAATATATATGGAGAGGATTGCCATTCCATAGATATTTTGAGGCGCCCTGAGTGACGACAACATCCTGGTAAGGTTGATCCAGATATGACATACAGAATGCTTGAGAATGCTCGCAGACATATTTAAGTACAGCCTGAGACTATTCCAATTGGAGGAGTATACTATCCATATAGTCAATAGGACAATACCGTTGAAATTAATGGAACCTGCTATGAAGTTGATTGGGTAGAACAACAACCTATCATAATTGACATAGAGGGAAATAGAATAGATGCTCCACCTCTAGCAGGTGAGTCAGCTACCACAGCTATTACCAACCACATGGTACACCTTGCAAGAGAAGGGGGAGCAGAGCATATTTGCTTTCTTTTGGCACTCAGAGCAACTGAGACTCATGTTTTACCAAAAACCTTTAAAGATGTTGCTAAACTACCAGCTGACTCTAAGAAAAGGTGGCTTGAATCCTGCCTTGAGGAGTTGAAATTACTCAAAGACAGAGATGTTTATGAAATTATGGACCTCCCTAAGAGAAGAAAAGCAGTTAAGAACTGCTGGGTGTTTAATATTAAGCCTCATGGTCGTTATCGATCTTGTCTTGTTGCTAAAGGATTTTCTCAAGTCGAAGACATTGACTTTGATGAATTATTCTCTCCAGTTATCCACTATGAAACTGTACGACTACTTTTTGCTATTGCTACACTTGAGAATTTAGATATCCAAAGCATTGACATCAAAACAGCCTACTTATATGGTAATCTAGATGAGAAAATCTATATGGAGCAACCAAAAGGTTTCAAACTACCTAGAAAAGAAAACAAAGTCTAGTGACTTTGCAAAGCATTGTATGGCCTTAAGCAAGCTGGCTTATCCTGGTGGTGCATAATGACCAAGTCAATGTTTGCCCTAGGATTTAAGAGATATAAATCCGATGCTGGTGTATATTACTATCATGACAAAAAGACTAAAGTGCTAGTTATAGCCATTGTCTATGTTGATGATATTTGCTTTATAGGTACTAAAGGTTTCCTGCTCCTCAATGAGTTGAAGCAAAAATTTATGGCTAGATGGGAATGTCGTAATCTTGGTGAAACCACAGAGTTCCTAGGCATGCACATAAGCTATAATTGTAAAAATCGAAAGATATTTATTGATCAATGTGAGTATTTGGAGAAGGTGCTAGCATACTTTAATATTACAACTAATCCTACTCATACTCCACTGCTATCTGAGTTTAGCTTTAAACCAAATGAAAAGCAGTATGATCCCAAATTCTACCAAAAGTACCAACAACTGGTTGGTTCTCTAATGTACTTGATGATTGGCTTGAGACCAGATATTGGCTTCGCAGTTATCAAGTTGGCTCAACAGATGGCAAACCCTTCTAATGATCATTATCGAGTTGGGTTACACCTCTGTAGATACTTGCTTGCCACTCGCAGATATTGGCTTGTCTATAATGGATTAAGCAACGAATTACTTGTAGCATACTCTGATTCTGATTGGGACCAAGACCATGAGTATTGCAAGTCAACTACTGGCTATTTCACTATGCTGGCTCAAGGAATCACTTCCTGATTAAGTCGCAAACAGAAATTAGTAGCCCTCTCCTCCACTGAGACTGAGTATATGGTGCTCTCTGACTGCAGCTGCCAACTTATCTGGACATCAAATCTCCTAAGTGAGATTGGTTTTGATATTTTTGTCCCTCACCTCTATGGTGATAACCTTAGATCACTCTTCTGGAGCACCAACCCAGTGTAAGAAAAGAGGTCCAAACATATTGATATCTGATATCACTATGTCAGGGATACAATAGAGGATAACAAAATCAAACTATATCATATTGATGGAGCCAGGAATCCTGCTGATATCTTGACTAAGAATCTTGGTCAGATACTGTTCCACCAATTCCATCCACTCCTTGGTTTGGAGATTCTATGAACTTTCCTTTTAATTTATATTGTCACTCAATGACTACTACTTTGAGTGAGGGAGAGTGTTAAATTAATTATTATATTGTGTATTACTATAGTTTAATATACAAGTTGTGCTTAGGTAAGCACAGTGCTTCTTCATCTCAACTGCCATGTTATGAAGTTTCTCTGCTTCCCTTGAGATCTCTCTTCCCTATCAGGTTATTTTTTATTATCTGTTAGATAACTCAGTGAGTGGGCCATCATTTGTCCCCACTGTAATTGCTGCTCTCCATCCTTCTAACATTTCTGATGCTATTGAGCTGCTCATTGACATCCTTAATAGGGCTCTTGAGGTTAGCTTGTTGTTTCACAGTGAGTTTGGAAGTTGCAGTTTTGTGAGGAATCTGCTTCTTAGCATATTGAGGATCTAGCAAAGTATTAATGGCATGTGAAGAAGGAATGGACACATAGCATAGGTGGTGTCTGCCATTCAGTTTGTGGAGATGTAGAGTGATGGGGAGATGACTTTGATGGCTTTGGATGGAAAGGTTTGGAAGGCACCTATGATCCAGAGAGCTGTTCTTCACTGCATTTTCTTTAGTTCAGTGATGTTTTTAATGGTAGAAGCGCCCTTGAAGAACCAAAGTTGAAACCCATATAGGACGATAGGTAGGACACAGGTCCTATACAGAAGGTATTTTTGGATAGAAAAGAGACCCCTTGAAGAGTTCCTTAGCATCTTCATAGTGCTGAGGGTAGAGAGGCATTTTGTGGCATAGAAGTGAGTATAGTAATTGAAGTTGAGTTTGCGATCAAAGTAGAAACCCAAGTATCGCCAGATGGGTTTGGGGGAGATAACAGGGCCCCCTACCAAGAATAGGTCAATAGGGGGGTTGGGGGGTGGCAGGCTCTTATGAAGTGGAAGAGCTTAGTTTTGCTGTGCTCCATAATGAGGCCAGTGTCAATGAGAATTTTGGACATAATATTGTAGCTACAGAGAAAAAAGAAAGAAGATAAAGAATAGCTTTTCTCCTGAGAAATTAAAAGACTATCATCCACGAAAAAAAGAATGTCAGTCGGTATATTTTCTTTTAGATTTTTTATTCTTTTTTTGAATGTTTTAATGACTGGGACAAGGTAGATAGCAGAGAGAATAGGAGAGAGAGCTGAGCCTTGGCCTACTCCAATGTTGGTGTTGAAGACTGGCGATGAGAAATTGTTCCAGGTGTATATGGTGGATCGATTGGAATGATAGCTGTTAAAGAAGCCTATAATGTTAGTATTGAGTCCTGCTTTCTTTAGACAGATGGAGAGGAACTCATGGTTGAGAGAAGGAGAGAATTAGGCAATATCAAACACTATGATGCTAGTATAGCACTGTTTGAGCCACTCTGCATAAATAATGTGGGTCAAATATATTCCTGCATCAGTGGTAGATCTTTGTCTGATACCCCCCAGTTGATTAGGATCTAGGAAGCTGTTGGCTATCATATGAAATTGTAGTCTGTTGCTGATAACTTTCTCAACTAGTTTTCCAGTTGTATTGAGGAGTACAATGGGTTGGAAAGAGCTCGGCATGTTATGTAACGTCTTATTTGGCTTGGGGATGACAATGGAGTTGGCCAATTTGAAGTAGGAAGGCTAGTATTCTAATGTAATGCAAGTGTTAGCAATTTGTACCAGTTTCTTAAGACATGTGTTGTGTGAGATCAGGGCTTTGAGATGCCTCCATGATACATGATCTGGGCCCAGAGTAGAGGATGATGAGTACTTAGCTATTGCATCTCTGAATTCTTGGCTAGAAAAGGGGGGCCATTTGATGCCATCTGCTTGGGGGAGTTCGATAAGAAGCCTGGTGTTGACTGGTCTATTTTTGCTAAGTTGTATGATTTGTGTAGTGCGTTCCACAGATCTAGGAGGGTGTTGCATAGGCAATTTTCATATGAGATGGATTCGATGGCAGAGAGGGATTTTTTTCTGACCTAGCTTATTAAGTCCCAGGGTCTCTTGTTAGATGATGCAATTTCATGGATCTTGTCATCAAAGAACTTCCTCTTGGCTGTATGTACTACTGACTTGAATGTTGGAATATCGAACCCTATACTAAATGAGTTCTAGGCTATTTCTTATTGTTTTATGTTTTATTGTTCTTTATGTATAAATAGTCTACCTAAAAATGAAGAACATTGTGCATTTGCAACAAATTTCCCCTGTTGTTGCGTTAATTGTTTTCTTGTCAAATTCAACACAAACACGCAAGACTTGACTAGTCATAAAACAAGCTCCACTCGTGTTGTCATTGTCGCTCTGTTTTGTGCCTGCAGTTGTTGTACTGCCTGTCATTGCCTCAAGTAAGGCTAAATTTACTTGCCGTTGTTGCTGCCTGGAGTGAGGCTGAAGTCACTCATCATCATTATTTGTGTCCATAGTTGCTGAATACTGCCCGTCGTTGCCTCAAGCGAGGCTGAATTCACTTACTGTTGTTGTCTATTTATCACAAATAGTCACTTACTATTTGTGATGGGTGCTTTGATACTTTAAAGAGTTCAAAAATGCAAAGTTAGACAAGTGACAAAAGATGTTGTTAAGTCTGAGGTCTAATCCTCAGACTA
>Ga0153982_1000624_pt1 | contig 9823 bp, 2 predicted proteins | sample TSGA066MetaG_FD_104743 | JGI IMG/M metagenome (GOLD analysis project Ga0153982, IMG submission 104743) | Attine ant fungus gardens microbial communities from Georgia, USA - TSGA066 MetaG | ecosystem: Host-associated > Fungi > Mycelium > Unclassified | place: USA: Georgia, Alexander Wildlife...
GGGAGAGTGGTAGAATAAAGAATTTCCTTTTCTATTTTTTTTTAATTGAGTCTCCAACATTTGTAATATTCTAATATATTTCTCAGAGTGGAGATTGATAGGAAGAGCCTTCTTGGCCCTTGCCTTCATCTCAGAAGCTCTTGAGGTTGTAAATGCAATTCTCTTGAGTGTATAAGGGGTAATCTTGGTGAGAGGTTAAGTTGGTGACTGTTTTATACTATATACTCTATTATTTTAAGAGACAAGATGCAGTGGTTGCTCAGACAACCTTCTATGGAGTAGTAGGCCTAAAAAGCCTGGCTAATCATTAACTCAGATCATATCACATCCATAAGATTTTGTGTAGGAGTACAGATGAGGGCTTGATTGAGTGTGATAAGACCCATAAGTAGTTTACTGACTACTTTGATAGTAAGCTTGTTACGGTGTATAAAGGTGGACACTATGCAAGGAAGATCTAGATTGGACTCACAATTATTTTGTCTATTTTTATATTACAGATAAGCTGTGCTTTCATATTTTAATTTCTTTCTGATACCTCTACTTCCTCCTTCTCCTCATGAACCCTTTAGCATACAATTGAGAACTGTTACTGCCTTTTCTATTTGCTTGTCACAGTAAACATCTCTTTTACTCCTTTTAATGGGCTTGACTCTGCTGATTCTCAAGTGATTGGCCTATCAGTAGTAATGACCTTATATCCCTGGGTATACTGCTATATAATTAAGTAGCTAGCTTTTGGCAGTGAAGTCCTCTATGCCTTCCCTGCTATCTATCAGGTGATTCCATCTTAGTTCTAGTTTTGGGGTGTGAAACCACAAATTTCATTTCATTTTAGGCCTGAATCTATTTTGGGCCTTACAACAAGTTCAAAGGGGAAAAGTTATAGAAATGAATTGTTAGAGGGTAAGTGAGTAGTGTGTAAAAAAGATGAAGTGACAAAGCTCAAGAGTAGTAATTATGTAATTAATAATTAATTAAACACAATTTTAAAGAATAAAGAGTAATAAAAAAATACCAAAACATATACTCTCTGTTAACTTCTTCTCTTTTCTATGACACTACACTAATGGGGATCAAAAGGTTTGGTTACTGATAAAGGTGAAAACAAGTAAAAGAAATAGAATCTCCAAAATGTTTCACAATTGTGTGCTAACAAATAGGCACTAGAGAGATTGTCAAATATAAAAGAGAGCTTATATGGGGGAAAGTAGAGAAGAAATACAAATAACACCAAAGGAAATTGAAATAATATTTTTTATAATCCACTCAAGGTTGTTCTTACCATAATAGGATCTCAAAGGCATGTGTTTGTCTCATGCTATAACATTACTACTCTTCTCTAGTCTAGTAGCCTGGCTTGCCATTGATATAGCAGTACTACCTAGAACTCCTGTGCCCTCATGCAAGCTCTACTTCAACTGACCATATGTCATAACTTGGAAAAATAGCTAAGTCAATATTTATATTTCTTTACTTTTCTTTACTTTTCTTTTCTTTTGGATTTACTACACAGAAAGGAGTATGGGATAGTGTCATATCACAAGTGTCACATGATGTCACATGATGAGTCACATGATAGGTGTGGGAAAATAGTGCACAGACCATATAGTAGTTATATAAGTAGTATAGAAAATTTAACAGGAACTCTATCGAGTTCTTTTTGTTAGCTTAGACTTGGAGGATGATTAAGTCATCTAGGCTAAGTCACTATACTGTACAGTTGAAAGCCTACTCTAAAAACACATAGCAAGTGGTTAACTCCTAGCATAAGCAAATGTTTGAGTCTGTCAATGTTCAAATCTTCCTCTGAGAGAAGGTTTTTAGGGTTTTTCTAAAAAAATAGAAGAAAAGCTTAGAATAAAAGAAAACTCAATCACTCAAATAGTCATTAAGCTCTAGAGCAACAGAAAGGGATGATAGGGGTGTAATTCTTGATTTCCCTTGTGCCCTAGAGTATTTTATTAGGATTATAAAGCTAAGATACAACAAAAGAAAAAGAGACAAAGAAAACTTCCAAAATTCCCAAAGATGGCAAGAGCAAAATGATAAGCTGATATCTCTCCTGATCACTTGGCTACCACTTCCTACTCCTCTAATTCTTTTCCTGAGATTTCTTTCCAAATGGTATATGGTTCTTGAGTCTTTTGAGAAACAGTAACAAAAGGTGCCAATCTTAAGCTAACTTGCTCTTGAGTATGTCATCTTTATCATTCCTCTCTTTTACCTATCTCCCTAACTTCTCTATTTTTTTCCCTATATCTTACTGCTTCTCTGGGTTCCAGCTTCCTTCTGTTTCATTTACAATGTGTCCATTAAGTGCCCTTTGCCTTGCTAGTCTGCTATAATTAGCTATCAGAGATGATAGCTCTGATCTGATAGTAACCTAGATATATAAATAAGCAGTGGTCTACTGAGACATAACATCATTCTGTTAGAGGTAAGCCTCCAAAGGTCCTTTCTACCCTCAAGAGCACTCTAGAGGGAAGTTTTGTTATAGATCTGTTATGAAATGGCTAGGCAAATCTCTATGAGGTCTTTGTAGTAGTGGTTATAGCCACTACTCTGCTACTTGAGTAGTATGCACAAGTCCATAACTAGGTCTTCAGTAGTCATTTTTGGGGAACTCAACTCATGTCTTGAGCTAGGTATTATAGTTAATTAGATGAAAAATGCCACTTGTCTTGCCTAAACAGCTGTTTGGCATAATATTGTACCCCATACCAAACCTTATGGATATAATACAGTCTGAGTCAATGATTAGCTAGGCTTTTCAAGCCTGCTACTTTGTAGAAGGTTGTCTAAGTAACTGCTGTAACTTATCTCTCAATCAAGTAGGATATAGAGTTCTAGTCTCCTCAACAACCTAACTATTTCACTTAAAACTTAAAAGAGTGCCATAAGACAACTCTTGAGCTCTTGAGATAGTAGTAGGTATTAAGATTCCATTGTCCTCTCCCTTGGACTCTCTGAGTGTTATATTAAAAATACAAACTAATAAGACTCAATTAAAAATAAATAGAAAAGGAAATGCTTTCTTCTTCTAGCCTCTTTTACTTCTCTTTTTTATTACATTGCCATGTGGACATAGCAGATGTCACCTTCCTATCCTCCATGCCCACCAGACATGACCATGTGATCCTACTCTATCTCTATACTTCACTCCTACCCAATGATAGGGATCAAAAGGGTTGATTACAATACAAAAGTAAGAACAGGTAAAAGAAGCAAAATCTCTAAAATGTTTCACAATTGTGCACTAAACAAGTAGGCACTGGAGATGTTATCAAATAAAAAAAGAGAGCTTATAAAAAGGGAGAATAGTGGGAAAACTTAAATAACCAAAAGAAGTTGAAGTAATATTTTTAATAAATCTGCTCGAGGTTGCTCTCACCACAATAGGATCCCTAAGGTGTACATTTATCTCATACCATGACACTACTGCCCTTACCTAGTCTAGTAGTCTGGCTTACCATCAATATAGCAGATCTACCTAGAACTCTTATGCTTTTATGTAAGTTTTTCTTTAGCTAACCATACAACTGGGAGCCTATTCCAAAAATGTATAGAAAGCTGTTAACTCCTAGCATAAGCAAATTCCCAAGTCTGTTGAGGCTTAGATTCCCCTTCAAGAAAAGGTTTTTGGTAGTTTTAGAAAATAAACAAAAAAACTTAGAAAAATAAGGACTTAATCACTCAATTAGCCATTAAGCTCTAGAACAACAGAGAGAGATGATAATAGGAGTATTATTCTTGATTTCCCTTCTGTATCCTAGAGTACTTTATTAGAATTACAAAGCAATAATATAACAAAGAAAATAAGACAAAGAAAACCTCCAAATTCCTAAAGATAGTAAGGCCAGAATAATGAGATGGCACTTTGCCTGATATGAGGCCTGAAATAGATTCAGGCCTAAAATCAAACAAATTTTGCAGTTTCACATCCCAAAATTAGAACTAAGATAGAATTATCTGATAGGTAGCAGAGAAAACACAAAGGACTTCACTGCCAAAAGCTAGCTATCTAACTACATAGCAGTATACCTGTGGACATAAGGTTGCTACCACTGACAGGCCAATCACTCAAGAACTAGTGGAGTTGAGTCTGTTGATATATCACAAGCAAATTTTCCATGAAAGATAATATTTGATATACTTTATACCAATGGACTCTTAATCAGAATTCACTCTAGAACCCTTTCTATAATCCTCAGAACATAATACTATATAATAAGAACATTGAGCAAGTAATAATTGACCTAAAGCTTATGTTGAGACCTCGAGAGGCAACTAGGATGAGCTGGTATTGGGTTATGAAGAAAGTTACTAAGGAGCTATGCTCTAGATCTATCTTTGAATGGACTAACTTGGAAATATAGCAGACTTGTACTCTAGAACCAGTGGTATTCAGATGACAAACTTAGACTAATAGACTTTATGCTTGTAAATAAGCATTGATGGCATCAGCTCAGGTATATTTAGATAAATGGCATCTAGGACATGACTTAGAAAACTCAGATAACAATTGGGGTTTACTAATGACTAACAGGTAACTAGGAAGTGGCTAATTACAAGATAATATCAAGCAGTGTCATACTATACAACAGTTTAGGCAAAATAAGTAACAATTTTCACTATAATAACCAGAATAACTGGCTTGAGAGAAGAGTTCGGCCTCCTAGAGATGTTCCTTGGATGCCCAGTTGTGGACTTGAGCATTTCGCTTGAGTAGCAGAGTAGTAGCTATGACCACCGCTACATATACATCATAGATGCTTGCCCAGGCATCCTATATTGGATTTCTGATGGATTTCCCTTCTAGAAGTGCTCTTGAGAGCAGAGGCAAACTTTGAAGACCTAGTGCTACCAGAGCAATGTCATACCTCAGTGGCTGGCAGTGTTATTTGCAAAAGAGTTACAATTAGATCCAAGCCATCATCACTGATGGCTAATTATATCAAGTTCAAGAGAGTTAAGTTAATGCAGAGTTGCATTGCAATGGAAATAGAAGAAAACTGGACCCTGGAGGAATGAGAAGACATAGAAGAGGTAGAAAGAGGGATAGAAAAGTTGAGAAGAGAGATAGAAGGAAGGTCAGAAGAAGATAACATGCTCGAGGGCAAGATAACTTGAGATTGCTGTCTCCTTCTATAGCCTGGCAAGAGGCTCGAGACCTACCTATTGTGTGAGGGAGAATTCCAGGAGTAGGATTAGAAGAGTAGAAAGCAGTTGCCCAGTGTTTGAGAGAAGTACCATCTCATCATTTCAGCCTTGCTATGTTTGGAAATTCAGAGGTTTTCTGTGTCTTATTTTCTTTGTTATCTCATTGCTTTGTAATCATAATAAAATACTCTAGGGCATAGAAGGAAACTCAAGCATCATACCCCCATCATCATCCTTTTCTATTGCTCTAGAGCTTAATAGCTATTTGAGTGACTAAGTCTCTATTGTTCTGACCATCCTCCTTTCTTCTTTCTAAAAACTACCAAACCTCTCCCTCAACAGAAATTTGAGCCCCAACAGACTTGGGCATTCGCTTACACTAGGAGTTAATTACTCACTACATGTCATTGGAGTCAGCTTCCAGTTGTACAGTCAGCTGAAGAAGAGCCCACATGACAGCATGGGAGTTCTAGGTAGTTCTGCTGTATTGACAGCAAGCCAGACTACTAGACTAGGTAGGAACAGTAGTGTCATGACACAAGACAAACACACGTCTCAGAGATCCTATTACAGTAAGATCTACCTTAAGTGAATTCATAAAATACTTTGTTATCATCTCTTTTAGTTATTTGAGTTTCACCCCCCTATTTCCCCTTTTCTTAAGCTCTTTTCTTAAGCTCTCTTCATAATTTGATCATCTCCCCAGTGCCTACTTGTTTAGTGCACAATTGTGAGACATCTCAGAGATTATTTATACTTTCATTTGTTATCACTCTTGTTTTGTGATCAAATTTTCTTTGATCCCCATCAGCAGGAGCATGAGAAAGAAAGAGAAACATTCTAGAAAGAAATCTACTATGAGATATGTCATCTTTGATGGAAAGAACTTAGTAAGGGACACGTCATCATAAAGAATGTGAGGGCTTAGCACAAGAAGTGGTTGAGGGTAATCCAAAAGTAGTAATAGTTTTCTTTTTATCTCTTAATTACTTAAGTCTCAGGGCTTTGTAATCATGATAATATAGTATCCAGAGTGCAGTTAGATTGGAGAAGAACCTCTTAACTCTTACCTTCATCTACACTGCCTCTGGAATCATGAATGCCAATCTATTGAGAGTAAGAAGACTGGGACCAGGGAGATGTCTTGAGTAGAACACTGAATATACCAAGAACTCGATCTAGAGAGGAATAGCAGATGCAACTTGGGCAGGCTTTGAAGAGGACAGCAGGCTGGAAAAGCTTGGCTAGGTGTACACTTGGATTGCATTACACCTATAAGGTTCAGTGTTGGGGGTACAGACAAGGGGGCAACTGAGTGTAGAGGGTCCATGAGTAATCAACTAACTGTATTTTCTAGTAGAGCTTTTGTCATGGTGTGTAAAGGTTGACATCTTAGGGAGGCTATGTGACAATGATCTAGAGAGATCTTTTACTCTTTTCATAACAACCAAACCCATATTTTACTAGAGCTGCATTTTATTTATAACTTTTATTTTTAATTATCTCTCCTTAGACCTTTAGCATGCAATTGGAAGCTGGCACATCATTGTTTTGTTTGTCCCAGTGTGCAATTCCCTTTTGTACCCTTTCACTGTGGCCCCATGGTATTATTGCTAAAAATAGTAGCCTAGTTAGAAGAAAGAAGCCTCATGTGAAAAGTCTGGAAAAACACCTATCACAAAGGACTGGTGGCCTGGCAGGAAATAAGAATAGCCATGGTATCACTTGATCAGTGATGGTTAAGAATAGGAGCACATCAAAACTAATCCACTATAATCAGAAACAAAGGAGTAACAAAAAGCCTTAGAGAGCTGTAAAGACAATATCCAAAACTCCCTAGGCAAGAAAGGAAAAAGACAGGTCCTGAGTTGCTGAGATAAGCCAAAGAAAAGGGGAGATTGCTGCAGGGTCAGTAGTAGGTAACCTGGTAACTCAGCAAGAATAGAGTAAACCTGGCAAAACTAATAGGAAATAATCAAGAAAAGACAAAATTCCCTATCACAACTGGAATGATTATTGTATTAATAGATTTATGACTGGGTTTATTATTTTCTCTATTTTTTTCTTTGTATTTCTCTAAACATATAAAAATCCCCATTTAGTAGGAAGAGGACAAGCAATCTCAGTCATCTCTTTTTTCCATTTGGGTTTTCAAAGTGGAAATCTATTTTTAGAGTGATCAGATCAGTGATTAAGTTGCTTCAACTCAAGACTGAGTCAAAACAAAGAGACTACAGAACAAGTGACTTAGTCACAGGAACAATATTATAGGAGCTCCAAGACAGAGTTTGGTATTGCTAAGGAGTCAAGTTATACAGGGAGGATTCAAAGTCTCATATCTGATCACATAGTCAAGAGTACTACTGTGAGGATAGTCTGATCACATAGCCAGAGAGTACTACTGTGAGAACAACTTTGAAACAGGGCATTAGGGTGACATCAGGCAGGCAGGACTCAGGAACAGGATGAGAACAGTAGTCTAGAATCGAGAATTGGATTTTGAACATCACTGCTACCTTTGTCGTGCCAAACAGCCATTAGGCAATATAAGTGGTATTTTCTCCCATATTAACAATAATAACTAGCTTGAGAAATAAGTTTGGCCCCCCAGAGATAACTATTAGATGCCCAGTCATGGACTTGAGTATACCACTTGAGTAGCAGAGTAGTGGCTGTGACCACTACAGAGACCTCATAAGGATTGTCCAAAGAATTTCATAATGGATCTATAATAGAACTCTCCTCTAGAGTACTCTTGAGAGCATAAAGGACCTTAGAAGACTATTTTCTAACAGAATGATGTCATATCTTAGTGGCAGTTACTTATTTATAACATCTAGGTTACTATCAGATCAGAGCTATCATTGCTGATGGCTAATTATAGCAATAACTAGCAAGACAAGTTCTCTTGAGAGCTGCATCACAAACCTAACAGAAGGACACTGAGGCTCAAAGATGTGATGAGGTATAGAGGACTAGTAAAAGGACTAGAGAGGTCAGGCAGAGAGGTTAGATAAAGAGATAGAAGAAGAGGTTTGATGAAAACAATATGCTTAAGAGCAAGACAACTCAAGATTGCCATCTCTCTCTACAGCCCATTAAAAGGCTCAAGAGCCATCTATTGTTCAGAGAAGATCCCTAGGAGTAGGATTAGAGAAGTGGGGAGTGATAGCCAAGTGATTAGGAGAGGTGCTGTCTCATTATTTCACTCTTACTATCTTTGAGAATTTAAAAGTTTTCTTTGTTTTTTTTCTTTTGTTGTATCATTGCTTTGTAATACTCTAGGGCACAGAAGAGACAAAAGAATACTTTCCCCCCATCATCTTTTCCTCTGTTGCTCTAGAGCTGAAAGGCTATTTAAGTGATTTGAGGTGTTCTTTGCTTCTGTTCATGAAAACTCTATAAAAACTTCCCTTAAAAGGATACTCAAGCCTCAACAGACTTGGGAATTCCCTTATGCTAGGAGCTAACAACTTGCTATGTGTTTTTGGAGTAGGCTTCCAGTTGTATAGTCAGCTGAAGTAGAGCTTACATGACAGCATGGGAATTCTAGATAGATCTGCTGTATCAATGGTAAGCCAGACTACTAGACTAGGTAAGAGCAGTAGTGTTACAGTGGGAGACAAATGTGCATCTTAGGAATCCTATTACAGTGAGGGTTCTTTTGAGTGGATACTAAAAACAGTTCTTCTTTTTTAGGTTTCTATTAACTATTCTTTAAACTTTCATCTTCAGTAAGCTCTCTATTATTTAATTTATCTCCCCAGTGCCTACTTGTTAGTGCACAATTGTGAAGCAGCTTGGAGATTTCGTCTCTCCAATCTCACTTTCATCTTTATTCTGTGATCAAATTCTCTTTGATCACAAACAAAGGTGATAACAAATGAAAGTAAAAGACTTTCCAAGATGTTTCACAATTGTACACTAAACAAGTAGGCACTGGAGAGATAATCAAATAACAAAGGGGGCTTAAGAAAAGAGGAAATAGGGGGGAAGACTCAAGTAACTGAAAGAAATAACAATAAAGTGTTTTTAAAAATCCACTCGAGGTTGGTCTTACTGTAATAGGATCTCTAAGATGCACATTTGTCTCGCATCATGACACTACTGCCCTTACCTAGTCTAGTAGTCTGGCTCACTGTTGATGGGGATCAAAAGGTTTAATCACGAAACAAAGATGAAAGCAAGGTCAGAGAGGCGAAATCTCCAAACTGCTTTACAATTGTGCACTAAACAAGTAGGCACTGGGGAGATAAATCAAATAATAGAGAGCTTACTGAAGATGAAAGTTTAAAGAATAGTTAATAGAAACCTAAAAAAAAAGAACTGTTTTTAGTATCTACTCAAGAGAACCCTCGCTGTAATAGGATCCCTAATGTATGCTGAAAGGGGCAAAAGAGATGTTTACTGTGACAAGCAAGTAGAAAAGGTGGTGACAGCTCTCAATTGCATGCTAAAAGGTTTGTGGGGAGAAGTAGGAAGTGGGGGTATCAGAAAGAAATTAAAAAGTAAATATGCAGCTTTTTTGGAATCTAAGTATAGAAGGAATGATGGGAGCTCAATCTAGATCCTATCTGCATGGTGTCCCTAAGGTGTCCACCTTTACACACTGTAACAAGCTCACTAGTAGAATAGTCAGTAAACCACTCATGGGCCTTAC